>Ga0302252_1000880_pt1 | contig 20864 bp, 19 predicted proteins | sample AAG_RA_Leu_MG_FD_193511 | JGI IMG/M metagenome (GOLD analysis project Ga0302252, IMG submission 193511) | Enriched activated sludge microbial communities from anaerobic digester in WTTP, New Holstein, Wisconsin, United States - AAG_RA_Leu | ecosystem: Engineered > Bioreactor > Anaerobic >...
TGCCCGAGGATCCAAATGAGGCTGGATCAAAGAAGGTGGTCATCATCTGCAGGTCCAGTAAATAGCATCCCGGCTCTTCGAGAGAGACTGAGCCCTTCAAACCATCCTGGAATGGCACAACTTCAATCTCCTTTGTGCTGCCGACCGGCGAGATCAGTTGGGCTATAGGCAGTGAATCGATCTTTGTGTCGGCAGAGCCGCCATGGCCGTAAGCGATCCAGAACTCAGCTGATGTTTCAGAGTCCAGGCTCTGGGGAAACTCAGCGTAAAGCTGGTGAGCTGCCGCTATGGGTAGCATCAAACCCAGCAGGATTAGCAATGCAACCATCTTCATATTACCACATCAATTGATCTGCTTTGATATTAAAAAGCCTTTTCATATTCAGATTAAATCATATTTCTTTGCGGAGATTAAAAAAATAAAAAGGGAATACCCTCTATTTTTTCACATAGACCGACATATAGGTACTGTATCGGGTGGTGTTGTAGGGTACCTCGTCTCCAATCTTATAGTGACCGGCGCTCTCCATGGTTGCCGTCCAGGTTGCCGGCTCCTTGATATCGTAGCTGGCGCTGACCTGCCAGAGTCCCCCCTCGTTGAAGTCAACTGCAAAGGACCCATCCTCTCCCGTGGATCCGGTCTGAATGTTCGTCAGATTATGGTTGGGGAATGCAGAGTAGGTGGCATTTACAGCCTGGCCATTGTATTTGGCCATGAACTCCACGCTATCGTCAACCACAATGCTGTAGGGCGCCTTATTGGGATTGATATCAAAGGGCATTTCTGTATCCCAGCTCTCCTGGCTCTCATTTCCGGCGTGAATGACCATCTTGGCCACGCTGTAGCCGAGCCTGGGATTGCTGGTGCCGCTGCCGTGCCAGGAGGGATCATAGACGGAGGGAGTTCGAGCCACAGCAAAGAGGTAGTCGCCCGGCGAGGAATAGGTCACATCGCTGTAAGCATAGCCTATCCAGCCATATCCAGCAAGCCAATCGCCGGTATTCATATCCAGGTCCATCTTCTGTCCATCCGGAGTCAGCAAGAAGGCAGATTCAATTGCAGGAGCGGTCATGCCGGTTACATCATCGAGATGTCCATAGAGAGCATAAAGCCTCTCGCTATCTCCCACATCTGCCTGATCCCGCGATTCCAGCCACACATTGTGGCCACTTGCATTCATTGTCGCTGCCCCCATCAAGAGCAGAAACGCGATTATGGCTTTAATCATCAAACCACCAATCTGGGCATGTCTCTTGATATTAAATACTTTTCTATTTGTAATAATTCATGCTAAATCCATTATCAGGATTCAGAGAAAAAATTGAGATCCAGGTTATCTGCTGTATCTCAGGACGAATGTAATGCGGCCAAGTGTCTGATAAGCATTCGCAGTACAATTGAGGCGGCTCTCTTGGCATATCAAAGGAAAGGTCAGGCTACTTTAGGCAGATTGTTGATGGGATAGCACTCCGGCGAATGGGCTATCCAATGCGCCCTCCTCCTGATGATATTCCCATGCCCACTGATCATATGGCAGCCCTAAACAGCGTTTTTCTAATTATCAATTAGATAGAGTATGGCTGAGCTTAGTACAGACATCTGAATTTGCTTAGTACGAAAATAGAAAAGTTTATTACTAAGTAGCATAATTACGCTTGTAAAAAATACGGAGGCGAGATAATTCCCAAAGCAGACAGAGAATCTATTGGAAGAGTGGTTGTCTCGGATGCGGCTTTGCCCTTCATAGCTCGTGGCGGCCGGCTTTTCCAGGGACAGGTTATCGATTCAGATCCAGGCATCGATGATGGTGAGGAAGTGCTCGTGGTAGACCGGAGAAATAATCCCGTCAGGAGGGTTCAAATCTATCAATGACCAGGGAGATTGAGAAAACACGCGAGGCATAAAGGAAGATCCGTGAGGATCTACAGCGCCATTAAGGAACGACGCCGGCACTGTTTCTTCATTGCTTTAAACATCAATTGCCGGCGTCCCTCTTCTAAGAGATAAATCTCCGAATCATCAAATCCTTCTGCTATCCGACATTCTCCCTTTCGATAAGAAACCACTCATTCTCTGCCGGATATCCCAGTGTGGGCAGCAGTTCCGCATTTTGCGTGTTTAATTAAACTCTGAGTGTTTTTATTTTTAAATGAATACCCCGCAGCTTGCTGCGGGGTGCGCTGTTTGACTAAAGAATATTTTAAAATTTAGTGCTACGAAAAAGATTTATATTATGAATCATAAGCAGTAATTGCAGGTCCGATCCATAACCCTCCAACTTTGAAAAGGCATGCTCCATGGTATTTCGGCACACTACGTCCTTGGACCGAAAAAGAGGCATGTCTGATTGAAAGCTCATAGGGGATCGGGCCTTGCACCACCACCTTGCGGCAAGATGCTCTCATGGCGGATCCCTCCGGATTCTAGAACAGCCTTATTGTGAGCCATGAAATCTATCACCTCTGGCTGATGAGATATGAGAAGGTAGGCCAGTCCCAGATTTTTCTGCAGATCCTTGAGCAGGACGAGAATCTGAGCCTGCACTGAGATATCCAGTGCAGAGGTTGGCTCATCAAGTATGATCACCTTTGGATTCAAGAGCAATACCCGGCTCAGGGCAGCCCTCTGGCTCTGGCCTCCTGAGATCTGCCCTGGATAGCGGCAGAGCAGCTCCTCCGAAAGGCCGACCATCTCCAGAGCCTGGCGGGCTTTATCCTTCCACTCTCTCTGGGGGATATTTATATAGCGCAAAACCTCATGAATCGATCGCTCAATGCTCTTCCTAGGATTCAAAGATCCCTCCGGATCCTGAAAGACCATCTGTACTCCTCTCCTATAAGCCAGATAGTTAATACCCTTTAGTTTCCAGATATCCTCCCCACGATAGAGAACGCATCCTGAAGAAGGCCTCTCCAGGCCGGCCAGGATCATTCCCAGCGTGGTCTTGCCCGCGCCGGAGGGCCCTATCAATCCCAGTGTATGGCCTTCTTCAATCTCTAGGGAGATGCCCTGAAATATACTATGCCGCTTTTTTATGATCAGTCCGGACTCATAAGTCATGCCGATATTTTCGGCCTTCAATATAGCCAGCATCTCACCTCCCGATCCATGCCCTCATTAGGGCACCTTTTCTCAGTCATATCCGGCCTCTGCATGCATTTATCATGTTTGTAGCGGCAGCGGGGATAAAATTTGCAGCCTCCAGGCGGATCGATCATAGACGGCGAAGCGCCAGGTATGGGATGAAAGCCTCTCTGAGGAAGACAGTCCAAGAGTGCTTTTGTATAGGGATGAAGTGGATGGTCAAAGACCGCCTGGCTCTCTCCCGTCTCCACAACCTCGCCGCTGTACATCACCGATATCCTGTCCGAGATGTCTCTTGCCAGCAAAAGATCATGGGTGATTAGAAGAAGTGAGGCATCCATTTTATCCCTGAGCCCACTCAGCTCTTCAGCTACCTGCCTGGCCAGCAATCGGTCCAATCCTTTGCTCGGCTCATCAGCTATTATGATCCTGGGAGAGAGGATCATAGCTGCTGCTATCATCACCCTCTGATTCATGCCGCCGGAGAGCTGAAATGGGAAACTCTCCGCCACTCCCCCCACACCCAGTCCCAAGCGGCGGAGCATATCCTTGGCCATCTGGATCGATAGGCTTCGCGGCAGGTGGCTGTGAATCTGAAGAGGCTCTGCTATCTGCTCTTCTGCCTTTATAATCGGATTTAAGGCCAAGGAGGGATTTTGAAATACTATAGCAATCTCTCTGCCTCTTATCTCCGCCATCTCTCTCTCGCTCAAAGAGAGGAGGTCTCTTCCAGAGAAGATGACTCTTCCCTGCACCGAGGCATTGCCTGGAATAAGCTGCAGGATGGAGTTGGCGACCACCGACTTGCCGCAGCCCGTCTCACCCACAATGGCCAGAGTCTCTCCTTTAAGAAGATCCAGGCAGACATCCTGAGCTGCCCTGACCCGCCCCATTGCGGTGTCAAAGCTCACAGAGAGCCCTTCCACTCTCAGGAGGGGATCATCAATTGGAGCTGCACCCAAGCGGCTCATTCCAACCTCAATGTCGATATCTCCTTTTCTTCCAGAAAATGGCCCACCAGAACCACTGACATCACAAAGAGCGTGATGCACAGTCCGGGTGCCAGGTACCACCACCAGTAACCGTTTATGAAACCACCCCGGCTAAAGGCAAAGTTGATCATCATCCCCCAGCTCTTGGTGGCAGGATCTCCCAGTCCCAGGAAGGATATGGAGGCCTCAGCGATCATAGCGGAGGCAATGGAGAGCAGAAACTTGGGCATCACCACATGGCATATATTGGGCAGCACATCGGAGAGCATTATGTGCAGGCTGGAAAAGCCCAATGCTCTCTTGGCTCTCACATATCCCATCTCACTGACCTGCAATGCTTTCGAGCGCACCACCCTGGCAGTAGAGGTCCACCACAGGCTGCCCATGAGCAATGCCACCATCCAGAAGCTGGGCCTCAAGAACGCAGCCAGAACGATGATTAAGGGAATCTGCGGTATCATGAGAAAGATATCCGTGAGCCCCATGAGGATCTCATCAACTGTGCCCTTGAAGTAGCCGGAGAAAAGGCCGACCGCCGTTCCTATGATCGTGGCCATCAGCGCCGCCCCGAAGCCTACTATAAGAGAGACCCTTGAGCCGTATATCAGCTCGGATAGTATGTCCTGGCCCAGGTCGTTTGTTCCCAGAAGATGCTCCTCGCCGGGCCAGAGATAGGGCTCGAATCTGATCCAGGGATCGTAGGGGGCCAGGAGGGAGGAGAGCGCGGCCATGGCCAAGAAGGATGAAAATAAAGCCAATCCCAGTCCACTCGCTTTGGCCGCCCAAGATGTTTTTTTGATGAATCTGGCAAGAGCGGTCCTACCTTCGCCATCCTTTTTGCATTTGCTTTCCTCCCCCTCGTGAATGGCCATGGCAATGGCATCCGTGTCCAGACCGGGATTGATTTCGGACAATTTTACTGCCACCTTACCCGAGGATCCAGACGGCTGTAGAGAAGATCGGCCATCAGATTGGCTGAGATGACCATTATGGTTATTATCAGAAATGATCCCTGCAAGATGGGATAATCCCTGGAGAGGAGAGCATCGTAAATGAGGCTGCCCATGCCGTTCATGGAGAAGACAATCTCAATGAAGAGCGCCCCGCTGAGGATAAATCCGAAGTCCAGGGCCAGGAGTGTGATTATGGGCAGAAGGGCATTTTTAAAGACATGCCTAAACAGTATCTCCTCATCGTATAGTCCCTTGGCCCGGGCGAAGGCGGCATAAAGGCTGCCCTTCTCCTGCAACACGCTTCCCCTCATGATCATATAGTTCCTGGACAGGGAGAAGAGGGTCATCATGGTCATGGGCAGAAACAGATGATGGGCGATGTCCACTGCCGATCCCGTGGAATAGAATCCCTTGAGGGGAAAGAGCCCCGCTTTGAAGGATAGCAGATAGAGGACGATTAAAGAGAGAAAGTAGGGCGGAGTGCAGTAAATCGCCAGAAAGAAGGCTGTTTCCATCTTATGAATACAGCTGCCGCTCTTCCATCCCGCCCGGGCGCCGGAGAGCGCGCCCAATACAGCTCCCAGGATCAGAGCCGGCACTGCCAATAATAGCGTCCATTTCATGCGCTCGAATATGATATCCGACACGGATCTATGCAGATGAAAGGAGTATCCCAGATCCAGCTTCAAAATGTCCCTCCAGTATTCCAGGTATTGCTCTGGCCAGGATCTGTCCAGCCCCATCTTCGCTCTCAGCTCCAGAACATAGCTGTCTGTAAGCATGACGTCCTCTCCCAGGAGGTTGGTAAGAGGATCTCCGGGCATGCTTCTGGGAATGGCAAAGTTAAGGGAGAAGATGAGAAATAATGCAACAAGATACCGGAGAGCCTTTTTTCCAGAAAGGGACATAATCTCAAATTCCTCTATAAAATCTTATATATAAGTGCGTCCCTTGTGGAGAATGTGGCCCATTCTCCACCTTCTCCCTGCTTGAGCCGCCCCTCCATCTGAAGGTGATCTGCAATCTCTGCGTGGCTCTTCCTGGAGAACTGGTGCTGCATTAAAATTATATCTAATGGTAAGCTATAATTTCTAGAAAATAAAATTGTATCAAACTGATGACCCATCTCTTTCAGGATGTGATATAGGCAGAGGTAGTCTGCATAGGGCTTGGGACCATATGCGAATTGATTTAATGAGTCCGGCGGATCGGCTCGAAAGACGATAAAGATTCCCTTTCGAGTCACTTCGATCATCTTTTCCAGGAAGGCTTGGATATCTTCATCGAAGAGGCTGTAAGCAGCCAGAGAATAGTCAACGCCATAGGGCTTCAAAGGCTTGCGGCTGCATTCGAAGATATCGCTGCCCTGCACATCCTTCCACTCTTTCTCGATTGTGGTGATATTTTTCAATCCCATCTCTCTGGCTTTCTGCATCAGAATTTCTAATTGATATTCAGAAGGGTCAATGGCAAATGTATGGGAGGTCTGCCGGGAGAGCGGAATGGAAAAAGCTCCTGTTCCCGCTCCGATGTCCAGAAGCGTTGATCCCGGAGAGATAAAAGAGGAGATCTTGGTCAGGATCTCCCCCGGATATCCGGAATGCATTAACGCCCGATCGTAGACGGCATAGCTTCTCCAGAACTGGTCGTTGGAGATCTTCTCATCCCTGAGATGATGCACATAGCTGCCTTCTCTTATGAAATCCCTCCATTGATCCCTCCAGATGCTCATGCTTTCCTCTCCACCGAGAGAAAATTGTCTACATTGAATATGCCGTAGAGCGGATCGGAGTGCCAGCCTTCCAGTGCCTTATTGTAGGGTGTCTCAACCTTATTCCAATAGAGCGCAATTCCAGGCAGGTTTTCGGCATAGTAGTCTTGCAACTCATGGGCATAATCCTGGAGCTGTACCTCGCTGGTTGCGGCCAGAATGTCGTCGCATAGCTTGTGGAATTCCTGATCTTCAAGGACATGCAATACCCCTTCGCCGGTCCTTCGCGAGTCGAAGTAGCCTGTACCCCAATTGGCATGCATTAGCATACCCCAGGGTGTGCTTCTGGTTATGGTCAGATCGTATTCCCCGGCATCCTTTTGCTTGATCCAGGTACTGGAGTCCACGCTCTTTATCTCGCTCTGGATTCCCAGGGATCTCAGATAATCAACCAAGAGTTCTGTAATCCGCTGGTAGTCGGTTCTGGTGAGAACTATCAGATTGATCTCCTTTCCGTCCTTGCCCTCCAGTATGCCGTTTCCATCGGAGTCGGAATAGCCTGCCTCCTCCAGGATGGCTTTAGCCTGGGAGAGATTACGCTCCAGCCTGGTCGTCTCCTTGAAGCCCATCATGCTGGGTGGCACAAATCCGGCATTGGGGATCTGGCCGTATCCCAGAGCATCGAGCTTGAGCATTTCGCTGTAGTCTAGGGCAAAGGATAGGGCCCGTCTGAAGTTGATATCCGACATGGGCTCTCTCTTCAGGTTCATTCCCAGGAAGATCAGTCCGATATTGTCTTTTTCTACAAACTCGAAGTTGCCGGTATCTTTTAGCTTTTCGATGCTTGGATATGGATATGTGCCTGCATACTTATAGTAGGCATCGACCTCCCCCTTCTCCAAAGCCAGAGAGAGGACATCCATATTGGAAAAGGTATGAATCTCAATGGAATCAAAGTTGGGAGCCTCTCCTTTCCAATAAGGATTCTTTTGGAAGTAGATCACTCCTGAGCCCAGATCGGTCTTGGCGATATAAAAGGGACCAAATCCGATCATCTCCCCTTCATTGGTATATTGCATGGGCTCTTTTATAGCCTCCCAGATATGCTTGGCCAGTATGGGATAGGTGGCGAACTCCAGGTTCAGACGGGAGTAGGGCTTATTGAGATTGAAGACGACGGCATTGTCCTCCTGGATGGTGATGTCCTCCACAGTGCTCTTCATCCAGCCCGCGGCAGGATAGTTCTCTGCCAGGTAGTCGAATGTGAACTGGACATCCTCCGCAGTGAGCTTCTTTCCATCGCTCCAGTATAGATCGTCTTTGATGGAGAACTTCCAGGTCTTGCCATCCTCAGAGACCTCATAGCTCTGGGCGGCAAGGCCCTCCAGAGTTCCATCTGCTGCCATCTTCATCAATGTAGGATTGGATAGATGGGCAAAGACCCCCATGCTGCTGTCTCCCAGCATGCTGGCCGACTTGACCACATTTGGTGTTCCGATCTTCAGAACCGTCTCCCCTGATTGCTCAGCGGCCATGCTGGCCAAGCTCAGCATCAAGGCACCAAGGGCCAGCGCAAAGGCGACCCTGTGCAAGTAGCGTATCATATTTCATACCTCTTTGGCTTTAATTAAACTAAATGTTATAAGAGATTTGTGTCTAATTTGATTTAATATCATTTAATCTTAAATATTTAACCAAATATCCCTTCATAAACGATATCATATCATCTGCATAGCATTCAAGATACATTTTCCAGGATCAGCTATCATAACTCTCTGAGCAGATCGTCTTAAAACCGCCATTCTGGTCTTAAATCGATAAGCTTATTACTAAGTAATATTATTAGCGGCCAGTGATGACTTATGGAACAAGATCTTATGAGAATAGGCATCTCGTTGCCGGAAAATTTGCTCAATAAATTTGACGAAATCATTCAGCAGCGCGGCTATTCCTCCCGCTCTGAGGGGGTCAGGGATGCCATAAGAAATTATATAATCAATTTTGAATGGATGAGCGATGTCAATGGGGAGCGGGTAGGGGTAATCACCATATTATACAATCATGCTCAAAGGGGCCTGCAGGACAGCCTCACTGAGATTCAGCATGACTTCGGCAGCACCATAAAGTCCAGTTTGCATGTCCATTTGGACCATGATTCCTGCCTTGAGGTTGTTGTGCTCAGAGGCGAGGGGGAAGAGGTGAGAAAGGCGGCGGAAAGGATGATGGCCTTAAAGGGCGCAAAGCATGTCAAATTGACCACCACTTCTATTGGAAAAGAGCTCTGATATAAGAAAATATAAGGGGGGGTCTTCATCAACACCGGAACCATCTTAATTCTTCTGCTTTTCATATCGGGCTCATCAGCTGCCTCCCCAAAGGAGTACACTGCCGATTATTGGCTGGAAATGGGCGACAGCTTCTTGGAAAGAGGCTCCTACCAGGTGGCACTGGACTGCTACGAGAGATCGATAGAGCTTGATGCCTCCAATGCTACCTCTTGGATGAAGAAAGGCAAGGCATTAATCGCTCTGATGCATTTCCAGGATGCCCTCCTGTCCTTCAATGAATCAATTAAAAGAGACTCCAATCTGGCAGATGCATGGTACAGCAAGGCAATAGCCCTGGGCCATCTCGGCCTGTACAATGATTCGATTGCTGCCTTTGACCAATCCATCCATCTGCAGCCCAGAGCAGCATTGCCCTGGTACAGCAAGGGGATTGCTCTGGCAAACCTGGGAAATTTTCAGGATGCTCTTCTGGCGATGGATGAGGCCTTAAATCATCAGGCAAATCTGTCCGGTGCCTGGCACTATAAGGCTCTGATTCTGGCCGATCTGGGCAGGTACAGCGAATCTCTGGATGCCTTAAAAGAGACAGTTGAACTGGACCCCGATAACGAGGATGCCTGGCTCAACCTGGGTTATATCCTCTCTGATGGGGGAGACTACAGCTCGGCTCTGCAAGCATATAACAATGTTACGGATCTGAATCCGATATCCTCGCCTGCTTGGATCAAGAAAGGTGAAGCGCTTTCTGCTCTGGGCAGGCACTTGGAATCCTCTGATGCTTTTGATAGGGCCTGCCAGATAGAGCCGAATGATGCCGGAATATGGCAGAGCTATGCCTCAGCATTGAGGCTGTCGGGCAAGCTCAATGAATCCATACAAGCTTACAATCAAAGCATTGCCTTGGACCCGAAGGAATCTGGTTCCTGGAATGGACAGGCTCTCTGCTATTTGGAATTGAGAGACTATAATGCTTCCCTCAGGCTATTTGACAGAGCCATAGAGCTTGATCCGCAGCAGATCGGATATTATTATAACAAAGCCCTGGCAATGGATGAGCTGGGCAACTACAGCGAAGTGGTCTCAATTCTCAAGAAATCATTGGAGCTGCATCCAGAATGTGCTGTGTGCTGGAACAGGCTTGGCCTAGCCTTGGCCGAGCTGGAGATGTTCGATGAAGCTATAGCAGCTTACGATAAAGCCATTGAGATTGATCCTCAATATTTGGAGCCCTGGAACAACCGGGGCATTGCCCTGGTAATGGGCAGCGAGGATTATGGCCAGGCTCTGGAAAGCTTCGACAGAGCCATTGAGATCGATCCCCAATGCCTGGAGGCCTGGGTCAATAAAGCAAATGCTTTGGAACTGTCCGATCGCGACACTGAGGCTCATTTTGCTCTGGAAAAGGCCGAAAAGCTGGGATACCAGAAGGTATCCGAGGCGGAGCCAAATTAGATATTGAGCTAGATATCGAGCCCGCCAATCAGATCTCATGGTGCTAGGATCAGAGGGGCATCAATATCTTTCGCCCCTTCACTTCAGTTATCTCCACCTCAACCCCATAGGCCTCCTGGATATTTTTTGGGGTCATAACTATCTCCGGTGGCCCAAAGGCGACGAGGTTTCCCTCTCTGCCGCAGTTGAGCTTCCTCAAGAGAGCTACATCGTCCGAGAACATCAGGGCATGATTAGGATCATGCAGGGTCATCATTACGGTCACCTTTTGCCTCTTTGATATCTCTTTGATCATCTTCAGGGTTGAGATCTGGTTCTTGAAGTCGAGATAGGAGGTGGGCTCATCCAGTAGCAGCACTGAAGGCTGCTGGACCATGGCCCTGGCAATCATCACCAGCTGTCTCTCCCCGCCGCTGATCTGGGTGTAGGGTTGATCGGCAAGGCCGCTTATTCCGGTTAGAGCCAGGACCTGCTCGGTCATCTCCTGATCCTCTCTATTAGGAGAAGAGAAAGCAGGAATATAGGGCATCCGTCCCGTTATCACCACATCTCGAACCTTGAAGGGAAAGGATATTTTATGGCCTTGCGGCACATAGCCCATTAATCTGGCCAGACGGTGGGCCGGCAGGGATCCGACGGGGCAACCGTCAACCAGTACCCTGCCATGATCCGGCCGGATCAGGTTATTGATGATCTTGAGAAGCGTGGTCTTGCCGCAGCCATTCGGTCCCACGATTGTAACCACCGATCCTTTGCCAATGGTCAGAGAGACTTTATCCAGAACCTTGCTGCGGGCATAAGCCATGCTTATATCTTCAATTCGTATGCCATCTCCGGCTATCATTCCCAACCTCCGGCCCTAGTTGCTCTGAGAAGATAGATGAAGACCGGAGCGCCAAGGAGGGTGGTGATGATTCCCACTGGAACCTCGAAGCTGAAGGCAGCTCGGGCCACATCATCCACCAGCACCAGAAAGGAGGCCCCTAGGGTGAGGGAGAGGGGGATCAGAATCCGGTGATCCGGCCCGAAGACCATGCGCACCATATGGGGAACTATCAGGCCCACCAGGCCGATGATTCCAGCTACGGCAACCACGGCAGAAGCCACCAGCGTGGCTGTGACGATGAAGACGAATTTGTACCTCTCCAGGTTCATTCCCACCGATCTGGCTTCCTCCTCTCCTAAAGCCAGGACATTCAGCCTCCAGCGCAGAGCGATGATGATCAAGCCGCCAATCAGGACCCACGGTGCAGCCAGATCCACCTTGGACCAAGAGGCGGTGGACAGCGTGCCCATATTCCAGTAGACGATGCTCTGCAAGGAGCGGGCATCTACAGCAAACTGAATGATGGCCAGCAAAGCCCCAAATACCGATGATACCACCACCCCAGCCAAAACCAGAGATATTACCGGCACCTCTCCTTTGTGCCTGGCCATGAGATAGGAAGAGCCCACTGCCAGCAGGCTGAAAGAGAAGGCTCCTATCTGAAGGGGCATCCAGGGAAATACAGACATGGCCAGAGCAGCGCCGAAGGCGGCACCGGAGGACAGCCCCAGTATGAAGGGGCTGACCAGGGGATTTCTGAAAATGCCCTGCAAGGTCGCCCCCGATATGGATAAAGCGGCTCCTGCCAGCATGGCCAGCAGAATTCGAGGCAGACGGATGCTGAATACAACTATATCATAGACCGGGGGCAGATCATGGCTGTGACCCATGAGCCTGGAGAAGATGATCTCCGCCAGCTCAGGACCGGATAGGGGGTAGGTCCCTATGTTCATTGAGATCAAGAAAGCAGGCAGGGGCATCAGAAGAGCGAAAGCGGCAAGAAAGGCCCTCTTATCGATAAAAATCCTGGATAGGCGAAGCCTCCCCAAGAGTCTCGTCCATTTGCAGGGGCCGCTGTACATCAGCTTCTTCCTATCCCACCCGAGATCTATGCCGCCGCGAAACCTGGATAATGCACGGAGTAAAGATCAACGAACATGCCGTCGATCTCCGCGTCCAGATCAAGATCCTGGAATTTGTCCGGGTTTATCTCCTTGGCCATGATCATCAGAGCCAGAGGATACCTGGGCGTATGGAAGTCGAATATCAATGGATTCTGGACCTCGAATACCCTGCCGTTCTTGACCGCATTTATCTCCTTCCAGCCCTCGAAATCCTTGCCGCTGATCACATCCTCTGGATCCAAATTGGTGTTGTACCACATGTAGATCACATCGGGATTCAGCTGCACCAGAGACTCCAGGTTCAGATTGGGATGCTCCATAGTCCGGGTCTCATTGCTCCAGTACTGCATGACGTTCACACCGCCGGCCTTTTCTATCAGCTCATTGGCGGTGCTGTTAAGGCCAGCCGTGCCCAGGATATCGCCCCACATCCAGTAGACCTTGGGCTTATCCGTATCGGCCATGGCAGAGGTTACATCGGTGACTTTCTTCTCATATTCGGTCATGATGTCCACGACCCTGGCAGCGCGGCTCTCATTTCCAATGATCCGGCCGAAGATCTCAGCCTGCCTGTGCAGATCCGCTGTGCTGTCGATAAATACGCCGTAGGTGGGAACGGCAAGGTTCTCTTCAATGGAGCGGGTCACATCATCGTCCCAGTCCACTGACCACAAAACCACAAGCTGGGGATTGGCCTTGGCCAGGGTCTCCAGGTTGACCATTCCTCCCTCCTTGGAGATCCTGACCTTCTGGTCAAAGCCGGGATCTATGGCCCGGAAGAGGGGCTCGCGCTGCTCCGGCATCCAGATATCGCCAATGCCGGCGATATGATCTGCTCCGCCCACAGCGTACATGGTATTCATAGCGTTCTCAACCAGGAAGACTATCCTCTGGCAGGGATAAGGAATGTCGATGGTCCTTCCCCGATCGTCTGTGATCTGAATGGTCTTGTTACCATTGCTGTCCGCAGCCATAGCAGTACTGAAAGCCAGGGATATTATCAGCCCCAGCACAAACATCATATGCGCGATAGATTTCATGTCGTATTCTCCTAAAAATGAGATATGGATTCCAGCTCAGGGCACGTACCTATAATCTTCAGTTGGGAACTGGGCCAGGCTGGTGTTCCACTTGGGCTTCATGGTGGAGATGGAAGTGTTCCGGCAGGTGCAGTCGAATATCCCTTTCTGGCCGGCATACTGTTTATCGAATTTATATGAAAGCATGTCGAAAAAGCCGCCATGGCAGCAGGGAAGCCAGTCTTCAGCCCAGGAGCTCTTGCTCTTGGTGATCTCCAGCTTCATGGTCTTCTGTACCTGGAAGTTTCCTATGTAATCGTTGTCTACCTCGATTATGGGATCCTTTATTGCAGCTATATGGCCAAAAGGTGTAGCTCCAGATTGTGTGAATTTCAGCAGCTTGGGATTTGAGACTAGTTCGCCTATATGCAGCGTACCCTGGGTCACATCATCATCTATCTTCATGCTTAGGATCCCCACTCCGTCTTTATCAACGGTATGTCCAGTACAGTTAATATCCACTGCAATATCTCCGTGCACCGCATGCGCATACTCTATCTCTCGATGCATTGAAGCAGCTTCTTGGTAGCTCTTGGCCACGATTTTATCTTTGAGCAAGGAATTGATGCCAATGGGATTTGCAGCGTAATAGCCTGTACCCCAGGCAAACCTTGTGGGAGACTGGATATTGTCATATTGTCTGGTATAGCTGATGACGCTGTTGGCGCCACCATATTCTTTGCCCAATTGTATTCTTTTTTTGTGGAATCCCACTGATAGACCCAATAAGTATTACCGTCGTGAGTTGTTTTTTGCGCGTTGCTCAAAATATCAGCCTGGTCGATGGTTCCGCTGCCATGAGAATACTGAAGTAGGGATAGGTTATTGGTATTTATCCTCTTATATTCTTTTACATATCCCTCTCCGGTAACATCGTCCGTCATCTCGTGGGTGTACTTTATCGCCTCCTGGCCTGGGTTGTAGTCGAAGGTCCCAGCCCAGGAAATGCCTGAAATAAGCAGGAGCAAAATTAGCTCCGATCCAATGGCAGATAACTTTTTTATCCTAATCCCTCCTTATTCATAAATTAGTTCTTCTGAGTAGTTTTATGTTATATTAAAACTTTTCTTTGTATGATTTATCTTGAGCTATTAGCTTTAAAATTATTGATAAGTGCTAAAAGATTTAGTCATTAGTTGATTTTTTAAATCTAATAGAAACATTTATATGCTCTTGATCCATTATTGAGCTAACACTCCATTAAAGCGATGCGACGGGTGGGCAGAGAACGTCTCACCCGTTTATTTTTCCCATATGGCTCTTCTAAAAACAGAGAAGGGATACATAGCTCTAAAAAAGACGAGTTTTTAAACGGGAATATGTTTAATGCCTCTGGATACGCTTGAGGCGTTCCCGCCCTTTAGAGATATGAGAGCATCATCTCCCTCGCAATGAAAAACCGCTTATGTTCAGGAACCAATATCCTTCCCTCAAGACCGGCTCGCTTTCCGATATTACAATCTTCTTTTTGAACATCGGGCCGTCGGTGACGATAGTGTGAAACTCCCCATTCTCGCCACATGGATCTATGGATGCATCCAGAGCAGCCAGATCCTCTGAGAAATTCTCATCAATTCTCCGGCCCAGCCATTCCCTGTCCAGCAAGCCATCCTTAATGCTGACTATAAACACCTCAAATCCGGAATCTATGATCTGCCTCAATATGCTCTCCGATCTCTGCCTCCAGAGGGGCAGAATAAGCTTTAAGTCCAGATCCCTGCAAATTCTGTCGACCAGTATCTTATGAGTCTCAATGTGCCCGAATGCCGCTGCATCGATCCTCACTCCTTGGGCTCTGAGATCCAGGACGACATTTTTAAACTCCTGCTCATAAGAGAGAAAGCTCCTCTGGATGAGAGGAATTCCGATGGCCTGGGATTGGGCTTGAATTACCATCGGATTGATCTCATGAGATCCGATCTTCTTGGCATTCCTGAAGTTGAGGAGGTGAGTGATCAGATATCCTTCCGCCATAGCTTTATAGCAGGCATAGCATCCGTCCTTTCCACCCGTCCAGGATACCACCGCATCTCTCTTATCTTTACCATCCAAACAACCGGGATCGACCATCATACCTTGATCCATCATGCCCAGATCCTCCTGCCGATATTTAAGACCTGGTCGGCCCGGCTTACTGGCATATCTCACTGATCCTGCTCCACATCGCGGCCAGAATCAATAGCTCTTCCAGGGCGGCTTTCTCCACGATCCTCTACCTTGTCGCCATTCCACCTTTTTTTGGACTTCAGACTGGGACCCTCTCCCGGTTGCAGAGATCCCTGGCCACCTTCATCAGGCCCTCGCCCTTGACCTCCCCGCCGTAGTCCGGCAGGATGACAATATCCTTGTCCTTATAGCTGCGGCGCAGGTGGTCTATGTAAGAGATCTGAGAGGCCTTCTTGTCTTTACAGAAGCGGCAGTCGCAGTCGGGCATGACGTGGTTGATGACGATTGTGGAGACAGAGACGCCATGCGACTCAACAGTATCTATCAGCCTCCGGCTCTCCTCCACCGCAGCCTTCTCCGGGATGGTGACCACGGTGATGGCTGCTGTATTGGGATCAAGCAGCGCCCCTCTCATAGTCTCTGCCTTCTGGCGCATGGTCCTGACCTCCAGGAGTATGCGCTCGCCGAAGCCGGGCTCAAGAAGGTCGAGCACACCCATCCAGCGATTCCTCATGCCCAAGACCCTGGTGATGAATCCAGTGGTGATGGAAGGAAGCTGCAATAGCGGCAGGACCATGGCGGTGGGAGCAGAGTCAATGACCACATAGTCGTATCTCTTCTCCACATAGATATCGTTTAATTTGTCCATGAATATCAGCTCTGAGACCCCGGGCATGCTGCCGAAATCATCCGGCCTCACCTCCACCTCGAACAGGCCGAAGAGGGCGGAGAGTATGCTCTTATACCGGCGATAGAAAGCGCCTGCCTCCTGGACCAGATCCGGCTCGTAAGCATAAAGATGCTCTCTGATCTTCTTGGGGCTGCCTCCCAGATCGATATCGAATATGTCCGATAGCGAATGAGCCGGGTCCATGGAGAATACCAGGGTCTCTTTTCCCTGATCCGCCAGCCAGATGCCGGATGCAGCAGAGCAGACGCTCTTTCCCACTCCCCCTTTGCCTGCCACATAAATCAATTTCATGAGAGAAGAATCCGATTGAAGGTGATTTAATGCTTTTCGCCGCTCCAAACGCACCAAGCTCCAAACAAAAGGTTTTTCTACTTAAAAATCATTTTATTGGACTTAATTATAAAAGGGGGCGAAAGGTTTGAGAGAGCAACTCGTTCTGGTCAGCTTGCTTATTCTTTGGGCTTCTATCGCGCATGCCGCTGCTGGCGCGCCTGAAACCAGCCTGGACATTATAGGAAGCAAGGCCAACAACACCAGCATCATAGTGCCGGAGGGAGCGGCGATAGGGGTAGACATTGTGGGCAGCACGGTCAGCAATATTAACATCGCTTATCCCGATCAAAGGAAAAAGCCCGGTTGCAGAGAATATAGAAAGGATTGCGGTCCTTGCGGTGAGGAGAAGCGCTATACAACGCCTTGGGATGATTTCACCAGGCCGCTGTGCTATCCCTGGAGCTCTTATATTCCAAGCAGATACAACCGGCAGTTCATAAGGAGCCCGGACCAAAAGAGCAGTCTCATTGAGCCTCTTGTGCTGGGAAGAGGGGCGTGATATTCCGAACTAAACATATCTTTTAAATTAATTTTTTGTTAATATTCTTAAAATCAGATTGCTTCTATCCGAAAGATATTTCTACTTTTAGTTTATATAAAAACCTTGGTTGAAATGATAAGATGTGATCAATTCCATTCGAGCCTGAAGTTCAATGGAGGGGAAGGAAGTTGAAGCTGTTAATTGTATTGACTTTAGCGCTGATGATTCTGGGAAGCAGTGCCCAGGCATTCGGCGGACCTGGATCTGTAGTCGTGGACATTGTAGGAAGCAAAGCAGATAATACCAAAATTGAGAGCTCTGCTGCGGATAATGTAGTGCTGGAGATAGTTGGAAGCGAGGCCAACAACACGCTGGTAGCTCAACCGGCAAAAAAGGATTCTAAATGCAACCATCTAATCTGTCCTCCGCTAGGATTCCCTGAGCCCAATTGCCCGGAGTTCAAATGCCCTGAGCCGATATGCCCTCCAATAGAGGATGGAAAAAAGATCGAATGCAAGAGCAAATGCTATCCCTGGGATAGTATGCATCTTGGCGTCGACGCCTGGTATGACACTTTCTGGTATATGGACCGACCAAATATGCCCAAATGGCCTATGGTCTGAATTAATCAGGAAGGAAGATTGGCTATCACCTACCGATTTCCTCTCTCATGGCGTCAGTCATCTATGAAGGTTTATCTTGAAGATCAATAGGATCAGGACTATAAAAAGCTCCTGAGGAGGGGGCAGCTAAGATCAGCCGGAGCCTTGATTTTTCCCTCTTTTTCTGGAATAATATTTATATTAAAAATAAGATGGTTATTAGATGTCCTTCCATCTATGTTCAAATTCTATTACGTTCCATTGGCCAGCCACTTCCCACCTCAATCGGAGATGAAAGCAATTAAATACAGCCAGATGGACCTAAAGTGGACCCATGCTCAGAGCATTCACCCCAGGCAAGAGCGAGTTGTTTTGGTGCGATCAATGCAACCTGCCGCTGCTATCCGACGAATGCTCTGCCTGCAACAGCCCCGCCCGCAGGGTCCAGCTCTCACCCCCTGGGGATGTCAGGCTCTGCTCGGATAGAGGAAGAGAGATCCTCTTGCAGCTCTTCGATGAGATCTATGGCACCTCGGATTTTTTAAATGGCAGAATTATCCTTCTTAATAAGATCGCAGGAATGGACCGTCGCGACCAGGTGATCCTGGATGGAAGACACATCGCTACACTGTGGTTTGATGTGCCTATGGCCTCTTTTCGCCTCGATCTGGAGCCCTGGGGAGCCGCTCTATTGGCCGACCGGGCAAGGAAGGGTCTGGTCATCTGCAATGAAAAGGCGCTGAAGGGCCACATCAAGGGCAAGTGGCTGGCAGACCAAGCTATTTTAAGCAGCCCCGACAGGCTTGAGGATGGCGATAACCTCATTCTTATAATAGGGAAATTCTTCGGGGTGGGGGTAGCCCGGCTGAGAGAGGAAGGCAGAGTCTCCATTAGGATCAAGGATGTGACCAAGAGCCCTTTTGTCCTCAGCCAGAGGCGGACTGCAATCCGGGACGCCGTTGCGGCCAATGCCGATCATCTTCAGGCTCTGGAGAGGGCAGCCCTGAAGGAGATGAACAGCTACCTCTCCAGAAATCGGCTGGCGGTAAATGTCTCATTCAGCGGTGGCAAGGATAGTCTGGCCTGCCTTTGTCTGGCAGAAAAGCTCATCAGCCGTCCTGAGATCATCTTCATCAACACCGGCCTGGAGTTTCCAGAGACTGTGGAATATGTGCGAGAGATAGCCAGATCCCGAAAGCTCAGGCTCAAGGAGATCGATGCGAAGAGCAGCTTCTTCCAGCAGGTCAATATATTCGGCCCCCCGGCCAAGGATTATCGCTGGTGCTGCAAGACCAATAAGCTGGGACCCATGACCGATTTCCTGAAAAAGAGCTATCCTAAAGGCTGCGTGACTATCGAAGGCCGTCGGATCTATGAATCATTCAATCGCTCCACCATAAGGCCTGTGGAGAGAAATCCCTATGTTCCGGGACAGACCACCCTCGCACCCATCCGAAACTGGCGGGCTTTAGAGGTCATGCTCTATCTTTATTGGAAGGATATAGAGCCCAATCCCCTTTACCAGAAGGATCTGGAGCGTATTGGCTGCTGGCTCTGCCCTGCAGCACTGCAATCGGAGTTTGCCGCCCTCAAAGACACCCATCCCCTTCTCTACCAGCGCTGGTCAGCCTGGCTCCATGGCTGGGCCGAGCAGAACAATCTAGACAACAGATATGTCGATTGGGGCTTCTGGCGCTGGAAGGGGCATCCTCCCAAGATCAGAGAGCTGGCGGCAGAGCATAACATAGATCTTAGCTTAGACGCAGCCGGAATAGATGAGGTGGAATTGAGGGCGGTCAGAGGCAGATCGCCCTGCTGCCTGGAGTATTCCATCGAAGCTAGGCTTTCCGCGCCGCAGAATCATCCATTTGCCTCGGTAGCCGCTGCTCTGCCCATCCTGGGTGAGGTGAAGTACGCCGAAGAGCTGGGCGCTGCAGTGGTAAAAACGGATAAAGGCAGGATTTCCGTCTTTGCCAACGGCCAAATTATGATCATAGCGGGAAGAGAGGAAGCGGAGGAGCTGCTTCAATCCGTCTGCCGGACCATACTGAGAGTTCAGATATGTACAGGATGCGGTATCTGCGAGAAGAACTGCCCGCGGGGAGCCATATCCGTAAAAGACACAATTGCCGTCGATGGCAATAAGTGCAACCACTGCCTGAATTGCGCTGAAGGATGCATAGCAGATGAGAGGGCGAGAAGGATCCTGGCAGGAGCGGCTCAAAAGGCCAAAAGATCCTCCGGCTTGAGCGAAGGGGAACTGGTTCGCGAATAGAAGGAGAGCAATGGCTCTTGAATATGCCCATTGGCCTGTTGCCAAGCTCAAGCAGCCACTACATTTAAATAGACGGCTATGATCAGGTTATAGCACTGAGGAATCAGAATGGTAACTGGAACAGTAAAATTCTTTAACAGAACCAAGAGATTTGGATTCATTGCAGGCGACGACGGAAAGGATTATTTTGTTCATGCAACTGGCCTCATGCCGGATGTCACAATCACTGAGGGCGATAAGGTCAGCTTTGAGGTAGTCGAGGGCGAGAAAGGCCCCAAGGCTGACAAAGTCACAAAGCAGTAATTCTTTATTAGATTCCATTTTTTTTAAAGATTTTTCGTTCTTGAGCATCCGAATACCTCTACAGCAGGCTCAGCTATATGCCTGGCCCTAATCAAAAAACTAGCATCCCTGCCTCAAGCAAAAGACAAAAATATCTTCTGGAAAAGCCAGATATCAGAATGATAGACATAGCCATTCCCAAGGGCAGCCTGCAAAGCCAGACGCTGCAGCTCTTCGAGCAGGCCGGGCTGGAGGTCAAGAGAACAGAACGGGAGTACAACGCCCGCATTTCCGATCCCCGCATAGGCAAGGTGAAGATTCTACGGCCTCAGGAGATACCGGGCTATGTGGCCAAAGGCTACTTCGACCTGGGCATATCCGGCACCGACTGGATAATGGAGTCGGGATCGGTTGTGGCCCATGTGGCCGATCTCAACTACGGCAAGCAGGGTCCGGGGGTGGTCAAGCTGGTGGTGGCTGTGCCGGAGGGACAGGATATCCACAGCGCCCGAGATATAAAGCCA
>Ga0302252_1000884_pt1 | contig 20725 bp, 13 predicted proteins | sample AAG_RA_Leu_MG_FD_193511 | JGI IMG/M metagenome (GOLD analysis project Ga0302252, IMG submission 193511) | Enriched activated sludge microbial communities from anaerobic digester in WTTP, New Holstein, Wisconsin, United States - AAG_RA_Leu | ecosystem: Engineered > Bioreactor > Anaerobic >...
TGTGGTATCCACGGGGGAAGCAGCGGATCATGTGCTGATCACTTGTCTGAATTTTTCTTTTTGGGACAAACGCCGCAAGGTAGCTCGCCTCAAACAGGCGGGGAGAGGTGGCACAGGTTCGGTTTTTCGCGATAAGAAGATCAAAGCTCTGGTAGTAAAATACAGCGGGTTAAAATCTGATACCAACCACCCTGTAGACCTTCCCACGCTTCAGAAAACAGGCCTGAAGCTGCACCGCGAGATTGAAGCGGGAGACGATTCCCAATGCCGCATGCACCAGGTGGGAACCGCACACCTGATGGAGATTATGAACGATTACGATCTTTTACCCATCCGTAATTTCAAGTATGGCCAGATGCCAGAAGCGATTGGTCTGCATTCAAAGGAGTTTACCGCCCTCTTCACTCAGGGTATGGCAGATGGCTGTTGGTATGGCTGTTCACTATCCTGCTGCAAAGCGGTGGACAACTTCAAACCCCGCACCGGCCCATACAAAGGTCAGCCGGTTTGCGTGGACGGCCCGGAATATGAAACTGCGGCTGGCTGTGGAAGTAATATTGGCATTTTCGACCCTAAAGATGTGGTGGAAATCAATTTCTATTGCGACACCTACGGAGTGGATACTATTTCCTTTGGCACGAGCACTGCTTTTGCCATGGAATGCTATGAAAACGGTATTCTGAACCAAGAACGAACCGGCGGGCTCGATCTAAGCTGGGGAAATGCCGATGCAGCCCTGGAGCTTTTACACCAGATGGCTCGCGGAGAAGGCTTCGGGGTCACAGTGGGTAAGGGTGTACGTGCCATGAAGAAAATTTTTGCCGAGCAATATGGCGCTGATCCAGATTTCCTGCAAGATATCGGTATGGAAGCCAAAGGCCTGGAATATTCTCAGTATATGAGCAAGGAATCTCTGGCTCAGCAAGGCGGCTACACCCTGGCTCTAAAAGGCCCCCAACACGACGAAGCCTGGTTGATTTTCATGGATATGGTGAACAACCACATTCCCACATTCAAAGACAAAGCCGAAGCTCTGCACTATTTTCCGATGTTCAGAACCTGGTTTGGGCTGCAGGGATTATGCAAGCTTCCCTGGAATGACATCGAACCAGCAGATAATGCTCAAACTGATGAGCCAGCCAAGGTGCCTGAACACGTGCAGAATTATGTGGATATCTACAAGGCAATTACTGGGAAACCGATGGACAAGCATGAGCTCATCCGTCAGTCTGAAAGGGTTTACAACTTTCAAAAGGTTTTTTGTATGCGCTTTGGCAAAGGTCGCAGAATCGACGATCTGCCTCCCTATAGGGCGGTTGGTCCGGTTACCGAAGAGGAATACCTATCCCGCCAGGATCGCTACGACAAGCATCTGGTGGAAAAACTAGGCTTGAACCCTGAGGGGTTGACAACTGCCGAAAAAATGGCCAGACTGCGTGCCTATCGGGAAGACCAGTATCAGCAACTCGTAGATGCTGTATATGAACGCAAAGGCTGGACACCGGAAGGAGTGCCAACCGTAGATCACCTCCAGTCCATCGGCATGGATTTGCCAGAAGTTCTGGAAGTGGTAAAGCGCTACCTATAAGCAAAAGTAACTGGCTAACCAATATTGAAAGGCGGATTGTTTTCCGCCTTTTTTTGATAGAATCTGATGGTCCAGTTTGTAGATCGAAAGTATTTTTGGAATGATCTTCCGCATAATAACGGAATCGAAGATGAAAACCCCGAATTGCGGCAGCGACGGCAAGCCAAGGATAGTCAGTCACATTTTCTATGCCAAACAGGAGTATGTCAGCCAGGAGGTTCCTAGACTCTGTTAATCTTATCTCTCCAACCTCGGGATTTGCTTTACTATTCAGCTTTCCAGGGCTGCGTAGAGAGCTTTAATATCTCTGATTTTTATAACCTTGGGTGAAGCCTTAATCTTGCTGTAGCCAGATACATAAATCTTCTCATAGCCAAGCTTTTGAGCTTCTTTGATGCGACCTTCCAGTTGCGAAACTGGCCGAACTTCGCCATTCAACCCCACTTCCCCAATGAACACGGTCTTGGGGGCCAGCGCTTTATCCTTCAGACTGGAAATCAGCGCTGCCAGGATGGCCAGATCAAGGCTGGGATCGGAACTACGAATTCCACCAGTCAGATTGACAAAAACATCGTTATTACGCAGATAAAGCGATAGGTTTTTTTCCAGGATGGCAAGCAGAATGGCCAGTTTCTTCTGTTCCAAACCAACCACTACTCGCTGAGGGGTGCCGTAATTCGAAGATGTGGCCAGGGTTTGCACTTCCACGATGAAACTGCGGCTGCCTTCTGTGATGCAGCCTATGGAAGTGCCTGGCTGATGTTGGTCATGGCTCAGAAAGATGTTGTTTGGGTTGTCTACCTGAACCAAGCCAAGATTTGTCATCTCGAAAAGCCCTATCTCATTGGTAGAGCCGAAACGGTTTTTCACAGCCCGCAGAATCTTATATTGATTGCGCAACTCACCCTCAAAATATAGAACAGTATCCACCATGTGCTCCAATATTTTGGGCCCCGCTACAAAACCTTCCTTGGTCACATGCCCCACCATGAAAAGGGGAATGCCCGAAAGCTTGGAACAGCGCAACAATCTGTTTGCGCTTTCCCTCAGCTGAGCAATGCTCCCTGCCACAGATTCCAGAGTGCCTACGCTGACTGATTGAATAGAATCTACTATCGTCAGATCAGGATGATGGTCGGACATGGCATTAACTATATGATCTGTGTCGTTGGTGCAAAGCAGATACACATTCTCGCTGGAAACCTGCAGTCTTTTACTTCTGAGACGAATCTGCTCAGCGCTTTCCTCTCCAGAGCAATAGAGAATTTTCTTATTCAGTGATCCTAGCCATTGGGAAAGCTGTAGCATCAGGGTAGATTTTCCGATACCTGGCTCTCCACCGATCAGGCTTACCATGCCCTTGACAATTCCACCTCCCAGAACCAGATCAAACTCCCGGTTTCCGGTTGGTAATCTGTCTATCTCTCCATATTTTAAGTCGATTATTCTTTCAGGCACAACCCTATTATTAACTTCACCATGTTTCACATTTTTTCCGGTGACTCTGGTGGATTCTCTCAGGGTGCCCCAAGAGCCGCAGGAAGGGCATTTCCCGCTCCATTTGGTAGTCTCGTGACCGCAGTCTGAGCAGAAGAAAATCGTGGCCATTATAGCCCCCATGTTGCTTTTTTTCAACAATATTAGAGTCGTGATTTGTGGCAAGGAAAATCTCTAATATGCCGTCAAGTCTTTCTGAATAAGGGTTTAGTTCTCAATGAAAGTATTGTGTGATACAAAAGCAATCTCGTAAGATGAAAAAATAGTTTTTGCGTCCAGGAAAATTTGCGCTATAATGTGGGTAGAGGTGATATTAATGAAAACTACCATTGTCGTATTTTCTACGCCCACATGTTCTTGGTGTAGAAAAGTGAAAGACTATCTAAAGAAAAACGGACTAATATACAAAGATATAGATGTTTCCAGAGACCTTGCGGCTCAAAGGGATATGATCCGCAAGTCTGGCCAGCAAGGGGTTCCACAATTGTGGATCAACAACAACCCGGTAGTTGGCTTTGACCGGGATAAAATCGACCGTTTATTAGGACTACAAAACAATCAAAAGGAGCAAACAAATGTCTGATTATTCCACGAAGTTTCATGGTCTTATCACTAGGCTTCAAGTTGTGTTGAGTGAGATAGACTACGCGCAGAAAGCTTGCCTACAAGCAGGTCGCATGGAATGTATGTTGCTGAATCACCTTTACAAGATCAAAGGGCCAGCCAATATGAATGAATTGGCCAAGGTTCTGAATGTGTCGCACAGCCGGGTTACCCGCATAATGGACAACCTGGTAAGCAAACAACTGGTATTGCGTCAACCCTCGGTGGAAGACCGCAGATGCTGGTATGCCCTGATTACCGAAAAAGGCAGCAAGTTGGCTGAAAATAGCTTGCAGACTGTAGTAGATCAGCAGGCAAAGATCATCTCAAAGCTGCCTGACAAAGAGATTGATCCCATGTTTAAAGCCCTCAAACTTTATGTAGAAAAGTATGAGGAAGTTTTGAAAGAAACCTATGTGGAGCTCTAATGCCAAGTAGCGTTATTACTAAATGGACTGGCGGGATGGTGTTTGACGCTGAAATCAATGGCCATCACCTGAAGATGGATGCCGATCCCGAATGGGGTGGCACTAATCAGGGGCCTCGTCCAAAACCCTTGTTGCTTGCCGCCTTGGCAGGCTGCTCAGGCTTGGATATTGTATCTATCCTGAACAAAATGCAAATCACCAATTACCACTTCGAAATAGTAACGGAAGCGGAAAACACCCTCGAGCATCCCATTGTTTATCATACGATAACAGCAAAGTTCGTCTTTCGTGGGGACAATCTACCCGAAGATAAGATCAAGAAAGCGGTAACTCTTTCTACCGAGCGTTATTGTGGAGTAAATGCCATGCTGAAAAAATCCGCTAACATCATTGTTAAAATTGTAATTAACGACACGGAAGTGATGTAGCATGAAATGGACTATTATAATTATCCTGGTGTTTGCAGTCTCATTTTTAGGCTGCACACCCGCTCCAAAGCCTGAGCCAACTCAGGAACAAGCTCCAACTCCGAGCTTCGATGAAGCCATGGACAGTCCCAAGGCATACAACGGCGAATGGTTAACCGATTTTAGTAAGGCACAAGAACTGGCGAAAGAATTGAATAGGCCGATTTTGGTGAATTTTACTGGATCGGACTGGTGTAGCTGGTGTATCAAGCTAACGAACGAGGTCTTTTCCAAAGAAGCCTTCGTGAGTTATGCCACTGACAGCTTGGTGCTCTTGAAATTGGATTTTCCCCGGAAAATACCGCAAACTCCCGAAGTGAAAGCAGCCAACGAAAAACTGGCCAAAGATTTCGGAGTTCAGGGCTTTCCGACTATTGTGTTGCTGGATACCAATGGAAAGGAGATCAACCGGACCGGTTACCAACCCGGTGGAGCTGAAGCCTATGTGAAGCACCTTCAGGATCTGCTTGCTGGTAAATAAACTAAGACACTAAACAAACAATCATTACCAACAGCCTGCCCATCCCAACAGGCTGTTGGCTTTTTATATCTCATAAATTCGTTTTGGCCTTCGGAAAAATGGATTATCTTGTCTGAACGGGAATCCGTCGTGTGCTGAGATTAAGGTTATAATTTGTTGCATCGCCAGGCTTTGTTCTCGGGATACGTATGAATACCGCAATAATCCTGTTCACACAGAATAGGAGGTGAACATGGCCAGTTATCTCAAAGCAGTTGCGCTGATTGTTTTCTTCTTTACACTCAGCATTTTTAGTTTTGCCCAAACCTCAGGATTGAGCGCCATGCCAGATTCTCTAGATTTTGGAACAATCCCGATCAGCACCTCTCAAGTTATGCTGGTAAATATCTCATCATCTCTTGCGCATGTTACGATCTTGAATATTTACTTAACAGGAGAGCCAGGTTTTTCGATTCACAGTATGCCATCCCTTCCTTTAGGGTTGAATTTCGCAGTGTCTACCCAAATTGAAGTTGCCTTCAGTCCAGTTTTGGAGAGTTCCGTAGCCGGAATCCTGCATGTGGCAACTTCCACAGGGTTAGAACTGGAAGTTGGCCTAAGGGGTGCAGGGTTCAGGATACCCATGTTCCATATGCCGCCAGATTATGACTTCGGCGAGGTTGTTGTGGGGAACACGGCATCTACAGTGCTTGACCTTACCCTCAGTTCACCCTGGGAGGCATGGGTAGGTTCAGGCGAGGTGGTCGCCGTAACCATAACTGGAAGTGCGGACTATTCTTTACCTCTGGTTTACAAGAACGATCTTGTGGAGCAGGTAACCTATCCTGTAACTCTGGAATCCGACGATACTCTGCATATTCAGATCAATTACCAGCCAATGACCCCAGGCACGGCAGCGGCAACCCTGAATGTTGCAGGTTCCGATGGAATGATATACAATAACATTCTTACTGGTAATGGAATGGCTGGAGGACCTGAGATATATGTGAATCCAAACTCCCTAATAATTGATTTGTATGCAGGTACAGAAACTGATGGGTCGTTTATCATAGGCAATCGTGGAGATGCCGAATTGGATTTCACGATTGATGGTTCCACTTTGCCTTCCTGGATTAACCTAAGCCCCGGAAATGGAGTCGTAGCCAATGGTGATTCCACTTCGATAAATGTGCATATAAATGCAACTGCGGTACCAGCAGGTAATTATAGCTATCTGATTGAGATTATTAGCAATGATCCTACCCATGCCTCAACGAGCTTGATGATTACGGTGGTGATTACCAATGCAGCATTACTGGCTGATTTTCATGCCGACCAGTTGACTGGACATCCACCTCTTGCTGTACAGTTCCACGATGACAGCATCAGCGATGCAACCGCTGCCTGGTCAAGCATCAATAGCTGGAACTGGGATTTTGAGAATGATGGCGTTTTTGATTCAGCCGAGCAAAATCCGCTGCATACCTATTCTCAGCCTGGTATGTACTCAGTTCGTTTAGTAGTGGGTACAGACACGGGATTAACTGCTACAAAACTGCGGACAGGTTATATCGAATTGGTAAACTCAGCTCCAGTGATAGCAGTTCCCTATCCCTTAATTCCGGACATGGTCGAGGACACTCCCTGGGGGCCTACCAATCTCAGCCATGTGTTCTCCGATCCTGATTCTGATCCTCTGGTCCTTTCGGCAAAGGGATCTGCCCATCTCTCAGCCTCTGTTTCACCGGATGGGCTTTACATAGTGCCGGCTGCTAACTGGTTCGGAACCGAAACCATTACCCTCACCGCTATCGATCCCTTTGGACTGGGGGTGGCTCAGCCGATTTCAGTTACGGTAGCATCCGTTAACGATGCTCCAGTTGTGAGCATCCCTCCTGATCTCTATTTCATACGCAATTCTTCTTTCAATGTGGATTTCGCCCAATACATCAATGATCCCGATAATCCGGACAGTGAGATTTCTATCCAGTTAAGTGCAATATCAGTTCCACAAGTGGTATATTTTGCTTATACTCCCCTAAATATGCCTAATATAGTGGGACAACTAACGGCGATTTTTACGTCGCCATCACAAGTGGATGCAAACCAGGTTATTCAGATTCAGGTAAGCGACAATGCCGGCCGTTTGCTGAGTTTTGCCACATTTAACATGCATGTCTTGCAGCACTTCAATCCTCAAATCACTTTGGACGATATCTATCAATTCACTGGCCAGAGTGTGGGGTTCAACGATGCCACGCTGGGCAATCCTGATCATTGGCTATGGAGCTTTGGCGATGGTAATACATCCACCGAGCAACATCCGGTGCATCAGTACCTAAGCTCAGGTACCTTTGATGTCAGCCTAAGCCTGGGTAACAGCCAAGTGCCGGAAGAAGACAGAACGATCCTGATGCCTGGATTGATTCACTTGAGTGGAACAGCGGTTACAGTTGACTTTATCCCTAGCAACTGGACTATTCAGGGATCACCTTATAACCTTGTGGAAGATTTGATTATACCGCCAGATGACCTTGTCGTGATCGAACCTAACGTCGAGGTGAATTGCTTCGGCGAAGAGCCATTGGATATTCAAGGCAGCTTGCAGGCCAATGGGGTTACCTTCCGTTCGCCGGCTGGAAGTGGTTTGTGGGGTGGCTTGAGGTTTCGGGGTTCCAGCCTGCGCGAGCCGAGTAGCTTGCAAAACTGCCAGCTCATTGACGCCCAAAACCCAATAATAATTGAAGACAGCAGCCCCCTGCTAAGTAATCTTAGTGTCTCAGTATCCGATACCACAGCAATCCTGAATGGAACTGCCATCCGTTTGCAAGGCCAGTGCGCAAGTCAGCTCAGCGGTCTGGAACTGGTGAATTATCAATCAGGTATCCATATCGAAACCGACGGTACCGGCCGCGATACTCCAGTGCTCAGCAATGTGCGTATCCGTAATAGCAGCAGTGCGATCAGAGAAGTCGGCGACCCGAGCGTGGCAATAACCCTGGTAAGTACCGCCATTCTCGAGGATGTGGAGATTAGTGAATATGACACTGGGCTTGTGATTCAAACCACTGAAGAAAGGAACAGCAGTGCTCCCAGCCTTACCAATGTACGCATCCGCAATAGCAGCAGCGCGATCCGCAGCGAAAAAACCGGTATCCGAATTTCGGGCAATACAGCTCCCCAGCTAAGCCAGATTCTTATCGAAAATGCCAGTTTGGGTCTTCGAATGGAAAACATTACGGCTTCATACCGGGATACTCCCAGTCTGACGAATGTTCGTATTCGCAATACCAGCAGTGCCATCCGGAGCGTAGGTACGGGAATCGAGATTGAGAATGTACCAAAACTAAATCTGGAATCTGTGGAAGTGGACAGCTTTGCTTTAGGTATCAAGATCAATGCAACTCAAAGGGATGCAAGTACTCCCAGTCTCACCAACGTCCGTATTCGCAATACCAGCAGCAGTATCCGCTACGAGGGGAAGGGCCTCCAGATAACGGGCTCAGTTTTTGCCCTGATAAACGACTTACAGATCGACGACTATATGTATGGCCTTAGCTACCAAACCAGTCAAAGCGGAAGAAGCGATCTTTCCGCCAGCCTTAGTAATGTGAGAATTCGCAATACCAGCAGCAGCATCCGCCAGTTGAGTCAGGGTGCGTTCTTCAAAGGCTTGGGAAGGTTTAGCCTGAACGATGTGGAGGTAAACGACTACAACGAGGGAATCCGGATCGAAGCTGACGACCTGCGTACGGATACGAGTCCCTCGCTTACCAATGTCCGCATCCGCAACTCCAGCAGCAGTATCAGGACTCAGAACACAGGCCTGTATTTGGGAGCTCAGGTGAGAGGTTCTCTTGTAAATTCACGCATCGAAAATGCCTCACTGGGGATTTTCGTAGCTCAGGGGAATCGCACTGTAATGGAAAACAATGTAATTAAGAATTGCCTCACTGGCATAAAAGCCTATGGCGAGGACCCTTTGCCGTTGAAAAAAACTATCCTTTTTGTCGAAACTGATTTCCTGGATACACATCAAGGTATGGTTCAGGCCGCCTTTGATCTGAATGGTAATGGGCCATGGAACATCTATCAGAATTCTGTCTTCAGGTATCCCAAAGGGATCAAGGCAAGCTTTGCCCATGTGTACTCGCACACTAACATATTCTGGACAGATAACGGAATCTTGCAGCCGGTGTTGCAAAGCAGTTCCACAGTATTGGTAGATTATTGCGATATCTGGAGTCCGAGTGGTGTTTTTGCCGGGATCGGGAACATTAATGCCCATCCCTTGTTTGCCAATACTGATGCCGGAAACTTCCAGCTGCTGCGAGACAGTCCTTGTATAGATGCGGGGGGGCCATCAGCCGGTACCGATTCAGACGGCAGCATTGCAGATCAGGGTGCAATTCCATATCTGCACAGGGCTGCGGCAATAGTTACTCCCAGATTCGTGGTAGTGGGAACCTCTGTGACCTTCCAAAATAACTCCTTGGGACACGATTATCCCGATACCCAGATTAGCTGGGATATTGGCAATGATGGCAGTGTGGAATCCGCAAGCCGGGATTTTGGCTTTGTATTCAACACCCCTGGGGTCTACAGCCTGGGGCTGACGATGCAAAGCGGATCATTGACGGATTATGTGATCTATCCAGCGTTCATCGTGGTTAGTTCTCAAGCACTTCTGGCTCCCCAAAATCCCACCTTGTCTGTAAATGGATCGGATATCGCTTTCCTATGGGATCCCGTAAGCCAAAGTGTGGAAGGCTTGCCCGTGGACGTGCAGTTCTACATTGTTTACAAAGCGGATAAGCCAGATGGATTCTATGCCTTTTCTTCATTCGTGGTTGCACCTCAAACCAGTTGGACCGATTTTGGGGCAGCCCTGAATGAACGAGCTTTCTATCTGGTTCTGGGTTTTGCAGGAAGCCGGGCCGACCTTTTGGAATACATAACGGAGCATCCTCAATTACGTAAATAACCACCAAATACAAAAACCAGTTCTGTGATGGCTGTGAGGAATAATACTCACAGCCATCTCTTTTTATCTTGGCCGGGGATTTTGCCAGCGCCAGCTATCCCATCCTGTTCCCATCCTTTACACATCCAATGAATATGAGGTAAGAATAAGATATGTAAGTGGTTAGCTGTGTGGGAAAGGGAGAACCGCAAGCATAACCTGGTCCGCAGATAGGAGAACAAATACACCAGATGACCATTGCATATAGTAACAAAGTGAATTCCTGGCACAAGCATTTCAAGCTGTTCAACTCAGATTATGCAGTAGAATTCCAGCGCAATGAATTCCGGTGTCTCATCGGAAAGGTCTGCCTGCGTCTCGCTGGCATAAAAAAAACCAGCCAGAGGCTGGTAAAACCTTGCCAGCGAGACGCAGGCATTCCAGGGACAGGGAACTGCATTACTGGATTGTTTGGGTTTATGTGATGCGCTTTTACTGGCTTCCTGATAGCATTGAAGGTTGAATCATTCAGCAGTCTTACCCTACGCAGCACGGATAAGGCACTAACCCTCGGCAAATGAAGCGAAAAAAATGAAAGCCGGCTCGCTTGAAGCCGGCTTTCAGATATTGTTTTTAATTTACTTTCTTTACATTATCTCGTTGAGGATCTTGTTCATCATGGTTTGGGCATCGGTCTCCAGCATGTAAGACAGCGGGAAACCAAATACATAAGCTCTGCTGTTATTTTCGTTTATGCGGCGATAGGCCACCACCTGGTTATTAATCTGGTCAAACTGGACCTGGGTAGGCGGGAAGGTGGCATAGCTTGTAGGTTTGCATCCGAACCGATAAAGCGAATCGCCCAGGAAGCTGGTGCTTGGGAAAAAGGTGAGAGTAGAAAGTCCATGCCGGGCATTCACGATAGTATTGAAGGAAGCTGGCGTTCCAAACTGAAGATTTACATCGTTATATCCGGTGAGAGCACCCACGGCCTTCTGGAAGAAATACCAATTCGCGGGATTTGGTTTGTTCGGATAAGGCAGATTTGGAATGGGATCCATCAGTCCCAAGTATCTGAGGAAGGTAGTGCGAGCTCCATCTTTGGAGAGGTTGTCAAGTACGGAAGACAGCAAGTGAGTGTGTGAAATCAGCATGTTGCCGCCTTTCAGCATGTAAAGTGCATAGGCATCCACATCGTTCACCAGATTTCCCGGGTCTTGGGAATTGTCGTTGTGGTAAATCACCAGCTTGTATTTCTGCAAATCGGTAAAGGACACTGCTCTGCCGCGGGTATCTTCGGCGGGATTGGGAACTCCGGCTTGAGTTGGATCTGCAGGACGGGTATAGACGGTTACATTCCCGGTGTATCCAGCCAGCATATTGGCATACTTTCCATCCACGATTTCATCTGGAGCCTGAGTAGCCTGATTAACGTCATCATCTATCACTAAAATGCCTGAACGGTTAGCTGGCTCAATATAGTTGTGCAGATAGAACTTGAAGACTGCAGGATTCGGATCCGCTTCCCCTTGCAGGTCTACCACGCGAATTTCAAATGTATGTTCGCCAGGTGTGGAGTTTTCGGGAACTGGCAATTGACCGCCGGCCAGCACCACGGTTTGTCCCAATGGTGAATTCACAGGGATGCGCAACCATCGCTTGCCATTTTCGTCAGGGGGAGTAATGGAATTGGCATAAGGCGGGAAGTTGTATGGCTGGTCGTCGTAGCGCAAATCGAAGTGAGTTATCTCGCTGAAGTAGTTTTCGTTGGTGACCCGATCAAGCACTACGTCCACTTTTTTTGTGTAGGGGTCTTCGGCGTATACAACCGTTTCGCCGGCTGTGTTGCCATATTCACCCCACCAACCCCAGCGGACCCATAACTTAAGGTTGCTGGAATGCACCACGGAATATTTGCCTTCCATGTCTTTAAACAGCGGAGTGGCATAGCGTAAAATACCCTGGGTGGTCGTGGCGGGGAGAACTTCCTCAGTGGAATCGTCGCCATAGTCTTCATAATGATGAGTGCCCACTGCGTAAGTCTTGGTAGGATAGATCACTGAACGCGGTTTGAAACCGGGTTTAACCATGAAGTCGATCACTGTATTGGAATCGGGAATGGATACCACGCCGGCCATGTCGGTCACCCTGGCGGTCACCCTGGTAAAGCGGTTCAGATAAGCTCCCGTGCCGGTATCATAATCATATTCTAAAAATGGTGTGGTGTAACGGGTAAGAAGGTATTCATTAATCTTACCGGTTTCATTAGAAACGCTGGTTGTAGAAAACCATTCGCTCTGAGAACCGGGGATCACCACGCCGGTAGTATCGGTTTTCATGATCTGGAATTCATACTTGTAGGGAATATGAGGAATGAAGGGGTCGGTATCTTGCATGGAGAATTGCAGCTTCAAGCCGGCACCCACCATCTTGCGATTGGGATTTCCTTTGGTTGTGGAAATCGTGCAAGTGGGACGTGGGGAAGTGGTCTTGAAGTTTCGCCAGGCTGGCTGAGCTGTAACTGCACCACGATTGTCGATGGCAACCACTTCAAACTTGCTCATGTTGATGATCGGATTTCCCTGAGCATCGGCAGAGGGGAAGTTGATCACGGCATACTTTTGGGATGTCCAAATGGTACGTTTGGCTGCAGTATCGTTCAAGGGTATAGATTGATCCGCCCCAGGCAGATAATGAATCACCCAGCCAGTTCCCAAGGTAAGCAGACTGGCGGGAGTAAGCTCTGCGGCCGTATCGATATACTGGTATCCAGGTGTGGCAATAGGATTGCCGTTGTCATCCAAAATTCTGAAGGCATAACCTGCGATAATTCCGTCGGGATCGCTGGCATGCCAGTAGATTCTTTGCTGGAATGAGTAGGTGGCGGTTGTGTCATAACCGGCGGCAGTATAGCTGTCATCCCAGCCTTCAAATGAAGTTATTTTGATGGTTGGAGCCACATTGGCAAAGCGCGAACCAGACTTGCCACAGCCGGCAACCATCAGCATTAATATTAGAGTCATCACAATGATGGACAAGAGTTTAACACTCTTAACTTGCATCATTCCTCCCAAACATCTTGTTTAATATTCCTTTCTTTTGGCACTGAAAATCAATGCGATATATTCGTCAATACTTTTGTTTTGCCCTTGTTGCAAAAGTGTAGCCTTCAGCAGATTGAGATAGAGAACCGAAGTGGTAATCCTACCTATCCCACCCGGTACTGGCGTTATTGCCAAAGCTTTGTCGTAGCATGATTTATAATCAACATCTCCTACATATACGCTGGCCCCGCTGCTGTCTTTTACCTCGTTAATACCCACATCCAGGAGTATGGAATTTTCTTTGATCATCTCTGCTGATACGAAATTCGCCTTACCAATAGCGGTGACCAGGATATCGGCTTGTGAGGTTATCTTGGATAGATTTCTGGTTTGACTATGGCACACGGTTACCGTTGCATTGGCAAAGGCTTTTTTCCAAAGCAGCATATTCGCAAGGGGCTTGCCTACGACGTTGCTGCGACCCAAAACAACCAGATTTTTCCCCACGGGATCGATTCCGTAGTATTGCATGCAATAATAAACTGCGGCTGGAGTGCAGGGTAAAAAACCTTCCAGTTCCATCATAATCTTTCCCAGGTTTGTGGGATGTAAACAATCCAGGTCTTTATTTGGGGACACTGCCAAGTTTATCCTGCTGTCGCTGATCTGGCGGGGCAGGGGTTTTTGGATCATTATACCGTTTATGCTGTCGTCATTATTCGCGGTTTCGATCAGCTCAAGGAGCACATCCTCGGAGGTGTCGGCAGCCAGGGTATGAAGTCTGCATTCGCAGCCCAGTTTCGTTCCGCTGTTGATGATGCTTTGAACGTAAAAACTAGAGGCGGGATCCTCTCCCACTTGGATTAGGACCATACAGGGCTTGAGCTGGTAATCAGCAATCAGGGTTTTACAAACCCGGTTCAATTCCAAAGATACCGGCTTGCCACTTAGTTCATTCGGCATTTGTTTCACCTTCTATTATTCTGCGTATCCGCTCAATTTTACAAGCCTTGCCTTGGTTGTCAAGCTCCAAAAAAACTGCATTGACCTGTAAGCCCAGATGAGATGATTCATAGCGCGATGGAATACAGCTAATAAGCTTGTTTACGATTATCTCCTTGCGAACTCCGATCACACTGTCGTGCGAGCCGGTCATCCCGATGTCGGTAATGTATGCAGTCCCTTGGGGTAGTATTTCTTCATCGGCGGTTTGGATATGAGTATGTGTTCCCAACACTGCTGCCAGCTTTCCATCAGCAAACCAGCCCAAAGCTCTTTTTTCGCTGGTTGATTCTGCATGAATATCCAGGATTATGGGCATATCTTCTTTGTCTTTCTGATGATCCCAAAAGTTTTGTAGAGATGTGAAGGGGTTGTCGCAGGGGGGCATGTAAATCTGTCCGCAAAGGCTGATTATTCCTAGCTTGAGTCCCTCGTTTTCCAAAACTCCATAGGGATTCCCAGGGGTAATCTCAGGGTAATTTCGAGGTTTGATAATCTTGTTTTGGTTAGCAATATAGCTAAGGGATTCAGCTCTGTCCCAGAGATGATTTCCGCCAGTTACAGCATGAACGCCTGCCTGAAGCAGAGGATAAAGTGTTTTCTCAGTAAGCCCTTTGCCATCGGCAAGATTTTCTGCGTTGGCTAAAATAAAATCCGGCCTGAATTCATCTTTCAGGCCGGGTAAAGAGCTTAGTAGCGCTTCTCTTCCGGCTTTGCCATAAACATCGCCAAAGAAGATGATTCGCATTATTTTGCCATGGCTATCTGCCGGGTTTCTCTAATCACGGTTACTTTAATCTGGCCGGGATATTGCACCTGCTTTTCGATCGAAGCAGCAATCTCCGTAGCCAAAAGTGTGGTCTGATTTTCGTCGATCACGCTAGGCTCGACAATTATGCGCAGTTCACGGCCTGCCTGGATGGCATAGGATTTATTCACACCTTCCACGCCATTTGCGATTTCTTCCAGCTTGGCCAGACGCTGCATATAGGTTTCCAGCATTTCACGCCGGGCTCCGGGTCGAGCTCCGGATATGGCGTCGGATGCCTGAGCTAAAGCGGCGTAAACCGAAAGAGCTTCCACTTCTTCGTGGTGCGCTTCAATGGCATTCACAATCAGTTTGCCTTCACCATTCTTCCTGGCCAGATTTGCGCCTATGATGGCATGTGTTCCGTCAAACTCGTGATCCACGGCCTTTCCGATATCGTGCAGTAAGCCGGCACGACGGGCGATTTCCTGATCCAGATTCAGTTCTGCAGCCAGGATTCCGCAAATCCAAGCAGCTTCTATGGAATGTTGAAGCACATTTTGGCCATAACTGGTACGGTAATGCAAACGCCCTAAAATCTTGATAAGATTGGGGGAGATATTGTGGATATTGGTTTCAAGCACGGCTTTTTCTCCTATTTTGATGAGCGTTTCCTCCATTTCCTTGGTGGTCTTGGAGATCACTTCCTCGATGCGTCCGGGATGAATTCGTCCATCGGAGATTAGTTTCTCCAGGGCAAGCCTGGCTATTTCACGGCGCACTGGATCGAAGCAACTTAAAACAACCGCCTCAGGGGTATCATCGATTATCAGATCTACACCACTGGCTTTTTCAAAGGTTCGGATGTTTCTGCCTTCGCGGCCAATGATGCGTCCCTTCATTTCGTCCGAAGGCAACGAGACCACAGAAACCGTGGTTTCAGAAACATGATCGACAGCCATGCGTTGAATGGCGGTTGAGAGTATTTCCGCGGCTTTCTTGCTGGCGTCCAGTTTTAGCTGTTCCACTGTTAAACGCACGTCATTGGCAGCTACTTGTCTGGCTTGGGAAATGAGTTCTTCACGAAGCCTGGACACCGCTTCCTCTCGCGAAAGACCGGCTATTTCGGCCAGTTTGTTTTTTTGGTCGGTAATAATGTTCTCCAGGTCCTGTTTGCGCTGTATCAATTCATCGTCTTTGGTCTTCAGTTTCTTTTCCTGTTCGGTTAAGTTGCTTTCTTTTTTGTCCAGCGAATCAAGGCGCTTATCAAGACTGCTGAGGCGTTCATTGTATTTCTTTTCTTGTGCTCGCAGTTCTTTTTGGCGTTCTTTTACTTCTTCGTCCAGAATCCGTTTTTGTTTGAACCATTCTTCTCTGGCTTCCAAAAGAGCGGCTTTCTTGGCGTTTTCAGCCTCCTGTTTCGCTTCTTTTTTCATGTCCTCGGCGATCTTGGTAGCCTGAGAGATTAGTTTGAATGTGGTATTGCGTTTAGAAATGTAAATAACCAGTGCAATTACAAAGCCGATAACTGCACCTATACCTATGGCAAGTAAGGGATTTATGGTCGACATAGATTTGTTCCTTTTTTATAATCTATATAACTTTGGACTGGCCAAAGCGAATTAAAAAGCCCGCATGAACCGTGTAAGCTTGTCATTTCAAAGCCAAGCATAAAGTGGGCGCCTACCTTTTGAGCTTTATGTATCCGGAACTGGCCGGCTCGCATGCCGCTCATGGCTTGGCTCCCCAATCAGAAGTAGCTTTTATGCAATTCATATCACGAGTTCTGCAGGCAAAAGAGAATTATGAGATTATTCTGGAGATCATCTGATTCATGCGTTCCAGCTCGGTTCCCAGTTCCAGATTTCGGTCGCTAAGATCGATGACCTGCTCTTGCTGTTGAAGGCAGATAAGTAGTAGCAGTTTGGTGAAGTCAAGATTGTCGTATTGGCTGCTCAGTTCGTTTATCTGGCGATTTATCTCATCTGCTACGCGGGTAGTTTTTTCGGGATCGTCGCTTCGCAGACGGAAACGTCGTCCGAAAATCTCTACTTCAACAGCTTGCATCTATTATTCCCCAAATTCCGGCAGGGGGATAATGCTGTCGATTTTCTTTATTGCACCTTCGGCCAGGGTTTCAAATCCGGCCAGAATCTTCTGAAGTTCATTATAACGGGTTTCCAGTTTGTTGAATTCCTCTTGCAGGGTTTGGTATTTGTTTTCCTGCATTTCATTCTGGCTTCCGCTTGCCTCGATTTGGGCGAAAAGCTGCGAGTTTTCTTCGGTGAGTTGTGCTACTTTGTTCTCCAGTTCTTCCAGCTTCTGTTTGTCCAGCGTATACTGGTCTATCAATTTTTGTATCTTGTCTTGTAGGTTTACTACATGGCTTTCCATTATTTTACCTCATTGTTATCTGCCATTTGTCTTGCAGGGTTTTTATAACTAATTCAACAAGTTGATCCACTCGTTCATCTGTCAATGTTTTTTCTTTGTCCTGAATTTTTAAATGCAGGGACAAGCTTCTATATCCGCTGGGAACCTGTTTTCCGCGGTATTCGTCGAAGGGGCTAAGCTCGCAGATCAGGTCCGGATTCAAGGATAGTATCTCCTGGTGAATATCCTGCCAGCCAATTGAGTCGGCGATTAGGAAAGAAATATCGCGGACAACTGAGGGAAAGCGTGAAAGCTCATTAAAGACCCGTTGAAAATTGCGTGTGGCTTCGATGATATCTTCCAGATGCATCTCCAATATCCAGATGTCCTGCTTCAGTTCCAGGGTATCAATTCCAAATGTCTGTGCAATATCTGCTCTCAGCTTGCCATAATAAGCTACTTGCTTTCCTTGAAACAGGTATTGGCTTGATTCAGCGGTTTGCAGGAATGGCTCGCTGGCTGGTTGGCAGGTGTATTGCCGCAAACCGAGCAGATCCAGCAATTCCTCCACTACGCCTTTGGGATATGATGCGTTTATCATGGCTGCTTTGTTTTGCCAATGCTCATTTTGGATTCTTCCACAGAGTGCAGCGGCCAAGTGATAGGGTTCATAGCTCAGGCCTTCAGCTTTGTGATAAGTTTTACCCAGTTCGAAGAGCTTGATGTTTTTTTCACCGTGATTCAGATTGTAAACCAGGTTTTGCAGAAGCTGGGGAACCAGCGAAGTGCGCATCGCGCTCTGATTGCTGCTTTGGGGGTTCTTCAATCTTAGCATATCCAGCTTGGGATCGTTTTCCGCATATCCCAGCTTCAGCATCAGGGCTGAATCGGAAAAGCTGTAGTTCAGAGTTTCAAAAAATCCCCTGGATACAATGTATTCCGCAGCAACTTTCTTTACCCTGTAGGCATGACGATCCATCACCTGACGGGGAATTGTCTTCACTGGTACCTTGTCGTATCCATCCAATCTGGCAAGCTCTTCGATCAGGTCTATTTCACGCTCCAGGTCTATTCTGTAGGGTGGGATTTCATAATATTGAGTGTGAACGCAATCCGGTAACTCGGTGAACTCCGTCTTACCCTGTTTCATTTCCTCGGCGTGATGGCAGTAAAGCTTGGCAACATCTGTAATCTTTCCGGGAATCCAGCATCCATATTGGATAAACTTCAGGCCCAGTTTTTTCAGATAGTCCATTATAGCATTGTCGTTCAGTTCATATCCGATCACCTGTTTGTATCTGCTGGGACGAATGCCAAGAACCTGGGGCTGGGACGGATTTGGCCAATTGTCATGTACTTTGGGGCAGAGCTTGCCATTTGCCAGTTCACAGATCAATTTGGCGGCGCGCAAAGAAGCTGCGTCTGTGGCATGATCGCTTAGGTGCCGCTCGAAACGGTACGATGAGTCGGTGCTAAGCTTTAGCTTGTAAGATGTTCTGCGAATCGAGCCAGGATGAAAGGCTGCGCTTTCCAATACTACCATGCAAGTTTCGGGATTTATGCCGGATTGCTCAGAGCCCATTACACCAGCCAACGCAGAGGGACTTTCTCCATCTCCGATTACCAGGTCTTCGCTGTCAAGAGTGTAGGTCTTACCGTCTAAAGCCGTGAAAGTTTCATTGTCTTCAGCTCGGCGAACTACGATAGCAGGGACCGTATCTCCAGGTAGGCTGCGAAGTCTTGCATAGTCAAAAGCATGCAGGGGATGACCATATTCCAGCATCACAAAGTTCGTGATGTCCACCAGATTGCTGATCGGCCTGAGTCCGGATTTGATCAGAGCGGTTTTCATCCAAAGCGGAGATTGTCCTGTTTGCACATCGACAAAGAGTCTGGCAGTATAGCGGGGGCACTTTTCAGTGTCATTGATCACCAGCTTTAAAGCCAAGTCTTGTTTTGCGAAATACTCGTCCTCAATTTTGGTGTCGGGCATGATAAGTGGACGGGATAACTTTGCGGAAAGGTCTCTGGCGATGCCAAGATAACCCAGCAGATCTGGCCGGTTTGGAGTGATCTCAAGTTCAAAGATTGTATCCGGCAAATCATAAAGGTCATTTACGCTGATTCCGATCGCAGTTTCGTAGGGAAGCTCGATGATTCCGGCATGATTGTCGGAAATTCCCAATTCCTTTTCCGAGCAGAGCATTCCGTGCGATTCCACACCTCTTATCTTAGCCTTGCCGATTGTATAACCCGGCAATTCACTTCCCGGCAGGGCGATGATGGCCATCATTCCAGCCTGGCAATTGGGAGCACCACAGATCACTTGCACATAGCCTGCTTCGTTTTTTTCGGGATAATCATATTCGCCGATATCCACCAGGCATTGCTGCAAATGGTCAGTTTTGGGAACTGCCACGGCAGAAACCACTTTGGCGCTTATCACGCTTTTGGGCAGAGCAGGAAGCTCTTTTACAGCTTCCACTTCGATGCCGGCAAAGGTTAGCAGTTTTTCCAGTTCGGCAGTGCTTTCACCAAGCTCGATGTACTTCTTCAGCCAGTTCAAAGAGATAATCATCTTAGCTCTCCTTTGAATTGACGCAGCATCTTAAGATCGTTCTCAAAAAGGATCCGCATATCAGGAATATTGTATTTCAGCATGGCAATCCTTTCGATTCCCAGGCCAAAGGCAAAACCGGTATAAAGCTCAGAATCGATTCCCAAAATGTCAAACACATTGGGGTCTACCATTCCAGCTCCGCCCATTTCCAGCCAACCTGAGTTTTTGCATACCCGGCAACCTGAACCTCCACAAACCACGCAGGATATGTCCATCTCCGCGCTGGGTTCGGTGAAGGGGAAGAAATGGGGACGAATCCTGCTGCCAACTTTCTTGCCAAACATGATGGAGGCGAATTGTTGAAGGGTATCGGTCAGGTCTCCAAGGCTGACGCCTTTATCTACTACCAGGGCTTCCACCTGATGGAAAACAGGGGAGTGGGAAGGGTCGGGCTTGTCGTTTCGATAACAGCGCCCAGGTGAGATTATCCTGATCGGCGGGGCATAGCGTTCCATGGTGCGGATTTGAACTGTGGAGGTTTGAGTTCTCAGCAAGCCGCCATTTTCCAGATAAAAGGTATCCGCCAGATTGCGGGAAGGATGATCGGCAGGGGTATTCAGGGCATCGAAATTGTGAAAATCGTCATCGATATCAGGCCCTTCAGCTATTTCAAAACCCATGCTCAAAAACACTTCATCGATCTCTCTGCGAACTATGGTCAGCGGATGAAAACCACCGCGTGAGCTTTCGATTCCAGGCATGCTGAGATCGTAGGAACTCGCATTGGAATTATTCATCCAGGCCTGTTCCTTCACCTGCTTGCTTCTGATCTCCAGCAGAGCTTCAATCTGCGTCCGGCTTTGGTTTATCATATTTCCGAAAGCGGGACGCTCTTCCGGGCTAAGCTCCTTCATCCGGGCAAAAAGACCGTTCAATACGCTCTTTTTCCCCAGATATTGAGCCTTTGCGTTCATCAGGTCATTTGCCGTAAC
>Ga0302252_1000885_pt1 | contig 20698 bp, 22 predicted proteins | sample AAG_RA_Leu_MG_FD_193511 | JGI IMG/M metagenome (GOLD analysis project Ga0302252, IMG submission 193511) | Enriched activated sludge microbial communities from anaerobic digester in WTTP, New Holstein, Wisconsin, United States - AAG_RA_Leu | ecosystem: Engineered > Bioreactor > Anaerobic >...
ACAGCGCCTCTTTCCGGTCCCTAGCAGGTATACTTTTTTTGACCTACATTTTGGACACTGGATTACTGCCATTTTTCCCTCGTAGTTTGGTTACGAGGTTGGTGGTTAAAATACAGCTATACCCAAAAAAAATATGGTCTCTCATTAAATTCGGTGAGGGATCATTTCCCCACTTTCTTCAATCCGGCTATCCGTTTCTCGATCATATCCAGCTGAAGCTTCAGATGCTGGCGGTGGACCTCAAGTGCCTGGATCTCTTCTTCGATCGACATCATTCCATGGCAGCCGCATCCGCAGTGTCCCATGCCTCCGGAGTGGCATCCCATATCGTGCCCCATCATGTCTTTATTTCACCTCCTCTCTTTTTTATGACATTACATTATTTTGTGAAGTATTAATACTACAAAGTTTATACTGAAATAGTAACTATGGATCATGATAGCAACGTGGCATGTATCTGCCCTCTTGAGGGTGTCATCGACACGATATCAAAGAAATGGGCGCTTTTGATCATCCACGTCCTCGGGAACCGCCCACGCCTCCGATTCAACGAGCTTTCAAAGGAGCTTGCAGGAATTAGCCCGAAGACCCTCACCGATACACTGGCTGTCCTGCAGAGGGAGGGGTTTGTGGGCCGTGAGGCGTTCTCCGAGATTCCTCCGAGGGTTGAGTATTACCTGACCGACGATGGTCGGGATCTCTGGGATGCAATCCTCCCGCTCCTCGAATGGACAATGAAGAGGGAGAAGATCACGCCTGAAGAGTGCAGGGGACACTGCCGGAAAATGCCAGGGCATCATCGCTAGAGAAGTTCATTCTCCTTGCACAATACTGGAAATCCTGCAAGTCATACACCCTGTTCACATTTCTTCTATGTACGGATGCCTTCCTGAAGGAAATGACAGTGTATTCCCTTGCAGGGTACACCCGTAATACGGGCCCTGATGCCCTTTTTGTTCAACCAATCTTCCAGATTCACTTCAATCCAGGCGCACCTTTCACAACCGTTATCTGGAAGAATTTTAAATAAATATGGAGGCTGGCATCCCGTTGTATACAATATTCCTGTTTTTCCTGGCAATCTTGCCCATCCTGGTCATATTCACGGGGATCGTATTTCTGAAACAATCGGGCATCCTGATGTCAGTGGCTGGGTGGATTCTCACTCTGCTCGTGGCGATCTTCTTCTTCAATACCTCTCCTGAAATCGCATTGTATGCCTCGTATGCCGGGATCCTTGCATCATTTGGAATATCCCTGATGGTCCTCTTCACCATCCTCCAGGTGACAATGATGGATCTGTCGGGTGCAATCAGGAGCATCTCTGAGCATATCAGGTCAATTGCTGCTGAGCGGTACGAACAGATCATGATCCTGAACGTCGGGTTTGGATCCTTCCTGGTCTCTATCGGGGCAACACCGGTGACGATGCTCCCTCCCATCATGATGGCACTCGGATTCTCTCCCCTCGCCTCCGTTGCGCTGCCGTGCCTCGGATACGATCCGCTCACCTCGTTCTCTCTCCTTGCGGTCCCGATTACCCTCCCTGCTGCCGTATTCGGGTTCGATGCAGTCGTCATGGGGAGCCAGGTCGCACTTTTCCTCCCTGTTATCTCCACCGGGCTCTCGCTCGGGATGCTCTGGGTTGCAGATGGCATGGAGGGAATCAGGAGAGGCTGGGCCCCGGCAGTGCTCGCAGGGCTCTCACTCGGACTATCCGCGATCCTGTTCGTGAACATTCTGCCTGGATCTGCAATCGGGCTTGTGGGGGTTTTCTCGGGGCTCGTGACGATTGTCCTCCTGTTCATGTACAGGATGGTAAGGGTAAGGAAAATCCAGAAAACGCCCGGTGAGACGAAGAGGGGAGATGAAATGGAGAGAGATCCCGCCCTCATGCCACTCTGGAAGGCCGTGCTGCCCTGGGTGCTCCTCGTTGTCCTGGTGATCATCATCAGCATCCCGCAGATCCAATCAGGTCTCTATACTCTTCTCGGGAAAATCCAGGTTATACACGTCGTGGCAAACAAGGTGGTCGATTTAAAACTCATGAACCAGGCTTATTTCTGGGTCGTCGTGAGCACGCTTCTTGCAGCACCGTTCCTTGTCAGGTCCCGGGAAGAGGGGACCAAGATCATAAATCTCTGGCTGAAAAGGGCATGGGCACCCACTCTTGCGACCGCGTTTTTCTTCGCAATCGCGTACATCATGGACTGGTCCGGCCAGGCTGTGATCAATAATATCCTCATGGTGGTTCCGGGATCAGGCGACCTGAACATGAACGCAGTCATAGGACTCACCCTTGCGATGGTATTTGGGATCGCGTTCCCGGTGATCAGCCCTCTCCTGGGAATATTCGGGTCCTTCGTCTCGGGGAGCGAGACCTCGTCGAACGTGATGTTTTATGGCATTCTTCAAAAAGCGACCGGTGCCCTCTCGCTCGACTTTGCCAAAGTGTATGCTGCCCACATGGTGGCAGGGGGGGTTGCATCGGGAATCGCCCCGGCAAAGATCATCAATGCGGCAGCAGTGATAGACCAGTCGGCGATAGAGGGAGAGGTCATTAAAAAATCAGCCATTGTGGTCGTTCTTTTAGCGCTCCTCACCTCAGCACTTCTCATCCTGTTCCTGCTCATCTGAAAGGGGCGAGGATTCCGGATGTCCCTGCGGGATGTCATAACGCTGCGTCCTTTGCGATGTGAATAGTGAAAAAGGCCTGATACTGCCACCGGATAGCCGACATATGGGTTTGATTGAACTCAGTCCAGAGACAAAAAGAGAAACTTTTCAGAGGGAAAAATTTTCTCAATGATCCTTTTCAACCTATGGCAGGCAGCCCGGGGCAGTTGCAGTCGCTGACGAGACCTGCGTCCATTCCCCTCTTGAACCACGAGACACGCTGGGCCGAGGATCCGTGAGTGAAACTGTCCGGCACGACATACCCCTGGTACTGCATCTGGAGCGTGTCATCACCGACAGCGCTTGCGGCATTCATGGCCTCCTCGAGATCGCCTGATTCAAGGATCAGGTCATCATACATCGCCTGTTTGGCCCACACCCCTGCATAGCAGTCGGCCTGGAGCTCAAGTGCCACCGAGAGCTCGTTTGCATCTGCCTCGGAGAGGTAGCGTGTTTTCCTGTCAACGTACTCGATGGTCCCGAGAAGATTCTGGACGTGGTGCCCGATCTCGTGGGATATCACATAGGCCTGGGCGAAATCGCCTGGGGCGTGGTATTCCTGCTGCAGTGCATAGAAGAAATCGAGATCGAGATACACCTTCTCATCAGCGGGGCAGTAGAACGGTCCCACCGCGGCGCTTGCCTGTCCGCATGCCGAATCCACATATCCCGTGTACAGTACGAGTTTTGGGTCCCTGTAGGTCTTCCCGAGCTGGTCCTCGAAAATCGTGGCCCACGTGGTCTCAGTGTCACCGAGCACAAGTGCCACATTATCGGCAAGCTCGTCCTGTTGTGCGCTGGTGAGCTGGGACTGGTATCCGTACGAATCCGAAGTATACTCAGTCCCGCCGATGATCTGGCCGGGGTCTACACCCATTGCTACCGCAAGGACAATAACCAGGAGAAGCCCGAGTCCTCCTATTCCTGTCGCTTTTCCACCCGGTATTCCGGAGGAGCGCCCCATAGGAATCCCTGAGGACCTGCGGTCCTCAATGTTGGTGCTCCTTCGCTCTGTCCGCCACCTCATACTCTAAACCTCCGGAATGTCAGCCCGATTGCACATCTTCTCATGTCCGAGTATGTCACTCCAATCACACCTGCCCATAATTCCTTGCAGCCGTATTCCCAGATCCTTCCTGCACGCATTCCTGTACTTCTCGAATGTGGGGAGTTGGGAAAAATACTTTCCGGAAATGGCATGGTGATACAACCCATGCCGGGGCTTCTCATCCCTCCAGCCTGCGAAGAGACCATATCCAAGAAGCCATCTCATTTTAAAAATTACCAGTCCTTCTTCATCGCTTCGGCTTTCAACTCCTTTGGCATAAGCTCGATCGCATAGCGGAGCGCGGTTCGTGGCATTTCACTCTTATGCTTCATTACAAACGCGAACACCTCTTCCGTGTGCTTCCGGCTTGCTTCCTTGAGAAGCCACCCGTAGCCTTTCTGGACCAGATCCTCTTTATCTGTCATGAGGAGCGTCGCGATTTCGATCGATTCGTCGAGAAACTTTCCGTGTTTGGCAGGAACAATGAGGGAGACCGCCGCTGCCCTTCGCATCCACCGGTTCTCCGATTGAGTCCAGCGTTTCAGCTCATCGATATATTCAGGAAACTGCTCGATGAATTCGCCCATCGTATGGTTGCAGAATCCGTCGCAGGAGGCCCAGTTGGTAATGTAGGTGTCAATCCAGTGCCGGAACACCTTGATGTCTCCTTTTTCGTATCGGCCGGAGAGCCGGTATGCCCACTCTGATACGATGAAGGACTCTTCCATGTACCCTGACCTGTAGAGGTCTTCGCAGAGGTCGAAGATCTCCTGCTTGTTCCTTGACTTGATCTCGTTCCAGTACTTCTTTGCGATGGCGATGCCCGTTGCCGTCTTCATGCCGTAGCAGGAAATCGGCTCCTTGAAGAAGCGCTTTGAGGTCTCCCGGATGGCAGGGTCAGCATTTTTCTTCAATTCCTGGCGGATGCTCTCGATTACCGGATCCATGCCTCAACTATGAGCAGGAATGGAGAATAAGGGATGCGGCATGCGTAGTGTGAACCTGTTCATTTGAGGATTTCGGGGATTTCAATCCTCATTCTTGTGCAGGCAATGGGATAATCCAGAAAAAACCGAAGATTTTTCAGGGAACCGGGCACCCTGATTCGTGCAGGGTACGCCGGCATCCCGCCTTTTTCAGGACTGGCCTTTTGCAGGGAACCTGTACATGCCCTCAGGCACGATGATCTCGAACCGTGATCCTTTCCCAATTTCCCCTGTCTCCTTTATTGAAATCCCGGTGATAGAGAGGATCTCCCGGGCAAGGAACAATCCCAATCCCGGTTTATTCGAGTCCTGCTGTTCGAATATCCTTTCTTTATCCTCTGATGGAATTCCAGGACCGTTATCCTCCACTCTGACCGTAATCCCTTCTCCCTCCCTGCGATATGTCAGGGAGACTCTGTCTGCCCCGCTCCCGTGCTGGATGACGTTCTTCATCATTTCGTAAAACACATTTTCGAGCAGGGGATCCGCATAGATCTCAAGGCCATCAAGCTCCACTATCCGTGAAATCCCGGAAAAATCCATGTGTGAGATCGCATAGAGAAACACCGAATTGATATCCTGCCATTTTGGCTCGTTGATCCCCAGTTGCTGGTAATTTTTCGCGAACCGCAGTGAATTTTCTATTGAAGACAGGGCACCCTGCCCTTTTTTAAGATAACTCTCTCCTTCCCCACTGCATCCGGCATCTCTGGCGAGGTCGAGTAATCCGTTCAAGGAAAAGACATCGTTCTGGATTTCCTGGAACGTGAGGGTGTTCAACAGGGTCAGTTTTCTCCTTGCCTGGGTGAGTGTCTGCTGGGTCTTCCCGAGCTCTTTATAATTCGACCGGAGCTCCTCTTCTATTGCTGCCATCTCCTCGTATGCTGCCTGGAGCTCCTCGTTCTTTCGCACCAGTTCCTTCTCTGCCTGCACCCGGCTGGCAATTTCAGAACGCAGTTCTTCGTTCTGCCGGGAGATCTCGGCGGTTTTCCTCTGGACTTCCCTCTTCAGCACCACACTCATAAGTACAAAAAGGGCAATCAGTCCGATTGCGATCCCAAGGACCCACCAGAGATAATACGGTACGGTCCAGCGTGCTTCCATGCCGAACCACTTCTGCATTGTCTGGCTGTAATACGAAGAAGGATCGCTCTTTCCCGCGACCAGGTAGCGATCGATCGCTGCCAGGAGATCCTGGTTCTTTCCTTTCGGTACCGCGAACCCAAGTGAGGTAGGATTGAGGAGTATGTTAGTTTCAATGAGGTTGTATTTGTTGGCAGATTCCTTCCCTGCGATATTGAATGCCACTACGGCATCTGCCTTTCCTGCAGAGGCTCCCGAAAAGAGCTCGTCGAGATCGTTGAATTCAACAACTACAGGATCGATGTCGAATTTCCTGGCATACTCCCGGAATGCAAGTGTATTGATATCACCTTTGAGTCCAGCAACGCGTTTTTCATCGAGGTCGAGAATGGTATTGATGCCTGATCCGGGCGGGGCATAGACCTGCGACCATACTGATATTGCCGGTTCGTGACTGAAATCAAAGAAATTTTCTCGTTCCGGTGTCGTTGATACTGACATCAGGAGATCAACCTTGCCGGAGGAGAGGCTTTCCCAGCTCTCTGAAAGCGTGCCGGGAACCCAGATGAGGTCCCATCCCTCTTTTGATGCAATGTCCTGAATCAGATCAACAAATACCCCCGTAGGTTTTCCGTCTGAATCTGTGTAGACCGCGGGGGTAATTTGCTGGAGCGCTACACGGACCTCTCGTTCGGCAACTACCGGATGGAAGAGCGCGAGTATGATGAAGAGAAGGACCGCGAATAGAATGACCCTTCTTGTGCCGGAAGATACTTCCCCAAAAATACCTGAAGGAATTCCCATACCCAGATCATACCATCCGTTACCGGGTGTGTGTTTGATTGATGCCGGTAAGCTCCCCTAATTTTTCCTCGTTTGGCGGTGAAGATATTATACATATCTTTCAAGGAATAGTCAAGGAGTTCCGCACGGGATTGTTTTCGGAGGAAAAACATTCTTTGCCAAGAGAAAACATGGAGAGATATCCCCATTTTTTTTAAGAGAAAAAAAACGAGCTGCCCGGTGACCTCTGGCACCTGATCCCCCCATTCTTATCCTGGGAAAAAATCGTGGTGATCAGCAGAATAATAACAACATACCTCCTCGTTACTCCTTCTTTTTCTTCTTCTTTTCCGACTTTGCAGGGCACCCCGATTCGCTTCCCTCATCAATTCCGAGATAATGAGATCCCCAGGTGCAGAGTGCCTCGAGGATCGGAATCAGAGTCTTTCCAAAGTCCGTGATGGTATATTCAACCCTTGGCGGTACTTCTGGGTACACTGTCCGCCTGATCACGCCATCCTCTTCAAGCTCCCTGAGTTGCTTCGTGAGCATCTTCGTATTCACGCCGGGCAGTGCTTTCTGGAGCTCGTTGAAGCGCATCACGTTATTTCCGAGCGCCCAGAGGATGAGGGGTTTCCACTTTCCCCCGATCACATCGAGCGCTGCCTCCACAGGACAGTGGAACACTTTTCCATTTTTCGTATACAACATAGTAACCACAAGGAAAGTATGTTACCTTTATACCTGTATTAGATATATATTCAGTTAGTGCGGATTTAATTCTAATGGTTCGAATGACCCTTTCATATGAACAGTACTTTCCCTTTCTGTGAATGGCTTTGAGTCAGGATCCCTGCAATCAGCAGGGAGCGAGGAAAACTCATGGAAAAACAAAAAATCGGAGAGAATTTCTTTATTCCCATGCCTGTCGTGCTTGTGGGAACACAGGTGAAGGGCAAAGCAAATTTTATGACCGTCGGATGGTGCACGCGAGCGAATGCAAATCCCCCCATGATCGTCTGCGGGATAGGAAATCACCACTATACCCCGAAGGGAATCGGGGAGAGCACCACCTTCTCTGTCAACATCCCTTCGTCAGATATGGTTGAGAAGACCGATTATTGCGGGATCGTATCAGGAGAGAAATCTGATAAGTCAGGAGTATTCGATGTGTTCTACGGGTCGCTTAAGACTGCCCCGATGATCAGGGAATGCCCGGTCACGATCGAGTGCCGGCTCGTCAAGACTGTTCCGCTCCCGACCAACACGCTTTTCCTCGGGGAGATCGCGGGAGTATACGCGGATAGCACAATCTTGAAGGATGGCAAACCCGACTTCCCCGCGATCGATCCCCTCTTCCTGACGATGCCCGACAACCGGTACTGGACGCTCGGGAAGCACGCAGGGAACGCCTGGAGTGCCGGGAAGAAGTTCATGCAGCAGTCGCAGAAAGACACTCAGAAAGGAGCGTGAATAATGGCAACAATCCTCGTCGACCAGGATCTCTGCACACGGTGCGGGATCTGTTCAGCTATCTGTCCCAGCAGGATCATCGATCCTGCAGATGAACATGCACTGCCCATCGTAAAGGATGCAAAGGCAGGAATGTGCATGCAATGCGGCCACTGCGAGGCGTTCTGCCCGTCCCAGGCACTCCTCCTGAACGTACGTCCCGATGAAAAAGTGGGAATCCCGGCCAGTGCAGGAGCAATCTCCCCATCAGAACTTGGGTATTACCTGAGAAAACGACGGTCCATCCGGCATTACAGGTCAGATCCCGTACCACGGGAGACAATCGCGGAGGTCCTCGATATTGCAAGGTATGCAGCCTCAGGAGGGAACGGACAGCCGGTGGAATGGATAGTTCTCCATGATCCAAAGAAGGTACAACGGATTGCCGGTCTGACCATCGACTGGATGAGGACACTTCTCAATACCAGTCACCCGATGAGCGGGTATTTTCCAGGCTTTATCGGCGCCTGGGATGCCGGGCATGATGTCATATGCCGGGGGGCCCCTCACCTGGTATTCCCCCATATACCCGATGCGTACCCTATTGCGGCCATCGATGCTATCATCGCACTCACTCACTTCGATATCGCAGCTCCCTCATTCAGGATAGGCACCTGCTGGGCGGGATTCGTGGCAGGAGCCGCTGCGGAGTATACGCCGCTCCAGCACGAGATAGGTATTCCACAAGGCCGAAACGTTGCGTACGCGATGATGTTCGGATATCCGCAGTATACAACATACGGGATCCCCCGCCGGAAACCTCTCGCGGTGGAATGGAAGTAATTCAGGGAAGAGAGCGGTACAAAGAAAACAGTCCCCGCAATCAACAGAAGGCTGCAACCCTTACCCCTCATAAACAAATCCGCAGCCGTCTCTCTTTCCAAGGGAGAACCACACCGCAAAGATGAACACGATGAATATATCAGAGCCGCAGATGAATGAGTTCTACCGCGGGTGCATCGACGCACACGAGGAAGTCCTGCCGGGGATGTTCGGTCATGCAGAATGCCTCTCCCCGGATGAGACGCCCCGGTCAGGGGATTACGACAGGGTATTCTCATTCCATTTCGATCCCGAAGCGAGAAAGGAGCGGCACAGGACGGTTTTCGCGGAGGACTGCAGGAGGGCTCATATACTTGGAAGCCGGCTCGCAGGAAAATTACGTATTGAAGGAAACATCATGAAAAAAGTCACCATATTCATCGGGAGCCCGCGAAAACACGGCAGCACCCGGATCCTTGCCACGGAGGCCGAACGTGGACTCAGAGATCAGGGAATTAATACAGAGACAGTATCCTTAAACGACCTGAAAATCAGGGGATGCCAGGCCTGCTACTACTGCAAGAAGAACGATGTGGCCGCCTGTGCAGTCCAGGATGACATGCAGGAGATCCACGCTCTGATGCAGGAATCTGACGGATTCATCCTCGCCACGCCGATCTACTTTGCCGGGGTCACCGCCCAGACCAAGGCATGGCTCGATCGCCTCTTCCCGTATATCGGGATGGACCTCTCTCCAAAACTGCCTGGATCGAAGAAGATCTCGTTCATCTTCACCCAGAACCAGCCGGATGCCCGGATCTTCGAGGTTCCGATTGCAACCTTCATGAAGATGGTGGGGCTGACAGGATTGTCAGGAAAGGACCACCTGATTGCGTACGATCTCGATGCAGGATTCAAGACGCCGGTCAATGAGAGGAAGGATTTCATGGAGAAGGCGTACCAGATTGGATGCAGCCTGCTCGAATGAACGTCCCTTCCTCATGGTTCAAGCCGGAGGATAGCGAGAGAAAGAAACTAAAGAATTCCTCTCATTCTCTCTTCTGTTCGAGCACCGTCATGCGGGGATAAAACCCGAATTTCCGGTAGAATTCCCACGCCTCTTCGTTCCCGTCACCGACGGAGACGCGATTCCTGACCGATCCGTGCTCATCAAGCCAGGCAAGCGCCCGATTCACCAGTATTGTACCAATACCGTGAGACCGGAAGGACTCCTCGACGAAGATTGACTCGATCTCCCCTTCTTTGTCCCGGGAGAGTGATGTGACGCAGTATCCCACACACAGGTCGCCAGTATCAGGATCGAAGGCAAGTTCGATGCGAAGAGTGCCGCTCGCTGCGACCTTTCTGAAGTACTCTTTCCGGTCATCGAACGTCATCTGTGTGTAATGGCTCCGGAATGCCCTCGCCCTGGCATGATGATGCTCGTTGAGCTGCTCCCAGAGTGGGCGTATGAGTTCGATTTCGCTGATGTCCGTTGCACGGTACACGATTGCTGGCATCTTTTCCTGTGAGGTTGGATATGATTGGAGAAAAAAGAGGCCGGTCGATGGAGACTTTCTCAGAAAAAAATCTCCTCATTCGGATTCATGTTCCGCAAGGTCCTTGATTGCGGTATTCGCCGATTCAAATGCCTTTCTCGTCTCAACGAGCGTGCGAGAGAAGAGCGGAAGCAACAACCCGGAGAACATCTCACTCTGGATAAGCAGGGTTCTTCCTTCGGTTTCCTCCCTGATTTCAAATTTGTGTTCTCCATCAAACAATCCCAGGACCCAGAGATGCCCCTTCCACCGGATTTCCCGATGAGGATCTGCAGTGAGGAGGGTAACGGTCAGTGTCACGCTCCTGCCACCGCTGCTCATTGGCACCTTCAAGGGACAGCCGACCTTACGCTCAAGAATGGCAGTCCTGATTTCCGGTGGGATAGCCCGGGAGATCATGAGGGTTTGCCATACACGTTCTGCTGGTACGTTGATCCAAATCTCGGTGTGAATGGACTGCATGTGAGGATTTCCGGATCAGGGATTTGATCACAGGCGTAAAAAAATACTCTCAGGAAGACTAATAGTATGAGAGATCTGACTGAACCTGAATTGGGTATTTTATTCGAGAAGAATTCGAACGAATTCTCATGGTACAGCGAAAGACGCTTATTTCCACCGGTATTTTCAGGGAAACACGACGGCCCAAAATACTACTGATTTTTAGGATATCTTCAAAATTTTTTTATTTTCTTCGTTTTTTTTTTCAGAGAAAGAGTTATAGCTTTTCATCTGGCAGGTTCAATTCACTGTATTTAAATATTTAGATTGAAGAAATAGTAAGAGAAGGGGTGATGCTATTATTTACATGAAAAGAATTGTTATCATTTTGTTATTGTCGTTCACTGTGTGCGGCTCCGTGCTGGCGGACTATGCACCCACCAATACCGCTGAAACACAGGGACTTGACACTATCACGAACGTGGTCGTAGCCGGCCTTGCGACAGAGAGCGAAGAGATCGTCTGGCAGGAATCAAGCCAGGCTCTGAACAACCCCCCACTCTCCCTGCCTTGGGGATCCATCTCAACTCCATTTGGTATCATTGAGATAGAGGTGCCGGGCTTCACGACCATGATCGGTCGGACCGCAGAAGTGCAGTATGTCGTCAGCTATTCTGAGGACACCCTTGCTGACCAGGGAGTAACCCAGTACCTGAAACAGAATGCCCTGGACACCAGGAATAAAGCCGCAAACCAGGACAACCTCGAGACAGACAAGTTCGCCATCTTCGAGGGATCATCGACAGGAATGATGACCTCTGACGAGGATCTCCTAGTCGATGGTGCAGGTCAGTTCGAACGGTCAAATGAGCTGTTCACCTGTCCATTCGGGTCAACCAGGTCTACTGTCGTCCCACCGTTCTGCAACATCGTTGAGATGGGATCGTCCGTCGATATTACTGATGGAACGCTGGCCACATCCTCGGGCGAGCGAACAGTTGCCGCCACGGGTGACGTCCCCGTAGAAGCAGAGTATTCCATCCAGCTCTCCGGAGCCGACCAGTCGGCTGCATCAGGGCGGGCGAATGCATACATGAAATCCCATCTGATGGAAGGGGACATGCAGCTAATCAGTCAGCTGGAGGGGGCTCCTGGTATATTCATCAACCAGTTCAGAAATGGGCAAAGGGTTGATATCACGTACTCTGAAGAGACCACCGCGAGCGGGGAGATTGGTTATTTCAGGAAAGACATGGCTTATGAATCAGGCTTGAGGAGGGCCTGATGGAGATTCTTCCCTCTATGGGAGGACAACTCAATCTTTTTTCCTTAATGATGGGGGAACTATGAGGTATCATTCTTTAATCGGGGCACTCTGCGTGATTGTGGCCCTCATTGGCATTGTATCCGCAGATGTGTATGAATTCACGGACTCGTATGATGCCATGGCGATGCAGGGCATGCTCACCTTCGACGAGAACGGCATCCTGAACGGCGCCGTAGTCGCGGGGACGAACAATGGTGTCATGGATGTCAACCAGCACGCTGAAACGGAGAACGGAAACGTACTCGTGTACCAGTCAGGGGAATTCGAAGGTGATGGCGGGTTCGCCATCACTGCCGCAAGGGATGGATCCGGCAATTCCGGAGGGAATTATGCATCGTTTACTGATGGATCGATGTGTGTGGGGCAGGGAACCATCGCGGGCTCCACTTCGTATTCACCCGGACTTGATGCCCTGAGCGGGGTTCAATCTAATACCGGGGAACAGTTATCCGCAGTCATTCCGGACATAGGCCTTACAATCGGCGGGGTTGCCACTGGCCAGGTTGCAGAGATTGAAGGAAGTTCCGGCTATGCCTCGACCGGTGCAAGGAACGTGAACGGGGCTTCGGCTCAGAATGCCGCTTCATTTATTGAAGGTGGCATGATCCTTGCGCAGGGGAGTGCAGCAGGTGATCTTACCCTGGCGATGTCGGATCAGAATACTGCATATGGATCAGCCCTCGGGGAAATCGGGCAATCAAACACCCTTGGCCTTAATATCGGTGCCGCAATTTCGGCACAGGGGGTTGCAATGAGAGGAAGATCGGGATCAGCCTCCACGACGGTCACCAATAGCCAGGGCGCAACGGCTTCCAGTGCTGCCTCCTTTACAAACGGCGGATTGGGTGCTATCCAGGCTGGCATCGGGTACGATGTCGATCTCACACACCCGGATTCCTCTGAAGGCGAGCCTGTTGATCTCACACTGGGTGGGGCACTCATCGGTCAGGGTGTTGACATCGAAGGATCTGCAGGATCTGCATCCACTACGGTGTCGGATGGAAATGGCGCTTCCGGCCAGAGTACTGCATCCTTCACCAATGGAGGAATGGAAGCCATCCAGGCGGGTGCGGCAGGGGATGTGTCCCTCAATGTGCCGGATATTATCCCTACATACGGCATGGATCTTTCCCTTGGTGCAGGTGGCGCAATTGTTGGCCAGGGCGTGGAGATGGGAGGAGACACAGGCTCTGCTTCAACAGCAGTCACGGATGGTCAGGGGGATTTCGCCCGGAGTTCTGCAACATTTGCGAATGGAAGAATGGAAGCAATCCAGGTTGGTGCAGGTGGAGATGCGACCCTCGGACTGTCAGATATCCCCATCATTGTCAGTGATGCCTCACTCGATGCAGGGGGTGCCATTGCCGGCCAGGGATTGATGATACGAGCAAGAGATGGAGGGTCAGCTTCCACCACTGCGACAAACGCACACGGGGCGTCCGCTCAGGCGACTTCATCGTTTGTCAACCGCGGAAAGATGGATGTTATCCAGGTAGCAGGAACTGCCGATGCCTCGCTTGGGATCGGGTATTCTGGCACATCATCATCCTTATTAACCCAAGGTCCACTCTCTGAAGGGAGTACTGAAGACATACTTTCAGCGGGAGTGACCTTCGCCGGTCAGGATGGCTACATCAGCGGGAGAGATGGATCAGCCTCCACATCAGTCACCGGCGTGAACGGGAATGCTGCAGGGAACTCTGCATCCTTCACCAGGAGGGGATCCATGGAATTTACCCAGGCAAGTGGTGGCCTGACCGCGGATCTGAATCCGGATTCGTCCTCTACGGATGACCTCTCACTGGTGCTTTCCTACCAGGATATATCCTCTGAGAACTTCAGGAATATCGCCGCGTCCTCGTATTCGCGGACCGCAGGGAATTCTCTTGTCCAGATGAATACACTGGCAACTGATGGGCCTTCACGGGATGCAACATTCGAAACAACACAATTCGCAGGAGGCGTCAACGCCGGGACCCTGGATATCGCGGCCGGAGGCCTGGATGTAAGGATGAATGACGTGACTACAGGGTTTGCAAGCGGGTATTCGGCCGATTCGGCTGGCAATACTGCGTCAGTGAGGGCAAATGTCAACCGCGGTGCCGGCAAACTCAACATAGGAGATACATCTGGTATCCCTTCCGGGATAATTGCAGGTGCAGGGGATATCGGGGGAATATCCGGTGCCATTGTAGCCCATGACGATGTACTTATCCGTGGTCGTTCAGGAGGCATTAGGACAGAGGCAGGGAACTCAACGGGGGGTTCCGCGTATGTTGACGCATCATTTACCGAGGGTGGAAAGTTGAAGTCGACAAATGGACCGTTCCTGGGAATGACTGGAGCCGCGTTATCAGTTCAGTATGAGGGTACGAACTATATCGGAGCCGCGGAATGGAATCTCGAATCTACCTCTTCGAATACAAACATCGAGACAGGGATTACAGATATACCCAGTCCAACGCCGGCAACAACTCCTGGAACGTATGATGCGTATTCCTACAACCTGCCCGCGGGTTTACCATTCCCCAATCCCTACAGTTACATATACACGCATCCCTAAACCTCCAATTTTTATTTTCTTTCGTTTTAACAACCGAAAACGAGAAACCCTATACTCATTGAATTTTCACATACGTTGAGAGATGTATGGTGATCTCTTCCTTTCCTGTATGGAGTTTGCTGTTAGGATTTGCTTTCCCAGACCAGCGCACTTCTGGAATCCATATCAGAATAACAATAAAGGAATGATGCCTAGAGTAAGAACAGGAAACTCAAGTCACCATTCTATCCAGGGGGATTATGAAACATATTTATCACATTGGGATACTTTGCCTAACGCTTGCCATAATTGGTACTGCATCAGCAGACGTGTTTGGATTTGAAGACTCGTATGGTGACATGTCAATGCAGGGCATGTTCACCTTCGACGAGAATGGCATCCTGAACGGGGCCGTGGTCGCGGGGACGGACAATGGTGCCCTGGATGTCAACCAGCACGCCGAGACTGGGAACGGAGAAGTCCTGGTGTACCAGTCCGGGAACATCGAAGGGAACAGCGGATTTGCCACCACAGCTGCACGGGATGGCTCCGGGAATTCCGGGGGAGCGTTTGCCTCCTTCACAGGGGGCGGAATGTACTTTCACCAGGTTAGTGCTGTTGGAGAGATTATGGGAGAAATCATTCCGGACCCACCACTTGAGTCCTCCGGTGATCAACTATCACAGGTAGAGACAGTGAGTAGTACCGTCAATGGAGTGAGATCGGACCAGTTCGTCAGTATTGAGGGGAACTCGGGATATGCCTCGACTGGGGCCCGGAACGTGAACGGGGCCTCCGGACAGTCAACTGCATCGTTTTCTGACGGAGAGATGATCGTTGGGCAGGTCAGCGGTGCAGGTGAGATGACATCGTTCAAGAGCTACGGCACCCAAACCTCTGCCCCTTTCGGGATTGAAAGCACCGCGAGTTTCTCCAGCCAGTCGGGTGGAATCGAGGCGGGTTCCGGGTCTGCCTCAACCAGTGGAAGTACGGTCCATGGTGCAATGGCAGGATCCGATGTTTCATTCACAGAAGGATCGATGCGTTTCAGGCAGTGGGTCAGGGGGGATTCAACCACATTTTCTGGAGTCCTTGGTCTTGGTGAGGTCGCCCCGTGGAGTAATTACGAAGATATCCGATCATACCAGTCAGTGGACTCAGAATCCTTCTCAACGATTGGTGCATCCTCGTATTCCCGGTTACCTGATGGATCATATGTGCAGGTGAACGCTACAGCAACAGGCTCCGAAACCCCCATAACGGGTCAGTTGTCAGAACCATCACCTGGTTCCAGCTTTGATGTTGATCAATCCGCAGGTTCAGGCCTGCAATTCAATCCCCTGACAGGTTCGGGACCGGGATCTACAGGAGCTTTTGATATCCACCAGCGTTCGAATGAAGATGTTTCCATATACGGGGTGCAATCAGGCTCCGCAAGTGCAAGTGCATCCACCTCCGATGGCAACATCGCCTCAACATCGTTGTACGTTAATGAGGGCAACCTGGTTTCTAAAGATGTATGGGCTTCTACCGATAAGTATGATTACGGGAACCTCCTGGGTGATGGAGTACTTAGAGATACAGGGGGATCCGGCTCAGAAGCAGAAGCGGGATATCGTCATGCCCAAATATCCGGGACATCGGGAGGCATTCTTCTCGATACACAGACCCCAAGGAATTTTGCATATATCCATACGACGTTTTCTGACGGAGGAACCATGGAGTCCGATGAAGATGAAGATGGTGGGGATGGAAGGTATGTCTCGGCAAATACCGAGGAAGAAGAATACCGCGTATTTGCGCAGAGTAATTCATATATTGAAGGCAATCCCAGGGTAACAACATATTTTGATCCAGGGATAACCGGTTGGATTCTCCCCGGGTTGTTCCCAATGACGAATGGAAATATACGAAATCAAACAACCGTGGTCGAATTAGAAGAAATAACCGGACCGGGAGATGCCCATTCTATTCGGGGTTCTATCAGTATAGATACCAATGGATAACTTCCCCAAATCCCTTTTTTTCCCGCCGGGATCAACATACAATTTATTCACCCATCTCCTTCAAGCCGGAATAACCGAATTGCGAACAACTCGGTCTAAAGGAGGATAATCCCCACCATGATTCGCTGGAGAAGTCCGGCGTAATCCTGGTGTGACAGGACCACGGGGACTATCACAAGTACCAGGATCCAGGTAAGAAGGGCGTATTGCCAGTACACCTCCTACCCCTTTTCCCGGTACCTCAATAACGAAAAATCCCTGCTTCAATCTTGTAAGGTTACCCTTTCGAACGGGCAGCTGGATTTCCACCATACTGTGCCTGCTCGATCACACGCTTCAACACCTCCGGCTCATCGGTGCCAATACGGAACACCTTCCCTGAGACGAGCGTGATCTCGACTGCCTTGAGCCCGGCAACGTTATAGAGCGGACCAGTGGGTGTATACCGGATGCCCCACCCGTAGTACCAGCGATTGGTGACCGTCGTGACCGAGGCAATCTCGGATATCGGCCAGCTCTTCTTGATCAGTCGGATTGGCCCAAACCATAACCGCAGAGCATCCTGATGAACCGACACAGTCAGAGAAGAAAACATTGCGAGTGCCAGGATCATGATCCCGGCCACAATGACCGTGACCCAGACGGGACCGAAGACGATCATGGATGCAATGATGATCAGGATCACGGCCGCGACCGCCGCGATGATAAGAGTCCCCCGCTGGGTATGCTCATACTCCCATCCCCATGGCTTTCCGGACCGGTCGGATCCCGCAGGTCCAGGGTTTTTCACCAGTCGGTCGCCTGCTCCGAATGCGGATGAAGTTTCGGCACGGGTCTTGATCGCCATCCGATTCGCATTCGGACACCACCCAATCTGCTTTCTGATGAAATCAATAAGGAAGGTCATGCAGATCTCCCCAGCATTCCTGCCATCTCTTCAGGATTCGCTGTATATATCGCGGCCACTTTCCTCGTTCCTGTCGTGATGAAAAGATAGCGGGGATAGCGGGATCTAATGCGGGAACGGTAGTAGCTCACGATGAACAACAGGACGATGCAAAGATAAAATGGAAGAGAGGTTATGAACGAGGAAGAAGTGATCTCGCCCGACACGAACTGCATGTATTCATATGAGAGGATATATGTCGTGGAGACCGGGATCAGGAATAAGAACAATATCACCTGGAGCCAGGCTGGCATGGGAGGCCTGTAGTCCCTTATCTCCACTGTTTCAATCTCCCCTTTTTTGATCACGACCGGCCAGGAGAGAGCCCGGCGGATCACGAGAATGTCCCGGGTAATTTCCAGTCTTGCTCCTTTGACCTCCCTGAACAGGATCACAAGTACGATTGGGAGGAGGAGACTGCACATCAGGATGCCAGACGCAACCCGATACGTCGCGAACGGGAGAATGAGAGAGAAGATCACTACGATGCAGATGGCTCCGGCGACCAGGCCGATGAAAACCGGCATAGAAATCCCGGTCCTGCCGTAATCGATGAGAATCCCGTCATTCATGTATGCATCTATTGTCGGCAGGGGATTGAATTCAAGACCGTCCCAAGGGGTATGTTTCCTTACCGGGGCCATCCTGTGATTCGGGCACCACCCCAGATACTTCCTGAATGCATCAATAACGTGCATGGTTGATTGCCTTCGCAAGTGTCACCGGTTCATCAGAACCGACCCGGATCTTCTTTCCGTTCTTGAAAGCGATCTCCACTGCCATGGGTCCGGCTACATTATACAACCATCCATGCGGTGTCCATCGGATTCCCCACCCGTACCACCACGAATTTTTCACGACATGACACCCTGCAATCCCTGTTAGCAGGATCTTCCTGTGCCAGACCTTCGCTCCAAACCAGAACTCAAGCAGATCACCGGAGATCGCGACAGTGAGTGAAGAGAAGAGCGCGTTGATAAGTGCAAGGGAGGCGAGAATCATGAAAACCGGTATGAGTAGTACGGGCACCACTCCAATCATGACCGCAGAGAGGATAACAAGGGCAAATACGGCAAGGAGGTAGGTTGTCTTTCTCCCGCCTGCGAGATTCGGCTGGGTATGATAATACCGGTATTGAACGGTACCTACCCCGGGAACCGGTGCCTGATCGCCTGGAACAGACGGGTTTGATACGTGTATCTCTCCATGAGGGTATACGCGGCTCGTAGGCTGACCGTTCGGGCACCAGCCCAGATACTTCCTGCATGCATCAATAAAGTGCATGATTACACTCCTTCACCAACCCGAGAACCTGGCCGTCATAATGCAACTGGCGGCGAGTATCTGACTCCCATTTCCAGATACTGACAAGCATCCCGATGAACGACACGGAAATGAATCCACCAAAGAACGCGTTTATCATCTCCAGCCTGACGCCCGGAATCCGACCAAGGAGGACGAGTGCCCATACGCTGAGAGTTGCGGCAACGGTGACTCCCGTGATTATCCACCAGGATTTGTCAAAGCGGTTCCAGAGCACCACTGGGCCGACAGACAGGATCTCATCGAAAATCCTCCAGTACAAGAACCCGACAGCCGCGGATAAGGGCATTCCTGCGAGAATGCCAGCCAGAAAAAGAATCCAGTGGGTTACACCCCCAAGACCAGCATAGATGAAAACGCCTACACACACTGTCAAGATGGTCTGCAGGAGTATCTGGTTCTGGAACAGGCCGAGCCAGTGAAGTGCACGTTCTTGGAACGGACCGCTTCCCGGTGGGACGACTTCCTCATCAAAAGACTGGGCTTTCTCAATTCGTACCTGTCCTTGTGCATTCGGGCACCAGCCCAGGTACTTCCTGCATGCATCAATAAAGTGCATGATTACCCCCTCTCCCCAATTCGAGTACCAGACCGTCATAATGCAACTGGTGGTGAGTATCCGCCTCCCATTTCCATACACTGACGAACATCCCCATGAACGACACCGAAATGAATCCTCCCATGAATGCATTGGTAATTGTCGCATCAAACCAGGGGGTCAGGCCCGTAAGAAAATAGACCTGCACATACATGATTACCAAAACACTTACAACCACAAGGATTGATGACGCAATAGAGAACTGACACCTGAGTACCACAGGGCCTTTGTGGAAAACCTCGTTGAATATCCTCCAGTACCAGAATCCGTATATCGCCGAGAATGGCAGGCCTGTAAGAATGCCGAAAAGGAAAAGATCCGGGTGAATTACTCCTCCAAGACTAAAAAAAAGATACAAGCCTAAACATAGCGTCCCTATGGTCTGTACTAATATCTGGTTGTGGAAAAGGTAGAGCCATTGAGCAATCTGGGATTTATACGATCCACCATCGGGGGGGACAACGATATTCTCCTCTCTGCATAGTTCGATGCGATGAGATTCTGCATGTACATTCGGGCACCAGCCAAGCCATCTGCGGATGGTGTCAGATACCTGTCCCGTCATGCCATCCCTCTCACTTTTGTAAACAGTTCGTCTGCCATCTTTGTCGGATCCGCGGTCTTTTCGATTTTGATCCCCATCTCATTCGCGTAATCCCAGAGGAGCTCAATGCACTCCGTATACCGGGGGCACGAATCGCAATCGCCGTCATGCTCGTACCAGACCTGCATGCCGTGCTTTTCAGAGACGAAGATGATCGCCGCGGTCCGGAACGGGATCGACCGGCCGAGGAGGAGCCCCCGCTCGGTGTTGACCCGTTCGATCGCGATCTGGTTCGAGTTCGCCATCTCCCTGAGAGCCGAGCCGACCTTCTCGTCCATTGCAAGAAGCGCCCGGGACACCGCCTGCCTTGAGATACCCAGCTGCTGAGCGATTGTGATATTGGGCACACCCTTCCTCCGCATCGCCCAGAACCCGAACTGCTTCTCGTTGGTTGGCAGGAGCATGTGTCAACGTTTGTATGTTGACTATATAAATCTACTGTGAGGATAAGGCGTCCGAGCCGGCGCCAACACACGGGTTCACCAATCCTCAAATGCTGAAA
>Ga0302252_1000893_pt1 | contig 20548 bp, 16 predicted proteins | sample AAG_RA_Leu_MG_FD_193511 | JGI IMG/M metagenome (GOLD analysis project Ga0302252, IMG submission 193511) | Enriched activated sludge microbial communities from anaerobic digester in WTTP, New Holstein, Wisconsin, United States - AAG_RA_Leu | ecosystem: Engineered > Bioreactor > Anaerobic >...
ACTCCCTTTCGCATCTCGTGCCATCCCTTCTTACATCAGCAGGTTTAAAAAATGCTACCGGCATGGCAGTCGTATCTGGAGAGCTTTGGGCTGCGCCTGGCTATTTACTTTCTCATAGGCGGCAGTGTAACCGCTCTTACCGCCTATTTTGCCAGCCAGGGTAGAGGCATTCTCTCCGCCTTTATTACTACCCTGCCTTTGCTGACCATCTTCAGCTTTCTGGTCATATCTGCGGAGGCAGGAGGCCAGACGGTGCAGGAGTACGCCAGGGGTCTTCTTCTCTTCACCCCGCCCTGGATCTGCTACGTCTTGGTGGTAATGCTGGGCACGGGACGGATGGGTTTGATCAGGAGCCTGGCATTGGGTGTTGTCGTCTTTATCCTCCTCTCCCTGATGCTGCAAAAGGCTCTGGACGGGACAAAATTGCAGATCTAAAAGATTGAGGCCAGAATCTGCTGAAGCAGGGCCTCGATGTCCAGTCCCATAGTTTTCCAGATAAGATAGATGCCCGCAAACGTCCCGGCCATAGCGCCCAGGTTGGAGAGAGCTGCCACCCATATGACCTTGAAGAGGCGGTTTTCCAGCATCTGAGAGAAGCTGTCCGCCGAGGCCAGACTCTTGAGATCGGTGACCGTGGGCTTGATCTTCCAGGCCTCCACCATCCCTGCAAACCAGCCTGCGGCTACGAAGGGATTGAGGGTGGTCATCCAGGCCACCATCAGCGCAGTCAGCGCAGAAAGCGGATGGCCCCTGGCCAGCAGCACGCCCAGAGCAGAAAGCCCCCCGGTGAATACAAACCAGATCAAAAGCGCTTCCAGCATACTCTCGCTGGACTGGGCGGTAATAAGAACTAAGGCGACTGTGGCCAGTATGAGCAGGCTGAAGACCACTCCCAACACCTTGACCAGGGTTATCTTCCGGCGTGGCTTCTCATTTAGTTCCTGCATCGCCGGGATCTTTTCCGGATGCTCGAGGTGCCTGGTTATGCCCTCGCGGTGCCCTGCCCCCACCACCGCCAGCACCCGGCCCTGCTTGGAGAGAAGGTACAAATTTCGCGCCAGGAAGGCATCGCGCTCGTCCACCAGCACATTTGCCGCTCCGGGGGAGATCTTACGGAACTCGGAGATCATCTGGCTGACGATATCATCCTGGGTGATGGTATCTATATCGATCTCTTCATCCCCGCCCCGGCCAAAAGCGGCGGGCAGCAAAGACCAGACCAGCCTGGCCTTGTCCAGAAGGCTCATGGCCGACCAGAAGCGCTGAATGGTAATGCTGATGTCCCTATCCACCAGGGCCACCCTGGCACCCGATTTTTTGGCTGCCTCAATGGCCGCCAGCATCTCCGAGCCTGGCTTGACTCCCATCTCCTCGCCCATCTTTCGCTGAATGTAGGCCAAGAACCACTGCACCAGGAGAAGATAGAGCTTGCCGCCACTGAGAAGCTCACTGATCTTGATCTCCCTCTCCTCCTCCTGCCCGGTGATGGCCCGGTAGCGGGCCAGGCACAGCTCCACAGCCACTATATCCGGCCGCAGCTGCTCAATTTTACCCACCACCTCCTGAACGCTCTTCTCCGAGACATGAGCTGTACCTACGATGACGATCTCATGGGACTCGGCGCCGGGCTGCTCCGCAGGCTGGACAAGCTCTACCGCAGGCGTGGCCTCCTCTCTGACCGTTTCCGTTGTGTTCTCCAAATTGATTACCTCTTAATGCACCCGCTCCCGGCACAGCTCAATGGCTCTCACCAGGTCCTCACGGGAGAGAATGCCCACCAGCCGTCCCCCATCCATCACCGGCAGACGGCGGATTTGCAGCTCATTCATGGTCTTCATGGCAATAGCAGCCTCATCCTCCGGTCCTATCAGATATAACTCTCTTGCCATCACCTCGCCCACCCGGGTCACGGCGCGCCTCTCTGGGGCAGTCTTCTGCAGATCGGCGATGGTGACCATTCCCTGTAGCTTTCCCTCTTCCATCACCGGATAGCCCCTGTGCTTATCCCGGAACATAAGCTCCTTCAGCTCCTCCAGAGTCATATCAGGAGGAACGCTCTCTACCGGAGAGGACATGATATCCCGGACCATTATGCCCTCTAGGCTGATGCTGATCTCCGTGGCCTTCTCCTCCTCGCTTGCACCCACATAGACGAAGAAGGCAACAAAGAGGAGCATGAAATTAAGGGAGGCCAGCCCCAGCAGAAACATCAGCGTCGCGAATATCTTTCCTATATCCGAAGCACGGCGGGTGGCTTTGACATAGGGCATGTGAAATGCAAACCAGGCCCGGAGAAGCCTTCCCCCATCCATAGGAAAGGCGGGCAGGAGATTGAAGGCCATGAGAATGAGGTTCATCAGCCCAAGGTTGCTGAACATTATGCTCAAAGGATGACTGATGCCCAGATAAGAGACTATCTCCCTTCCTGCCAGCCAGAATGCGAGGCCCAATATGCCGCTTACAGCAGGTCCGGCAAAGGCCATCTTCAACTCCAGGCCTGGATTCCTGGGAATCTCCTCCATGGCCGCCACCCCACCGAAGAAATAGAGAGTAATGCTCTTGATGCCTATGCCGTTTCTTAGGGCGATATAGGAGTGTCCCAGCTCATGCAGGGCTACGCAGGCGAAGAGGATCAGGGCCAGGAGAAGTGAGAAGAGCCACCTTATCTCAGCCGGCTCAATGCCGCCAAAGCCATAAATTATGCTGCTCGTGGCCTGGCTGGTGTTGGCAAAGCTCCAGGCAATGAAAAGGACGATAAAAATTATGGTCCAGTGCATGCGCACGGGTATGCCCATGATCCTTCCTATCTCCAGAGAAGAACTCATGGAGCGCCTTCCGACCTGAGCATTAATAGATCTTTTGACAGCCGATGAGAAGAAGGATGGCGCGCCAAATAGAAGCATATTTTATTAATTTTTTAAGTGAGCGGGTAGGAGAGTGGGGGTTCAGTGTGGATTTCAAAAACTAGGATTACCCGCTCTATTTAGTGAAGAAACGGTAAAGATATAAATTTTTCCCCCCATTTTCGACAGGCCGCGAGGGTACAAAATGGCTGTTAATATATTATTATTTCTTTTCCGTCCTTAAGGCTTCGCCGGAATAGGATTTCACCAGATAACCTATCTGAGCGCTATGCTCCGCCATAGCCGCCGCCTCATATGCTTCTTTCAGGCCGCTGCCGGCGGCAAAGACACCATGGCCGCGAGCAATACAGGCTTTGTGATCCTGCAGGGCGGAGGATACCGCTGCGGCCAGAGCATTGCTTCCCATGACGCCAGCAACAATAGGCATGGGACCCAGGAAAATCCTGCCCTCGCTGTCCAGCGGCAAGACTTCCCTAGCTTCCAGGAGAGATGCAGCAACGGCATAAGGGGAATGAGTATGAACAATGGCTTGATGGGGTGTGCATTGGTAGACCGCTCGGTGGACACAGATCTCGCTGCTGGCTATGGCATCCTCCGGGCAGGAGCCTCTCATATCTACTTTCACCACGCCATCTTCATCCAGCTCATCCAGCATGCTGCCGGTGCAGGTTATAAAGATCTTATCTCCATCCAGCAGGCTGATATTTCCAAATCGGGAGCTTGTAAGGCCAGCCTGGATCAGCTTTTTGCCCAGGCGGGATATCTCCTGCCAGGGAGAGTGGCCATCTATAGGCAAACCAGCCTCACCCCTTCTCCAGCAGCCGGAAAGGGACGGATCTGTGGTCCAGCTCTCCGAAAGCTCCTAGAAGATCCACCTTTATCTGATAGTCTCCCGGCGTCCAAAAGCTGGTCTCCCAGCGGGCGGAGAATACTCCGTTTCCATCGAAGTCGTCCATGGGTATCTCCATGTCTCTGTCCGGACCGATGATATTGGCATTGATGCTCTTGACCTCGCCCTTCCCCTCTGCTTCGATCATGACCGGCTCGCCCACCACCGCATCCTCAAGGTTCAACTCGACATCTCCCAGAGCAGGGGAAGAGAGCGTAGATCGATCTCTGTTCAGGCTTTTCAGGGCAGCAGTGAGATTGAGAGCCCCATATCCGAAAATGTTGTCCCGCCCCGAAGGCCCCAGGTCGTCGGATGTCTTGAGCAGAATCCTCTTTACATCGGGGGGCGACAGGCTGCTGTCCGCCTCCAGCAGTATGGCCGCTCCACCAGATACAAGGGGAACGGCCATGGATGTACCGCTCACCGAACTCTGATCGCCCTTGGAGCCGGCCAGCGCGGAGACCACATCCACGCCCATTGTGACCAGATCGGGCTTGATCTCGCCGCTGGCCGCAGGACCGCGGGAGGACAGCTCGAATATGGCCCCGGAATCGTCTACAGCTCCCACGGTGATCACATTCTCCGCCTCCCCTGGCACGACAATGGACGCCTCTGCCGGCCCGGAGTTTCCTGCTGCTACGCACATGACCAGCCCCTCTCGCACCATCCTGTTGCAGGCCTCGTCAAGGAGGGATGAGCCCCCGGAAGGACTTTCACCGCCTACGGAAAAGGATATGATCCTGATGTTGTAGAGATCCTTATTCTCCAGACACCACTCCAGAGCCTTGAGCGCATCGGAGGTATAGCAAGCTCCATCCCGGTCCATGACCTTTATCACCACCAGCCCCGCATCCGGGGCCACTCCCATGCCTCCGTCACTGCCAATCAGGCTGGCGCAGTGGGTGCCGTGGCCGTTGTCGTCATAGGCCTCGGTCTGGTTGTTGACAAAGTCCTTGAAGGCCATAATTCGGCCGGACAGAGCCTCATGATCCTCGTCAGCTCCGGTATCAATCAATGCCACGTTGACCCCCTTTCCCGAATAGCCCTTATAGCTTCTGGGATCATCGATCTGTCCCGGTGAGCTTTTAATGAGTTGTTTTCCCGGCTGCGCCAGCACCCTGAGCTTCTGGTCCTTGTATACGGCTTTTACGCCCTTGCTGCCGGCAATCTTCTCCAGCTTGTCTCTGGAGACGGTCAATGCAGATATGGGGAGAAGGCGAAATTGGCTTGATCCGGATTCGAGGCTGCTGGCATTGCTCTCGTGAAGGACAATAATCCTCTGCTCCCCAACCCCCTCCTCTTCCAGGCTGTCCTCTATGCCATTGCCATTGAGATCATTGGGATCCCGGATGGTAAGTGTCCTCGATTCATCCTTGGCGGCATTGCCGGATCTGTCCACTGCCACTATGGTCACCTTATAGTGTGCCGGAGGCAGATTGGAGCCGCAATAACCGGTGAACCTCCCGTCTCTATCCAGGTCCAGCATGAGGTTCATGCGATTGCCCACTTCGGCATACACGGTCTCAATTCCGCTCTCATCATGGACATAGGCATTTATCTCCGCTCGAGGCGATCCAGTCTTCAAAGATGAGGGGCTGACGCTCACGCCCATGACGACCGGAGGGCGGCCATCATCCTGGCTGGAATTGAAGTAGCTGCTGTATTCCTTCTCAAACCAGATGCTGGCCTTGTTCTTCTGCACAGCGTCCTGTATTGGAAAGCCATTCGCAAAAGCCGCAAGGCTCAGAAGAGCTGCCAGAAGAATAAGATGGGCAATAGATCGGGCTTTCACTTTCAACTCCAATTATTAATTCCTATACTCTTATACCTGCCGGTATCAGCCGAACCATTTCCCCATATTTCATTAAAAAGAGGTTGAATTGGCCTGCCAATCCCGCCAAGAATATATTGAGGCATCATAGGCCAGGAGGGTCAAAGCCAGCCAGATCATTGATGCTTTGACACCGGTATTGGTATAGACCACAACTGGCCTTTTCTTATCCAGGGATGAGAATAGATGGCCAAGAGCTTCGTCATCCTTTATCCTCTTGCCTTCTAAGACCCGGTCATAGGGGATATTTATGCTGGAGGGGATCGAATTCATCAAAAATTCCGCCGGGCTCCGGGCATCTATGATCTGGGCATCTCCGCTCTTGACAAAAGGATAGGATGCCAGAAGGCCTTCCTTTAGATTAAAAGCATAATTAACCGGTTGAAGATCAAGCGCTCTCGCTGCAGTCGGCTTTCCTGCCTTTACCCAGTCGTCTAATCCCCCGTCCAACAGGCTCACATTCCTGTGGCCGAGGTACTTCATGATCCAGTAGACATAGCTGGCCGCCGACGGCCCTCCCCCACAGGGCTGGCATTCGCCATAGATGAGCACTGCATCATACCGGCTTATGCCGGACCGGCCCAGGACCGCCGCCATCTCCGGTGCAGTCTTGAGAGAGCCATTCGAGAGAAAATCGGTATAGGGAATGCTTATGGCACCGGGTATGAATTCAACTGGCTCAGGACTGATATCGAGAATTATCTTGTAGTTGTAAACATCCTGCAGCCCAGCCAGCACCTCTTCCCTTCTGGCCCTTTTATCCGCCTCTATCTCTACTGCTCCATCCTCGGCGGCATCTTTTAGTGGAGACTCATTTAATTGCAGAGACTGAGTCGAGAAAAGCAGCAGAGTAGGGCGTGACGTGATTTCCGACAGTGCTGGCCTGGAATCGAAAGCCGATCTCTCCTCTACCTGGCGAGCCGCATGCTCTTCAAATAGCAGTCCTGTCCAGGCAGGGGACGGAACCCCCGTGCCATCCGCTGATGCCGCGCCGCTGAATGATATGGCCGCCGCTAAGAGCAGGAGGATGGAAACGGCTTTCACTGTATGAAGCCCGGCTTTAACGGATATGCTCTTCATGCTTTGGAGTCTTGCTGGATCTTTTGGTTGACATAGTAGTTCTCGTAGGAGTAGAGCCGGGCATCATAGCCCAGCAGCTCCAGAGCATACCAGACCAACGAAGCCTGGACGCCGGTATTGGTGTAGACCACCACCGGCCTGTCTCTATCCAGGATGGCGAAGACCCGCTCCAGAGTGGATTCATCCCTGAGCCTGTTGCCTCTGATCACGCTCTCGTAGGGGATATTGATCGCTCCGGGAATGGAGGAGATTCCGAAATCCACTATGCTTCTGGCATCCACTATCTGGGCTTGGCCGCTCTCCACATAGCCATAGTCTGCGCTGAAATTGGAGTTTATCTCCGGGATGTAGGCCTTGGCCGGCAGAACCGAGGCTTCTTGGGAGGTGGGCAGCCCGGCAGCAGCCCAGTCCTCAACCATGCCGTCCAGAACCTTCACATTATCGTGTCCCAGTGACCTCAGGATCCAGTAGACGAAGGTGGCAGGTGCAGGCCCTCCGCCGCAGGGCATGCACTCTCCATAAACGATGACAGCATCCTGGCGGGATATGCCGGCATTGCCCAGGAGGGCCGCCAGCTCATCCTCGCTTTTAACCCTGCTATCGTTTAAGAGCTGGTCATAGGGGATGACAACGGAGCCGGATATATGCTCTGCAGCTTCCTCACTGATGTCCAGATAGATGGTCCCGTTTGCTGCCGCTTGCAGGGGCGCGATCATGCTCTGTGCCCTCTCGCTGCGAACTATGGCCAGCTCTTCTTCCGCCATACTGGCGGGAGAGTTCTTCTCCATAGCCTGGCTCTGGCTGGAATTGTCTTCTGCGTCCATGCTCGGCGCGGACACATTAGCGGATTTATCAGCCGATGTATTAGACACCTCAAATCCCGATAGGGGCTTGTTCCAGATCCCCACCCGGTTCTTCTGAGCCGTGTTCAAGCCGGCCATGACCGTCTCTGACTCACCAGCATCGGGATTGCCGATCTCATCCAGCTTGGCCATGGGATCCCAGCCGCCGCCACCCTGGCAGGCCTCGCAATAGGCTTCTCCGGCGTGCGCTCCATTTGCCAGCATCAATAGCGCCAATAGGGCTACGCTGACTGCCCCCCAAGACCAGGAGCTCGAATATGATCTCAAATGCTTCATCTTCTCCCCTTTAATGCCATAAGCTGATAAACATAAACTATACTAAGCAGCGCCGCTTCTGGCGGCGACCTTGATCTGTCCCAGACTCTCTTGCAGCTCATTGCCCCGCTGGTCCTTTGCCAGCAGAACTATATCGTATGATCCCGGCTGCAGCAGCGCTGTGGAAAATGAGCCCTGATAAAGGCCGTCGGATATGACCAGCCGGCAATAACCCAGGTCCTCCTTTGAATTGGCATAAGCGCGGGCTACAACCTGCAGCAGGGGATGTCGCGACTGCAGATCGACCTTGATGGCAATGCTGTCTCCCACCCTCAGCTGGGATGGATCGATCTCTTTGCTCAGGATGGATATGGGCCTGACCTGTCCGCCCATGACCGGATACCTGTCCATGGAGGTCGAACTGATGGCATAGGGCTCATCCCCAAATCCATCCCGTCCGGGCGCATCCTGTCCAGGTCCGCCCATCTCATCCCGGCCCATATAATCGCTCCAGAGGTTTCCGCCCAGAGGGTACTCTCTATTCCAGATGTTGCTGCCGCGATCGTCAGCCTGGATGGTATTCTCGAAAAATCGATTGCTGTAGATGCTGTTGCGACCCGATTCCAGGAAGATTCCCGTCTGGCTCTCGGAGATGTTGTTGAATGAGACTGTATTGCCCTCGGAGCGGCTCTGGATCTGCAGGCCATAGCGGCTATTGTGGTTTATCTCATTTTTGCTGATGTAATTGCCCCCCGAGCCCTCCATCAGAGTGATCCCGGCCACAGCATTGCCCTCAATGGTATTGTTTTCTATGTGATTGCCGGTGCAGTTGAAGCGCAGATCCAGGCCGGAGTTGGTGTTCTTTGACAGCTCGTTATTCCGAATGATATTGCTGCCGCAGTCCCTGAACATATAAAGGCCGTACATATTGCCCTGCAGCCTGTTTCCTGTGATGGTATTGTTGTTGCAGGAAGGAAAGAGGTTAATGCCGTAGGCTCCATTGCCGATAGCCTCATTATCGGCGATGAGGTTATGGTTGGAGTTGGAGAGGTATATGCCATACCAGCCCTCTCCCACTATGCCGTTGAAGCTGGCATTGTTGCCGGTTATTATATTGGCATCGGAATAAAGCAGGGCTATGCCTGGCTGGGCGCAGTGGATGACGGTGTTGTTGCTCACCCTGCAGCCGCGCACCTGATCCAGCTTGATTCCATAAAATCCGTTCTCAACCAGAAATCCGGAGATATTCACTCCATTTGCATTTATGCTCACACATGCATCCCTGCCTCCGGCCCGGATGACGGCACCTCTTCCAATGAGATTGAGGCTCTTGTCTACGACAATCTTGCCATAGATCCCGGCAGCAACCTCCAGAGTATCGCCGCTGGAGGCGGCATCGATTGCTGACTGAAGATCCGAGCCGACCTGCAGCAGAGCGCCGGACGCAAACGATGATAAGACCAAGGCCGCCAATAGGATGCTATAGGCTGTATTTCTCAAGAGATCCACCTTCACTCAAGCTGCGATGAGATTAATAAATCTAACGTAGGGGCAAAGCAAGATTTAAACCGATCCTTCATCTGTCCCCGGCCTGGCTTATATGGGGCATATATGATAGCAAGCCTTTTTATTTGTTCGATTACATCCAACTTTATGGAGGAATTCAATTGAGATACTTGCATTCACTTGTCGGCATCTTCCTGATCCTGGCGGCATCAGCCGCTGCAGGGAGCTTCACCGCCGAGATGGACGTTGATACTTATGTTGATGCGGAGATGGCAGATCAGAGCTTCTCTGATAGCGATCTTCTCTGGGCTTCCTCCCAGGGAGGGGAGAGCAGCAAGGAGGTCTACCTGAGCATCATCAATATCCTAGGCTCCCAGGGCGTGTTTGACCCGGAGCAGATAGCCTCCGCAACATTGACCATCGAAGCGGCCCAGGTGGACAGACCAGGAAAGATATCTGCTTACTTCCTGCACGGCGCCACCCTTGATGGGACAGCCTGGTCGGATAAGGAGGATTATGATATAAGCGCCTCCTCGGATCCAGTCGACGTCGCCGAGGAGAAAAGCTACAGCATAGATGTGACCGGGATAATAAGGAAGGCTGTGGAGACCTGTACCGAAGGCTGCCCTTATTCCATTGTCCTGGTGGCTGAGGACGATGCCTCAGTGGCATTCTACTCCAGCGAGTCTGCTAAGGGAGAAAAACCTACATTGGAGTATGTCACTGAGGAGTAAAAAGAGATAAGAAGAATGGATATCCAGCCGCGGGAGATGGCATTGCCTTCTCATCTCCCCCGGACATTTTTAAGGGCATCAAGGGGATTTTATACCCCTTGCGCATCTTAGGTGGCTGATGGGCATACTTTGCAGGGCTCTGGCCGCCAGCCTGGCCATAGTGCTTATCCTTGTATATGGCTCGGCCTTGCCAACCTCGGAGATGGCAGCAGATGATGGAGCTGAGGTCCTCCTAATAGAGTCTCCCGGCTGCACCAATTGCGCTGCCGCAGAGAGAGTCCTGGATAGGGTGGACCGGGATATACCTCTTAACATCAGCCGCTATTATTATTATTCAGATGAGGGGCACAGAATCATAAAGCAGTACGGCAGCAAGGATGTTCCCTCCATCATCATCGGCAGCCAGGTGATAGACTACAGAGATTATAAAAAGGACGATGACCTGCTGGAGAGTCTTATCAGAGGTGCCCTGGCCAACCAGAGCCCGCCCATCCCGGCTTCCTTCCGCCTTCCCCCCTCAGCTGAAAGCCAGGTCGATAGGGAGGAGGCCGGCAACGCCTTGGCTGCCGATCTCAACTTAAGAGAGTTATCCCTCTACAGCATATCTGCGGTCTTGGGAGCCGGACTGGTGGCAGGCTTCAATCCCTGCCTGCTGGGAATACTGGTCTTCCTGGCGGCATCGGTTCTCTCCACGGCAGGAAGGAGGCGGGATCTGGTGATGATGGTCGCCTTCTTCTCGGCGGGGATATTCACCATGTACTTTCTATTCGGCCTGGGCATGCAGAGGCTGCTGGAGACGAAAGCTATAGCGGACGCCTTTCGCTATATTCTGACCCTCTTCCTCCTTCTGGCCGGCCTCTCCCAGATCTGGGACGGACTGCGCCTCAAGGCAGGCAGGCCTTCCATCTTCCGAACCGACTGGGCCATGCCCTACATCCAGGCCGGGGTGAAGGGAGGCAGATACAGCTCCTACTTCCTGATCGGCGCCTTATTCTCCCTGGTAAAAGCACCCTGCGTCGGAGCCATATATCTCGCGATACTCGACCTCCTCTCCACCCAGAGTTACCTGGCGGGCTCGGCATACCTCTTCTTCTTCAACCTGGGTGTGGTTCTGCCCATACTCCTTCTGGGCGGAGCAATCGCCCTGGGAATGAGTCCGGAGCAGGTTGACTCCTTCCGAAAGGATCACCGGGTGGGGATGAGGCTGGCCACCGGCCTGACCCTTCTGGCGCTGGCTCCCCTGATCTACTGGCAGCTGATCTGATATACCAGAAAAGCAAGGGCAAAAGGATTAAAATAGAGAGATTGCTCAACCTTCCCCAGAGGTGAATCTTTTTGTTTTTGGTAGGAGAGGCTCTGATAGGAAAGGAGCCTGAGATTGCTCATATAGATCTGATCATAGGAGATAAGGCGGGGCCGGTGGCGACGGCCTTTGCCTCTGGCCTCGCCCAGCTTTCGGCAGGACATACCCCCCTCTTGGGTGTTATCCGGCCCAACCTGCCCCCCAAGCCGTCCACACTGATAGTCCCCAAAGTCACAGTGAAGAATATGGAGCAGGCAGCCCAGATATTCGGTCCGGCCCAGATGGCTGTGGCCAAGGCCGTAGCCGATGCGGTGGCCGAAGGCCTAATTCCCAAAGAGAAGGCCGAGGAGCTTTTAATAATCGTATCCGTCTTCATCCATCCTCAGGCCAGGGATTACGATGCCATTTACCGCTACAATTACGGGGCCACCAAGCTGGCCATTGAGAGGGCCATGGCCGGATTCCCGAGTGTGGATCTTATGCTCTTTGAGAAGGACCGCTCCACCCATCCCATCATGGGATTCAGGGTGACCCGGCTATGGGATCCGCCCTATCTGCAGGTAGCCTTCGATCTGGTAGATGTGGCCGAGGTGCGCCGGGTGCTGGCCGCTCTGCCGGAGAGCGACCATATTCTGATCGAGGTGGGAACGCCTCTGGTCAAGATGCTGGGCATCAATGTGGTCAAGGAGATTCGGGCCATCCGGCCGGGAGCCTTCGTCATACTGGACCTCAAGACCCTGGACACGGGCAACCTGGAGGTGCGCCTGGCAGCGGACTCCACTGCCGATGCCGTGGTCATATCCGGCCTGGCTCCCAAGAAGACACTGGAGCTGTCCATAAGGGAGGCCAGAAAGACGGGCATCTACTCCATCATCGATATGCTCAATGTGCCCGATCCGCTTGCTGTTCTGAAGAGCCTGGAGGTGCTGCCCGATGTGGTGGAGCTGCACCGGGCCATAGACATGGAGAAGAGCGCTCACTCCTGGCAGAATATCCCCCAGATCAAGGCCCTGGCAAAAGAAGGACGCCGGCTTCTGGTGGCCGTAGCGGGAGGCATCCGGGTGGATACCGAGGCTGCGGCTCTGGCCGCAGGCGCGGACATACTGGTGGTAGGCCGGGCCATTACCCGCTCCAAGGATATTCGCGACATGGCCGAGCAGTTCCTGGCCGGCCTGAAACAGACGGAGATCGACCAGTACCGGATCATGACCGACTTCTGAAACTCTCATATCGGTGAAGATCCGCTACCTCTTTTTTGCTGTCGCGGCTTGGAATCCAGGCCCGATTGTTCATAATCCCGCGGATAGATCTGCAAGACGCCGGTCAAGGCTGGTCTCCCTCCTCAGAAACTTTTGAAATTTTTAGTAATATTCATATGGAAAAAGAGCCTGATATGAGCTATTGCACCCTAGAAGAGCCGAAAGGTACCGGGAATATAAACCAAATCATAAAGACACAAAGAGATCCTGGATGATCCTCTTTCCATTTTTGATGATGCTTCTGATGACAAATGAATGCCCGGCCTAGGACATTGAGATGGATCGGGCGGATGAGCCCTCCGGAGCCGTCCTGCTGGTGGTGGATGGCCTCGGCTCATCATATGTGTATCCGGAGCACCGGGCTTACGCTCTAGACGGCTCGCTGCTGCAGAGCACGCTGCTCTTCAACCTCACCGGCAGAGGAGCGAGGGTTCTGGACGTCCGGGTTCCTATTCCTGAAACCACCCCCAGCCACAGCGTTCTTGTCACCGGCAGGGCTGATGTCAAAGCACAGCAGCCAGCAAGGACGCTATTTGATGCCGCTCGAGAGGAGGGCTATCTCTGCCTGGGGCTGCTGCAGAGGGGAGACGCCATGCCTGTCCTGCAGGAGATGGACGCAGTACTTTATCTGGACGACAACTCCCTGAAAGGAGCCGAGCCCATTCCGGGATTCCGGGCCGGAGCGGCGGGCAATCTCTCGCCACTCTTTCAAAAATGGCGGGATCGGTTTGCCCGATATGCAGACGGATCGGGGATAGACGCCTATATCGAGTACAACGCCTGGGCCCTAGATGGGGCAAGGGAGATAGTCCGCAATCTCTCCGGCCAAAAATTTGTCCTGCTGGTCAATGCCGGCGGCGTCGACAGCGCCGGGCATGAGCTGGGTGCAGAGGGCTACCGGGAAGTGATAGCAGCCCTGGACGGACCGCTGGGAAGGCTGGCTGAAGAATGCCGGAGAAACGATGTGATGCTAGCAATAACTGCCGACCACGGCATGGTCTTTCCCGGTAGAGAGGGCAAAGGCGGCCACTCGGCAGAGAAATATGCCGACCGGCTGGAGGCCCGCAGGGTGCCCCTGGTCTTTCTGGGGCAGGGAATTGAGGAGATGAATTTAGGGGGGCGCTGGACCCAGATGGACATTGCTCCCACCCTGCTCTCTCTCCTGAACATCTCCGCCGGACTGGGGGGAGAGGGAAAAAGCATCCCCGTGGCGGATAGCTTCAGTCTTCAGGTCAGAGGCGCGCCGGAAGGCCTGGAGATCTGGCAGGGTGAAGAGATGCTGGCCGAGGGCAGCAGCGGAAAATGCTCCTTCTGGGGCCTCTCCAGGGGGGTTTATTCGCTGCGAGCCGGGGAGAAGGAGTGGCCGGTGACTGTGAACGGGGATATGGTGCTGGATCTGGGAAGTAAGTCGGGGCTGGATGATAAATGGAGAAGGATCGTGGGGGTGGCACTCATCCTGGCCATCAATCTGGTGGGGATGGTGGCGATTGTGCGGATATGGAGAAGAGGAGACTGAAGCGGCTCAGGCGGAGATCCATCCCATCATCTGGCTTCACTATGTTATGGCTTTTCCAATTAAATAATCTATAATTCTATTTGAATTCGTCTTAAGTAAAATTTAATATTGCCTGATCCAGAGCCGAAAATACTTTTCAGTGAGTCTTATAGATATCATTTTAAGATTTTAATGGTAATTTCCAAAATTAATTACACAAGAAAAATTCTTATACCAGAAAGACTATATTAGATATTGCTATGCTGCCCGGATCAACTCCAAGCATCCTCCTGGCTGAGGACAACCCCGTAAATCAAAAGATGGCTCTGATTATGCTCAGGAAGCTGGGCCTGCAGGCCGAAACGGCAGCCAGCGGCCTGCAGGTCCTCTCCGCCCTGGAGGAGCGGCCCTACGATCTGGTGCTCATGGACATAGAGATGCCGGAGATGGACGGGATAGAGGCCACCAGACTGATTCGCGAGCGCTGGTCTCTGGGCCCGAAGATCATAATGCTCACATCCCTCGAGCCTGACCTCTGCCGCGAGCTCTGTTACGACGCCGGAGCGGACGATTTTCTCAACAAACCGGTCCGGATGGGGGAGCTCGATGCAGCCATAGCACGCAGCCTATCCGGCCAGTCCATAACCACAGCTCAGAGCCTGCCCCAGGTCGCCTCTCTGGTCTAAAGCCGTCACCCCCCGGCGCCAGAGGCCTCCCAGGGCTGGAATACATAAGACGCCTCCCGCCAGGCCTTGTCCAGCAGCCCGGCGTAATGCCGGACATCAAAATGCTTTGCATTCTCCTCCACCTCCACCAACCAGCCGCCTGCATCTGCCACCACATATCCCATCTCCATTCCAGGCTGCAAGCTCAGCCCCAGCCTCTCGTGGGCCTTCATAGCTGAGGCCTCGGCGCAGCGGCGGGAATAGCTGGCACGGCCCACCCGGCGGCGTATGACCATATCCCGCGGCTCAGCCTCGGGCAGAGCTTCACGATACCTCTCCCATATCCGGCGTGCTCCAGGCTCAGCCTGCTGCAGCTCCTCCCGGCTGGATGCAGCCGCCAGCAGCTCGAAGATGTCTTTCTGCATCCTGGCCACATAGGCGGGGGTGTCGCCGAGCCGGGCCATGACCCCCCGCACCTTTACCCGGCCGGATGTGAGCCGCCCGAAGTAGCGGTTGTAGGCTCCGCTTCCATCCGCCAGGGGCAGAAAGACTATCCAGTCGTAGTCCTCAACCTCTGTCAGAATGCCGGTCTGCCTCTCCACCGCCTGCTTGAAGCTATCCGTCTCCTCCCTGCCACCAGATCCCTTGACCCAGAGGCAGTCCACAATGCCGTGCAGAACCTCCAGGCCCATCCCCTCCGCCAGCTCCTTGATCTGCATGAGCAGCTCCCGGGAGATGGCAGTGATCCTCTCGTGCACCTCAATCTGCCCGAACTTGGCATTCCTGTAACCGGTATAGCCGAAGCAGGTGACCAGCATCCACTTCAATATGGAATCTTCTCCGGCGTAAGAGCAGTCCACCTTCTTCCGCCGCTTCATCTCGATGCGCAGCTCCAGCAACGGGGAGATGATGCCGCTCAAAAATCCCCTCCTCTCCGGATGGTGCAGCGTCTCGGGAGAGAGGTTGTACTTGACGATTATGGAGGGGTAGAGAGAAGTGAAATCGATCTGTCTCACCCTCTCATAGAGCCTGGGCTCGGGCTGCAAGATCATGCCTCCCCGGTCGGATTGCTTGAGTTCGGATATCACCCGAATGCTCTCCGCATCCCTCTTTCGAAAGGGAACCGCCAGGCCCCGCCTCAGGGCCTCGTAGACCTCATAGGATGAGATGAGGGTGCCGGGGGTATAGCGCGCTGCCAGGTTGGGGGGCAGGCCGGAGAGGCGGGACGCGAGCAGTATGCCCCGCAGCCCCCCCTCCCGGTAGGCAAAGCTGGATGTTGTGTCTATCAGTATCCTGCCCTCGGGAATGAGGGCCATGTCCCTGTGATTGGCCCGGCCGTAGCTCCAGTAGGACCTGGCAGCCATTCTCCGGAAGCTGCCGCTTCTGCTGATGGCCTCTTCCAGGCCCAGCCTGGATGCCTTCGCTGCCAAAAGGGGCATCCACAGGTCACCTCTCTCTACCAGAAGCACATCAGGATCGCGAAGGCGGACCTGCTCCATGAGATCGGATATGATGTCCCTCTCCCCTCCCTCCAGCCGCCTCAGCCTGCCCTCTTTGCATCCATCCTTAGATTCCACCCCACCCAATGCCTCCCCCCATGCCAGATCGACTCCGGATATCTCCCTCTGGCGCAGCGGATCTCCGGAGAAATAAAGCCGCATCACTTTCAGGGGCGAGACGAAGTCGGGAGAAAAGCGGGACTCATCCTCGCTGCCGCAGGGGAAGAGATCCCTCTCTGCCAGGTACTGCTGGTCCCGTCTTACATCAACATTGTATAGCTGTGCCCCGTAGCGGGTCTGTATCTCGATCTTCTCTGCCACGCCCCGGTCGGCATAGATCCGGTAGCCCTCCTGCCGGCCGTAGATGGTACAAAAGGAGGTCTCCTCCAGGCGATAGAGGCTCTCCAGAGCCTCGAGCATCCCCCGGTGGTCGGCGGGATCAGGCAGGTGGAGATAAAATGAGGTAGGCTGCACAGCGGCAGTTCTGACCAGGCCCCTCTCCCTGGCCCAGAGGTGGACCGCCCCCTTGTAGTAGCTGTCGAAGATCCACATCTCTTCTCTCCTCCTGCCGTCATCCGGATTGTAGCATGGCAAAAGATGATCAAGGACGGGCCGGGATAAATGGTTGAGGCAGGGGCGGGGAGAAAGTGATGGATATGCCAATTGGATCTTTGCTCAGTCGGTTTGGTCCCTCATCGGTCAGCAGTTCCGAGGGTCTCTCCATTAGTGCCATAGCTTATGCAGGACTGAGATTTAGCGAGATCTGTGAATGAAAAAAACTGCCTAAAAATCGGCAAAGATCGCGGGCTCCCCGATCTAGAAAACGAATCTCTTTACCACCACAATCCCTAGAGCGGTTGAAGTTAATGCCATTGCAGCGAGCAATAGACCAATGAGCTTGAACTTCAGGGCCATAGATGGGGGTCACCTCCTATTTTTTATGGAGGATATTCTCCATTTAAAACTATTTAAAATGTGCCCCTGGAGACAATAGGAAATGGAAAATGAATCAAGGAATCAATCCCTGAAAAGTGAGGCGGGCAAGAATGTCGGGCCGGTGCCAAGTCGCGGAAAATATGGCAATCCGCCCGACTCCCTGCCGATCTAGTCCGTCTCTCGCAAGATCGGCCTGATCTCATAGACATCCAACTGCCTCTGGATGGTGAACCGATCATAGCCCTTCTGGCGGCTGACCAAGAGAGAGTTGCCCACGTCCTTGGGGAGATAGAACTCCTCATTGTCCAGCTTGACCCGGAAAAACTTCTTGCTCCTGCCCAACTCCATATCCCTGTATCTGCCTGAGACCTTCTCGCCCACCTTCAGTATCCTGGGTTCCATGATGCTTTTCACCTCATTATTGGTTATAGTTATATCCTGCATCTACTTCTAACTTCCGCCTGAATTTTGGATGAGACTTCAGCACCTCCGGGAAGATCTATCCTCCTCCAGGGCCCGGGCACTCAGAGCGCAATAGCCGTCCTTTCCCTCCTCGCCGTCCATCTGCATCTCAATCTGCATGGGATCCAAAAAGTCGCTCTGATTGAAGCCCTGAAACGCCGGACAGGCGCTGCTGATATTGCTGGCCTGGCAGGATATGCCGCCTCTTCCCGGCCCGGACCAGGTGGCGAGGGGATTGGCCTCCAGTACAGAGATATTCCGGGCGGTCACCAATCCACTGCTGTAGCTTCCCACAGCTACTGCCCGGTTGATGATATCGCTCTGGCAGCTCTCCACATCCAGATTGAGGCCTATCCTCAAGGAGTCCCCTATGGCCAGGTGCAGTATGGTCCAATTGGAGCTATTGCCGTCCAGGCGGCTGGGCCGCAATGTGGAGTTGATGAATCTGGACCCAGGCGGGAAGAGGTCCTGCAGGAATATGGGGCCCAAGGCCGCATTTCCATCATTGTAAAGGGTGATGGTGTATCCGGCCACATCCTCGACCTTCCAGCCGTCTTTGCGGAGGTAAAGATGGGGGTGATCATATCGGGCTGCTCCGGAGAGGATGATCTTCCGTTTGACCAGATAGTCGCCCATGAGAATCTCCTCTGCCGCCAGCTCAAGGCTGCGATTGCCACTGGAGCTTCCCAGGTATGCTGCCTGCAGCCTGGAGCGGCCGGAGAAGGACGACTCGCTCTCCCGCTCCCTGGGGCTGGATGACACCGCCCTCATCTTCAGCCGGCTGGCATGGGAGTGCTCCTCGGAGATGAGACTGCTATCGGTGCGGGAGATCAATCCCTCGGACCATTCCTGGGATATATTCAGGTTGGTGCGCCGGCTTATGGGCAGGCTCAAATCCTGAATAGACGCCTCCAGCTCCTTTGTCAATGAGCCGGAGATGCTGTCTATACTCTCATTGGATCGATATTCGCCGCTTCCCCACTCGTAGCTCCTCTGCGGGCCAATTGCAGCATCCTTGGCCAGGTAACCCTGCCCAGAGGAGCTTCGCTCCATCATTACCCCCTGGCCCAGGTCGCTGATGCTCTCCTGGATATGAAAAGATCCGGCATAGTCCTCTTGGGAAATTGAAGCCTTGCTCCTCCCGCTTCTGCCTTCTGGAATCTTGAGCATCCCCAGGTGGGCCAGGCCCTCCAGGTGGGAATTGATATTCATCAGGGACTGGTTTTCGTCCAGGTTGAACAGGCTCTCATCCTGCAATGAGGATGAATACCGATACGACTCTCTGAATGTAGTGTTAGTGATTCCGTTTTTGGCCCTCACCTCCTCATGCCAGGGAGAAGAGATGCTTTTGTCGATCTCAGGCGGAGAGCTTTTCTTCGGATGGCTCTCTGCCCTTATGCTTCTCTCCAGACGGATGGACTTGTTGGCGGTAAGAAAATCCAGCTCCTGCTGGCACTCATATTCTCCGCTGCCGTGCTCGCGCAAAGATAGCTCCGTTCCCGCCTCGGCCAGTATCTGTACACTGGCTGAGGTGGAAAGCTGCATCTGATCGGATGTGACGTGGACCCGGTTGATCAGGGACGCAGCCGGCCGGGAGGTGCTGTAGTCGTGAAAAGAGCGCATGAAGCCATGACCGGAGACCGTCTGGCTGCTATGGTATTCGACATCGATTCTTGGCACCCGGATCTTGAGAGTTATCTCCAAGCAGTCTCCAGGAGCGAGATAAGGGAAATGCCAGGCTCCATCCTCTGCCATCTCCGGCCAGACCGAGAGCAGCTCGACCGGCATGTCGAAGACATCCCGCACGGTGATGTTTGTGGCCGGTTGGCCGCCCTTATTGCAGACGGTGATGATGTAGTCCACCTCTTCACCCCGCCTTACCGCCGCCTGCAGCGGCCTCTTGGTCACCTCCAGGCGGGTCTCATTGAGAACCGGGGTATAGATGCAGATGAGAGGGCTTCTCTCCAACTCATCGCTGCTGATGGCAAAGCAGTTCTTCAGCAGGGCCCCATCGGGCAGAGATTCATTGACCAGCACCTGGAGGGCGATCTTCTGCCTGTCACCCGGTTCAAGATGCGGAACAATCCAGGAGAAAGTCTGGCTGCCATTCCCGGTAGGAGAAGGATCAGAGGAGATGAATGTGACGCCTCTGTCCAGCTCATCGGTGATATTCACATTATTGGACCCGCAGTCTCCCAGATTTTCATAGGTCAGGGTATAGGTCAGGATCTCTCCCACCGGCGCAGGATTGGGATCGGCGGTCTTGTTGATGGTCAGGTTCATGACATCCACTGTGGCCTGCGCAGTCCGATAGTAATCGTTTTTGCCGGCATCTCCCTCTCCGGTGCGCTCATCAGGGCAGACTCCCGGCTGGCTGGTCCAGCTGAGATGGGCCGGGACGACAAAACTATCCCCTGGCTGGCCCAGGCAAATGACATTGAAACGGATGAGGGAACTCTCTCCCTCCATCCAGTCCAGGGAGCCGAACTTCCAGCTGAGGTCATGCTCATGGAATGATGATGCTGCTGGGCCAGCCAGGACCTCCGCGGATCCCGGCACATAAGCGAGGCCGGCGGGAAGGAGAGCCTGTAGCTCCAGGTCGAAAGCTGAAGCTTCGCTAAAAGAGGTGTGAGATACATTGAGCAAGAAAGAGACGCTATCGCCTGGAGCGGCAAAGCTGTGAGCCGGCCAGATCTCCAGATGCTGATCCGGCTCGACTACGTCTATCTGCCCGTTCCCGTCAGAATCATTTTTCCTCACTCCGCCTTCCAGCCAGGTCATATTCGCATTTGTTCCTGCCAGAGGAGATCCATTCTGGTTGCCGGCAATATTTGGCAGAAGGCAGTCATATCTGAGTTCAATCTGCTGAGCTGCCCCGATATCACCGAAAAACCAGCCGATCTGCTG
>Ga0302252_1000896_pt1 | contig 20512 bp, 13 predicted proteins | sample AAG_RA_Leu_MG_FD_193511 | JGI IMG/M metagenome (GOLD analysis project Ga0302252, IMG submission 193511) | Enriched activated sludge microbial communities from anaerobic digester in WTTP, New Holstein, Wisconsin, United States - AAG_RA_Leu | ecosystem: Engineered > Bioreactor > Anaerobic >...
CTAATAGAAAAACTGGCATATTATATTGAAAATTTGCGGGAATAGCTCAGTGGTAGAGCATTTGCTTCCCAAGCAAAGGGTCGCGGGTTCAAGTCCCGTTTCCCGCTTTGTGGGAAAGGTGGCGACATAGCCAAGTGGTAAGGCAAGGGTCTGCAAAATCCTGATGCGTCGGTTCGAATCCGACTGTCGCCTTTTTTAATATAGGAGGAAATCATGAAAAAGTATGTTTCATTTTTAATAGTATTTTTATTGGTCTTCGGTATTTCCTGGATTGCAATGGCCGAAGAAGAGTCGATTACGCTTGAGCTTTGGGTAGACAAGCAGCAAGCAGTGGTCAATGGCAAACAAGTGACCTTGGACGTTCCTCCCACTGTTGTAAAAGGAAGAACGCTAGTCCCGTTACGTTTTATCGGTGAAGCGTTGGGTGCCAAGGTTGACTATGAAGCCAAAGCCAGAAAAATCACCGTTGTGATGGAGAACTTAGTCTCCCTGAAAAACAAGTTGGAAACGATCAAGAATGAGTTGGCCGAAGCAAAAGAACAACACGCTGCCAAGGTAAAAGAGTTGGAGCAGACTATTCAGGAGCAAACGAATGTGATTAATCAGAAAACTGAGGAGATCACAACTTTACAAGAGTCAGTGAAACAGCTTGAAACGGAAATTACTGATTTAAAAGCGAGTGTTACTCAGCTGAATGAAGAAATAGCTTCCTTACGCAAACAGCTGGAAGAGTCCGGTGTCAAGGAAGATACGACTCCGCCCGTGATTGAAAGCCAAACCGTGAAAGACGGATTGGTGATTTCCGAAGCCTTACCATTGGAATTCACCATCAAGGATGATTCCAGAATCGTCTTTACCCGTGTGAAATTTGGCTCCCTGACTATTTCCGAGGATTTAAATGTGTTTGGTACGATTAAACCGGAATCATACGTCTCGGGAGAGTACGATCTATCTTTGGAAGCTTTGGATGCCTTTGCCAATAAAACTGTTTTTAAAGTAAAAGTCACGATTAAAAACACTGCCAAAGCAGAACCGTTTAAAATCACAACGATTGCGATGGATGTTTCAGGTGCGATGATGGGTGGAAGCACTGAAGAAACCATGGCTGCCTTGATGTTGAATCTGACGAATAAAGCGGTTAGCAATGTAGAGATCATGAAAATAGAGTGCTTTGACAAGCAAGGCAATCTATTTGAGATCATGCCAGGCGCAAATCTGTTTGATTTAATTAAAATGCAGTTTGGTTTAGAGCACTTATGGATTCAGAGCAAAGACAAGATAACAATTCCAATCGCTTACGACCTTACCAACTCTGGCAAGAAAGCAAATGAGTTTTTTGACGGATGGAAAGTTTTTGTTACACTATATGATTCGGTTATGAACAAGGATTTTAAGCTAGAGACGACGGTTACACCATAACCCAATAACCGGATGCCGGAGTGGCGGAATAGGCAGACGCACGGGACTTAAAATCCCGCGGTAGTGATACCATAACGGTTCGACCCCGTTCTCCGGCATTTTTTTGAAAATGGAGAGATTATGAAAAAAACTTGTTCTTTGGCAACAATGAATAGCTGGCTGGTTATGTTGATCACATTGGTTGTGCTGGGTATTATTTTTTCCGGAATATGGTTAACACAGCAGTACATCAGCGAAAAAACTCATCGACAAGAACTCCGGAGTGAAATAGAAAATCTGTATTATTACTTGAAGAAAGAACCGGTCAATCTGGAAATGTTTACCGTACTCAGAGAGGGAGACAGCGTTTCCTTATCTGTTTGGAATAATCATCTAAGCACCACAGAAAGCACGATTAAAGAGTATGAGAAGAACCTGACCACCTATGAAACCAGTAATGACTACAAAAGCTTTCCGGAAGTGAAACTTATACCCTCTCTTCGAAAAATACTGGAAACTTTCAAGAATTTCCGTATCGAAAACCAGGAAAGAGTAGAAGTAGCAAAAGCTTTCAGCAAAAAAGATTTAGAACAACTCAAACAAATCATATCAGAACAACTCAAACAGTTTATCACAGAGGCGAAAGCTTATCAGTTTGACCTTCGTTGATCGATTGCTTACTTGATTTTTGACAAGGGGGTCCTGTATGGAAGCATTAAAACCCAATGATCTACACCATTCCTGTGATTGCAAAAAAAGAAAATTTAGTAATACGAAGGAAATCCCTGTCTTATCCCGCATTGTCGGGCAAGATAGAGCGTTAAAAGCGATTGATACTGGCTTGAGGACAAGAGTTGGCGGTTTTAATCTTTTTATTACCGGACCAACAGGCACCGGAAGAAATTCCACGATACGGTCCATTCTGGAGGAAATTTCACCGAGTTTACCCACTCCACCGGATTGGTGCTATGTTTTTAATTTTGAAGACCTGAACAAACCGAATGCCATTAGTCTGAAACCAGGACATGGCATCACATTTAAACGGGATATGGCCGAATTTATATCCATTATTCGTGACAGAATCCCGAAACAATTTGAGAGTGATCATTACGATAACGAAAAAAACAAGCTGATTGAACGATTTGAAACGCAGGGCAAAGCCATATCGGAAGCAGTTTCCCAACGTGCCAAAGAATTGGATATTCAAGTTACTTCCTCACCGGAAGGGGTTTTTACCATCCCTATCATTGATGGAAAGCCAGCCACACCAGAAACCTTCCAGACGTTAACAGATGAACAGAAAAAAACATATGAGAAGAACCGCCAAATTCTGCAGGTAGATATCAACAACGCGTTGAAAAAAGGCCAGCAAATTGATCGTGAAATGCGAGAAAATTTAAAGGACTTGGACAAGAGAATCGGTTTGTTCGCAATTGAGCCTTTTTTGGACGATTTAAAGCAAAAATACGCCGATAATGATGAAATCGTATTGTATTTGGACGAGTTGAAGAAAGACATTGCACTGAACATCGGTCTGTTCAAAGATGAAAACAAACCAAAACAATCCAATCCTTTTATGCCCATTTCCGAGACAAAAGGATTAGATAGCTTGTTAGAACGCTACAAAGTGAACCTGCTTGTTGACAACAGCAAACAAAAAGGCGCGCCGATTATTTTTGAGATGAATCCGAGTTTCTATAACTTGTTTGGATCCATTGAGTACCGCCAGGAAATGGGGTATTGGATGACAGACTTGAATTACATTCAAGCCGGTTCTTTACTGCAAGCCAACGGTGGATACCTGGTGCTGCAAGCTAATGATATATTGAGCATCCCGTATGTGTGGGACAGACTGAAACGTACGATTAAAAGCCAGCAGATGGTGATAGAGAATCTGGACGAGCAAATCAAAGTAATACCAACCTCAACATTGAAACCGCAACCGATTGAGATCGATCTCAAGGTGATTCTGATAGGCAGTTCGGAGATTTATAGCCTCCTCTATGCGTATGATGAGGATTTTAGAAAGTATTTTAAAGTACGCAGCCACTTTGACGATGAAATGGATAGGAACGAAGAGACGGAATCCCTGTATGCTTCCTTCATCGCGACTCAATGCCAACGCAATGATCCATCCGTTAACTTTGACGGAGAAGCTATCTCAAGGGTGATTGAGTATGGATCGCGTATTATTGAAGACCAGCAAAAACTCACTACCCAGTTCAACCTGATTGCCGATATTGTGAATGAAAGCATCTATTGGGCAGCTCAAAACCATAGAAAAACTGTCACACTCTCGGATGTAGTCAAAACCCTGCAAGAAAAACGATACCGCGCGAACCTGGTCGAGGAAAAGATGCAGGACATGATACTAGACGGATCAATCCGAATTGATACCGAAGGGAAAGTGGTCGGGCAGATCAATGGATTATCGGTTCTCAGCAACGGCGAGTACACATTCGGAAGACCAACCCGTATCACCGCCACATCCTCGCTTGGAAAAGGTAATCTGATCAATATTGAGAAGGAAAGCGGATTAAGCGGTCCGATCTTTGACAAAGGCGTGATGATTCTTAGTGCGTATATCAACAATGTATATGCGAATGAACGGCCTTTTCCTGTATCTGTCAATTTATGCTTTGAACAAAGCTATAGCGGAGTAGAGGGGGACAGCGCTTCCGCTGCGGAATTAGTTGTGATGTTGTCTTCCATTGCGGATGTGCCGATTCGTCAAGACCTTGCTATTACCGGTTCCATGGATCAACAGGGCAATATCCAACCAATTGGCGGAGTGAATTATAAGATCGAGGGATTTTTTGATATATGTGTCAAAAAAGGGCTAACTGGTACTCAAGGGGTGATCATTCCTTGGCAGAACAAACAGAACCTTATGTTGAGGGATGATATCGTCGAAGCTGTCAGCGATGGCAAATTTCATATCTATATCATCAAACGTGCCGAAGAAGCGATTGAGTTATTGACTGGTATGCCTGCTCCCCAATTCGATAAAAAAGTCGAAGAAACACTGGAAAAGTTCATTCGTATCACAAAAGAATTCCAAAATAAATAGCTGTTTAACCTGATCTGGAAAATTTCTGCGAGAGGCGGGATTTGAACCCGCATGGTTTCCCACTGGATCCTAAGTCCAGCGCGTCTGCCAGTTCCGCCACCCTCGCATAAAGAGAAATGAAAAAGCTGATCATTCATTGGAGAGGATGAAAAAATGGAGCGGAAGACGGGATTTGAACCCGCGACATCGACCTTGGCAAGGTCGCGCTCTACCACTGAGCTACTTCCGCCTGTTTTCTGGGTCGTACAGGACTCGAACCTGTAACCCGCTGATTAAGAGTCAGCTGCTCTACCGATTGAGCCAACGACCCGATACTCCACAAGTATACAAATTCATCAACGGATTTCAACCTACTATTTTGACTTCCGTAATTTTCATCTCCGCGCCCAGCAGGAATCGAACCCGCAGCCTACAGATCCGAAGTCTGTCGCTCTATCCAGTTGAGCTATGGGCGCACATCAAATTTTCAATAAATGGGCCTAACAGGATTCGAACCTGCGACCTACGGTTTAGGAAACCGGCGCTCTATCCTGCTGAGCTATAGGCCCGTAAGGGTGGGTGAAGGGACTCGAACCCTCGACAACCGGTTCCACAGACCGGTACTCTAACCAACTGAGCTACACCCACCATTTCAACGCGCCTGGAGGGATTCGAACCCCCGGCCACCTGCTTAGAAGGCAGATGCTCTATCCCCTGAGCTACAGGCGCATACCAATAAACATCTGGTCGGGGAGAGAGGATTTGAACCTCCGACCTTGTGGTCCCAAACCACACGCTCTACCAAGCTGAGCCACTCCCCGAAAACCCAATGAAAAATATATCGATTTTTGTAAAAATTACAACTACAGTGTCTTATTGAGACTTTATAAACAACGCCCTCTTTACAAATCATCGTTTTATCATAGAAATGTAGCTATGAATATAGAAATACTTCGCGGATTTGCATTGCTGTTCTTCCCTGTCATCCTTGTTATCGCCGTTGGTTTCTGGTTTGGACGAGTACACCGTCAATTTGACGTGACGATCGCATCCAAGATGACGATCTATGTGTTTTCTCCTTTCATGGTGTATCGGTTGTTTAAGACTGGCAATCTGAATTGGGGGGAGATCTCGCAATTCGCTATGCTCTTTATCTTGATACAGACTGTTTTGATTCTATACCTTTTATTCATAAAAGCCATCAACAAACAACCGATTGACCTATGGAAAAACAATGTGCTTAGTTTGATGTTTGCGAATTGTGGTGGGTATGGACTGCCGGTGATTGCATTGGCTTTTGGTGATCAACATTTACTGATAGCTGCTCAATATGTCGTGATGTTTAATCTTATGCTTTCTACTCTGGGCATTATCATGGCATCTCCTCATTCTGTTTCTTTCAAGGGTACTATTCAGAAGATTTTTCGTCTTCCGGTCATATGGGGCGTGATATTTGGTTTGCTAGCTCATTACGCTTCGGCTCAGTATCCAGCTATAGGTAATTCTCTGCTCATCGGCATTCTGGACAAGATGTCAGAAAGTCTCTACCATGCGACTTTTCCCTTATTCTTGGTTGTGATTGGGATGGAACTCTCCCGGATACCATTTCAATATGCATGGAAAGAGGTTGTATTCTTAGTATCCCACAAATTAATCCTGTTTCCGCTTTTTGCATTGGGGATTCTTATGCTTTGGCCAGGCGTACCTGTTCCCGTGATTCAGGTGATGGTGTTGGAGACAGCGATGCCTACAGCCTTTAATGCGATGCTATTCTCTAAGGAGTTTGAAGGCAACATGCTTCGTACCTCCTCTTCCGTATTTTGGACCACTTTACTTAGTCCGATCACCCTCAGCCTCTTCCTCTGGTTCCTTCAATACAAAATTTAGTAGTACAGGGGACGGTCCTTTGTCCTAAATATTTAGGACAAAGGACCGTCCCCTGTACTAAAAATGTTTCGGGAAGGCTTCTATAATACTAAAAGGATACAAAAGAGATTGGTGTAGCTTAGTTCTTTGGAGCGTTATAGCAAGATATGATAAGAAAACTGGAAAGTGTGTCTTAGGAAAATGTCCGAAAAATTGTTGACTACTCACTCCATGTATTGATGTAATGAATGCTTAACGTAGCAGTGCTATGTTTCTGGGGCGGGATACAAAATGGTGATTGTTCTGGTGGCGTTATCATAATCAACTTTTGCTCCAAAGCTCTCTCCAAGAAATCGTAATGGGACAAATACTCTGCTATTGCGAATAAACGGAGCGACATCCATTATGATCTCTTTACCATCCAACCAAGCACTTTTACTGCCGATTTTTAATTTCAATATGTGTTGATTGGTTATAATGGTGACTTCCTGGTTTGTATTATCCCATTGCACACTGGCTTCAAACAAGCTTTCGCTGATAAAACGGAAGGGAAGAAATGCCCTACCGTTTTCCACGATAGGATATTGGTCCGCAGGCAGTTGTATCGTTTTTCCGTCTATATTGGCTGAGTTAGTATTCAGATCAATCATCATCTTTTTTCCTACCGTATCTACGCTGATATCCACGACAGTCTTCTTGTTGTAGTTCAAGTCCGCTTCATCGCATTTTATATACAAATACCCGTAGTTATTTGCCCATGGTTTCATCTCACCACCCAACAAGGTAATATGGATCTCGGTGGATTCAGAGGTAATGTTGGGATCCTTGATTTTAATCCAGTTCTGGCTGGTTTCCACTTGGAAATGAATCAAAGGATTGGAAATGATCTCGATAGGAATCGTAAAATCCAAATCATGAAATACTTCAAAACCATCAAAATATACAAAATCGGTCACGTTGATTTCAGGTACATTTTGAGGCATGGGTTGGATATGGAACCGATTATTCATGAAATCGCTGATATAGAGAGTGTTATGATTCGCCTTCACCCGAAGAGGAGTATGAAAAGCCGTCGGATCGGTCAGGTAATGATCCCGGTTGTCACCAATGGTTAACTCTGATGTTTCTCCCCATTCCTCTACTTCTTCGCCGTACTGATTTATCTTATGCAGTCGATCATGGACTGGATCAGTCACGATGTAATACCCGGATTCTGTAATGCAGAAGGAGGAATAAAAACCGCCCTTTCCATGTTGATCAAAATGCATTCTCTTCACTTCAGACGGATTGGGGAAATCCCATTGGTAAAGATTATTGTACATCCCATCCAATATAAATAATCGGCTATTTTGTATCGTAAAATCTGTGAAAAAATAAATCTCTACCGGATCGAATTCATCTATCCTCGGCAACACAACCGGCTCTAAAGCATGATTCGCATTCAGGTAGAAAAGCTGTGGCATTCCCTGTCGATCGGGCTTCGGATCTAGTAAATACACCGTATCGTCCACCACTTGCATCTTAATCCAGAAATGGAAATCATAGGTATCTGGAGTTTTCTCTTCGTACAACGTACTCCATTCGTACAGCCTTCTCCATTTCTTCTCTAGCAGATTATACCGGCAAATCGTATTCGGAATCAGATTGGTGATGTACAGATCGTGGTCGGATATCGTCATGTCGGTAATGAAAGGAGTGAATTCTTCGTAAGGAGCTCTTAGGCAGTATCCAAAAGCAGGCGTAACGACAGATCGGTCGATCGGAATACTATTTTGATATATGCCTTCCGGACTAAAAACCTGGATCGTGGAACTTCCAAGATTATTGGTATACAGATTGCCATTTTCATCTACCGCGTAGGCGAAGCAGCCAAGAAGCTGTCCCGGATCTTCTGCATTTTTCCCGATTGACAAGTATTGTTCGCCATTTTTTACCACTTTAACCTGAAAGCTTAGCAAAGAACCTATTTTACCGGTTGATACTATGCCGATGGAATCTTCGGTACAGCACATATCCAGCGCATAAGCTCCCCAGTCGGGATTATACCAGCTTTGTGTGAAGGCGGGATCTTTTCCATCAAACGAAAGCGTTCCAGATAACACTCTGTTGCGATACCCATAATTGCCGATACTGGAATCAGTACAGGATAACAGAACGCTTCCATCCTCCATCAAGAGAATTTGTGTAAACGAAAAGAAAGTTGTTAAATTTTCTATTGCAAAAAACTTTCCCTGTTGATCCATCGCTTCAATATTACCATTCCCGATAACGACCAATGTTTTTCTGTTTGGAAAATAAGTAAAATCTATGACGTTTGCGTTATTATTACCCATACTGCCATGCAGGATCAAGGAAAATTCGTCCGTATCGGATAATGAATACAAACGGTAAGTATAATACAACTTCTTGTTCTCGGCAAAGCGATTCGTTTGTATAAATAAATAAGGTGTGCCCTGTATGATATGAAAAATCAGCGTTTTTGTCTCAATCATGGAATCGAAGGAGTTGACTTCCTCGGGATACGGAATCACTCGTTGGATTTCACCTTTCGAGGACATAACGGTAATCCCGTTCAATCCGCTCACATAAAGCATTGCCAACCCATCTGTTTCTAGTTCGGGATAGACCATCAATCCATTGCTGATCAGAGTGTTGTATTTCATAAAACTTTCTAACGGTAGGGAATAATTTTGCTCTCTCACTTTTTGTGTCCAATAATATACACCAAGCATGCTCCGATCAGTGTTTGTTTCCCCCACCTCTACCGGAAATAGAGTGATAAACTGTTGATCAGATAGAGAAAAAGCCGAAACCCCGTTTGCATCCAGCACAAAGACCTGGTCGTTCATAATTTCGACTGATCTCGGAAAAACCAGATTACCCTTTACCGGTCCGTATCCAACAATCACATGATTATCTTCTGCATGCAGCGTTGAAGTAAAAGTACCCGGAAACCAAACAAAAGCCATGAAAACAAATAAGAGAATGCTGACCAATCGCTTTCTCATCTCTCACCTCAACTTATAAAATTTAGGACAAAGGACCGTCCCTTGTACTAAAAAAATGGCTATTTAGGTGCGGGATACAAAATGGTGATTGTTCTGGTGGCGTTATCAAAGCTTACATTTGCCCCAAAGGCTTCGCTGATAAAACGAAGTGGTACAAAAGTTCGACCGCTTCGAACCATTGGCGGTACATCCAATTTTACTTCTTTTCCGTTGATCATTGCCTTCGAATTACCGGTTTGCAGTTGAATCACCGTTTCCCCTAATCGAATTGTGATTTCCCTGGTAACTGAAGCATAATCAATTTGTGCTCCAAAAGCCTCAGCAATCAAACGGACCGGTACCATGGTTCGACCATTATACACAAATGGAGCCGCTTCTAATGGTGGCTGTGGTTTACCGTTAACTAAGACTACCGGATTATCAAGCGTTAATTGCATTTTTAATCCTACCGTATCCACACTGATGTCTACCGTGATCTTGTTCTGGTTATTCAGATCTACTTCGTCACAGCTGATATGCAGATACCCATAATGATTCGTCCAAGGTTTCATCTTGGACCCTAGCAAAGTGATATGCAGCTCTTTAGTGTCCGATGTGAAGGCTGGTTCCTTGATTTGAATCCAGTCTTGGTCGGTTTTTACCTGGAAATGAGCTAGAAATTCTGATTCTATCGCTATCTCAATTGTTTGTTCATGATCCTTAAAAACACTAATGTCCTTCAATCCGACAAAATCAGTCAACGTAACTTTTGGAGCGGGAAGAGGAGGGCTCATGATATGGTAGCGGTAATTCATGAAATCATTGATATAGAGGGAATTATTGTGCGCTTTCACACGTAGGGGAACGCAAAAACCATCCGGGTTCGTTTGGTACACTGACTTATCTCTACCCGTTGTCAGGGCAACATGTTTGCCCCATTTCTGACTCACATCACCCTTTTTATTAACTACAGTGATCTGGTCTCGGAATGGATCCGTTAGCACAAAATCACCCGAATCCAAACGACAGAATGACGTAAACATCGTTCCGCTATCATGGGGAATTGAGATAGTTTTTTTCAGTTCGTCCGGGTCAGGAAAGTACCACTCCTGAATTTGACCGGAATACCCATCCAGCAAATATATATTGGTATCGTCTATCTCGAAACCCGTATAGAAAGCATCGGGATTCACTTCTTCCAAAGCTGGAAACTCAATAAGATTCAATTCCAAGTCTTCATCAAGGCAAGATAGTTTTGGCATACCATTCTCATCTGGCACCGGATCCAGTAAATACACAACTTCTTTTTCTACGTACATATCAAGCCAAACATTTAAAGAATTACTCATCATATCGCTTTCATAAAGGTTTTCCCATGAATCCTCCTTTATGTCATATCTGGCTATTGTATTGGGCAACAGGTTGGTTACGTATAAGTAAGGAGTTTCTATAAACATATCCGTGATCAAAGGCATTATTTCCATAATTCCCATCATGCTGGAGACTGCAGCTCTGTCTATTTCGATGCTTTTTTGAAATTCCCCTTTTGGATTGAAAACATTGATAACACTGCTACCCAGATTGGTGGTGTACAGGTTGCCTTCATCGTCCACTGCATAGGATAAAGACTGATAGATCTGACCGGGCTCGTTGATTGGTTTTCCTATCGTGTAGTATGTCTTCGGCAAATCAATCATATTCACTTGATAGTCCATTAAACTTTCCATCTTGCCTGTACAGACAAAGCCTATTCTTTCTTGAGAAGTAGACATAGATATTCCTAGCATTCCCCAGTTTTTATCTTTCCAAGTTTCCCCCCACTCTAGAGTGACTTCGTTTTCCTGAAAAATGAGTTTACCTTGCTTAATAACATTTTTTATAGAAAAATTACCCGCTTCTGCAATCTGGCAGACTAGTGTATCTTCAGTCATTAAATCCAAAGATGAAATGAGACTTTCATTTAGATCTACGCTGACATTATAAGCAAGGTTTCCCTCCTGGTCAAATAGGTATAAAGTATCTCCATTTACCATCTTAGTCAGTAAAAATAATTGTTTATCATGTAAGACTTTAAAACTATAAAACGCATCCATAATCATCGAATCATCAGCTTCCAATTCGATTTTTCTTTGTACATTTCCCTCTTTGTCTAAAGTATAAATGTATTGTGATTTTAAATTCACTTCTTCTGAAATGTCATTAGTTTGTACTAGCAGGTAAATCATATCTCCCCCCATGGCAAATACTACTGTTACCTGCTCGTTTTCCCTGGTGGGAAGTATTTCGGTCGGATAAGGTATCAATTGAACCGTTTCCCCTTCTGTATTGAGGTGAGTGATACCATTTCCAGCTGAAATAAAGAGATGATTGGACGAATCCTTTTCAATGGTGGTATTTACAAGAAAAGAGGAAGTAGGTGTAATAGTTCGAAGCAAAAGATTCCCAAAAGCGGAATCCATATTGGAAATTCCTTTGATAAAATTTATCCAGGTTTTTGGATCTCGCATTGCTTGATAAGATTGTGCTTGAACAAGGTCCACCGGATACCGCGCAATAAACTGGTTATCCGGCAAAGAGAATGCGGAAAGACCGTATGCATCCAATACGAATATCGTGTTATCGACTATTTCGCAAGCATATGGACTTGTCAGGTTGCCATATACAGGACCATATCCGGCTATCACCTGTTTTTCTTCTCCGGAAGCAGATGGCAACACAGCTAATGAAGATAGCATGATAAAAGCAAAAAGAACTAAACCAATCAACTTTCTTGTCATTCTCCACCTCTACAATATCAAATCTATTGAAATTATCATCATTATCACGTAAAGCATGATAAAGTCAATAAAAAATATAGTAGTAAAATTGTTTTTAATAGCATGTATGTTATGATAATTGAATGACACAAATAGATGATAGCTCTCTTTCGTCTTTAATAGAGATTGTTTGTTTTGACTACTCTTGTTCATTAACCTTATGAAAAGAAGCCCTTTAATTCGCATGGTTCGGTTATCTGAAGAGTTGCAAAGCAATCCCTATCGAAATGCAACGCATCTTGCTTCGGTATTGGAGGTAAGCACAAGAACAATTAAAAGAGATATAGAGATGTTAAAAGCAGAATATGATGCACCAATACGGTATGATCATTCCAAGAAAGGATATTTTCTTTCGTCTCGATGGTCTTTTTCACTACCAGATCTGACTGAAGGAGAGGTTCTCACCTTACTTCTCTCCACCTCTTTGATGAAACAGTTTTCCGGTACCCCATTAGGAACATCTTTGAAAAGCTTAGAAAATAAAATCGCCATTCTTTTTCAGGATAAAATCACAGTAGCGCCAAGCGATTTGTCCCTACTTGTCTCGGCTCAAACTTCCCCAATTCACATGAAAAAAGATATACAACCTATTTTTGATTGCATTTTCCAAGCGATTTCCAAGAAAAAAACAATCCTTATACGTTATCATTCACTAAGCACTGATTGTCTATCAACAAGAAGAGTCGATCCGTATCACCTATACCACTATCAAGGTGTATGGTATTTTTGCGGATTCTGCCACAACCGGAAAGACATTCGTGACTTTGCATTGGATAGAATTCAAAAATGCACACCCACTGATTCTGCTTTTATTATGCGGGAAACATTTCAAGCAGAACAATACTTACAGAAAGCATTTCGGATGGTAAAGGGAAAATCAGTTTTGGTGACGATTCTGTTTGATGCTTATCAAGCCAAATGGATTCGAGAGAGGATTTGGCACTCCACGCAAAAGATCAAAGAGCTACCGAATGGGGAATTACTGTTTACCATCAAAGCTGATCCCGATGAAATCAAACAATGGGTGATGGGGTATGGTATGCATGCGGAGGTGATAGAGCCCATCAGCTTACGAAAGAAAATCCAACATGAGTTGAGCGAGGTTTTAAAAAAATATCAAAAATAATTTTCACCGTGACACTTATTGGCACTCTTGTGAGTATAGTGGAGGAAAATGAGAATAAAACTAACTTATGAAAAAATTGATAGTAGCAATATTTCGATTCCTGCTCATTATAACTATGATCTGCAGGGATTAATCTACAGGACTTTTTCTGAACAGATAGGGACAAAGCTTCATGAGGAGGGCTATTTGTTTGGGAATCGCAAATTTAAACTGTTTCATTATTCCCGAATTCTGGAATATGGTAAGTTTATAAAAAGAACAGAAACTCAGAAGTATCTACAATATGGAAGTACGATTTCCTTCTATTTTTCCTCTCCAATAGATGGCATATCTGAAGATTTAGGCGAACAGGCTTTTCGGAAACGAGAATTCCAGTTTTATAACCAAAAACTCTTTTTATCTTGTTTGGAGGTAGAAACTCCACCAAGGATTGAAGGTAATATGTTTATAAAAATGCTCAGTCCCATGACTGTCTATAGCACTTTGAAAAAACCAGATGGTGGAAAAATCACACACTATTATCATCCACAAGATCAAGAGTTTAATGCTTCTACTCTGGAAAATGCCAGGAAGAAATATCAACTCATTCATGAAAAACCTGCAGATCACTTATCTTTTTCTTTAGAGCCTCAATATGTTTCATTCAAACAGAATCACTCCGTTATTTTCTTTAAAAATGTTCCCGTTGAAGCCTGGAGCGGTATTTATAAGATTAGTGGTGATCCAGAACTTATTCAAGTTACTTATGAAAGCGGTCTCGGAAGCAAAAATTCAGCAGGATTTGGCATGTGGGAAATATGGAGAGGAGAGAAAAGATGATCGAAGCAATCAAACAAATTGGAGATGTTATTCGTAAAAAAAATAGTGAAAATGATTATCAATCACTATGTGAAGATCCAAATGCAAACGGCAAATATAAAAATATTCTTTCAATTATTTTTATATTAGAGAGTGATAAAATAAGTTATTCAGAAGTTGACAAAGCAAAGTATCAATCATGCAATATATTAAAATATTGCTATCGGAGTGGTTCAGCTAATGGAACCAATTGTTCTCCATCGGCCAAAATCACAGAACCTGAGAAAACATTTAATATAAAAATTGTATCTTGGTTTAGTAAAGTTTTAAAAGAATATACCACTCGATTAGAACCAGAAGAGCTAAATTGGTTGCAGAATTTTCATGATGAGATTCAAAAGAAAAGTGAGACCATAGTTGATTCTATAAAGAAAATAGTTGCAGAAACTCCTAAAAAGGAAGGTTCGTTATTTCTTAATGTCCGCTTTGATGACAATGGTGAGAAAAAAGATTTAGGGGATTATCCAATATTTAGAAAAATTTTACAATGGGAGTCTTCGATGGACGATGATGTGTCCATTTCCCAGAATCAATCATGCTCTATGTGTGGTCAAAAAACCACGGTTTATGGAAATATTAGTACTTATTCTTTTTATACTAACGACAAACCAGGATTTATTATCGGGGGTTTTCGAGAAGAAGATGCCTGGAAAAACTATCCAGTTTGTAGCGAATGCGCAAAATCTTTAGAAAAGGGAAGAAATCATATCGAAACTCATTTTTTATATCGCTTTGCTGGTTTACCGTTTTATCTTATCCCAAAGGTGTTGTCAGGGGATAAAGATAAGCTCCAAGACATTTTGTATTGTTTAGTTGATGACCCAGAAAAAAAGATAAACAAATTATCCATATCAGATCAATCAATGAGATCAATCACATATGCTGAGACGTATATTCTCGAAGCAATTGGGGGAACAAAGGATCAAGCATATCCAATAGCAGATTTCGCTTCATTTCATCTTCTCTTCCTTAAAAAAAATGCATCAGCAGAAAGAATTATTCTGCATCTAGAAGATATTTTACCATCATATATAAGCAGGATTCTATCAAAAAAGGATGAAGTAGACTCTCTGTTTAGTAAATGTTTTACTTTTTCAGATTTAAGGACCTTTTTTTCAAAATCAGATCCCAACAATAGGGAGAATGATTTAGATAAATACTTCCTAGAAATCATTGAGAAGATTTTTAAAGGAAATCCTATTAATATCAATTGGTTACTAGGATTTTTGATGAAAAAAATGCGAGAAGAATTTGTTAAGGAAGATGGCAAATATTTTCACGCTACTTTTGTGAGAGCACTGATGAATATTCAGTTTTTATATAAGCTTAAATTAATAGAAATGAAGGAGGAATGGATGGAAAAAAGCAATTATGATTTAGATTGTGTTTTTGAGAAGTATGAGAATACATTTAAAACGCCGTCGAAAAGAGGTTTGTTTTTATTGGGTACTTTAACAGAATTACTTCTTAGAAAACAGTACGCAGACAGGAATGCGAAGCCTTTTATGAAACAGTTAAAAGGTTTGAAAATGAATGAAAAAGACTTTAAAGGATTGTTGCCAAAAGTACAAAACAAGCTGGAAGAGTACAAATCCTTTGACACTGGAAAGAGGATTTTAGCTGAGGAGATTTCAAACTATTTACTTTCAGCTGGGGATACTTGGGGTTTAACGCATGATGAAATGAATTTTTATTTCTCAGCAGGAATGAACCTTGCGAAGGATGTAGCAAGCTTGCTATACGATGAAAAGCAAGTAGATGAAATTTTAAAGGAGGTAGAAAGTGGAGTTAATTAAGAATCGATCAGAAATTTTATTTTTGTATGATGTCAGGGATAGCAACCCAAATGGTGATCCTGTGGATGAGAACAAACCAAGAATAGATGAGGAAACAGGAATCAATCTGGTTACTGATGTACGTTTAAAACGAACAATTCGCGATTACTGGAAGAACTTTAAACAGCAGGAAATCTTTATCCAAGAAATCGAATATGAACCAGGGAAAATCCAGGATGCTAAAATGAGGGGATTGGATTTTTACTTGGATGAGACTGGGCAGAAAATCACTAAAAAAGCGTCTGATTCACCAACTTTGATCAAAGACACCATTATCAAAAACGTTTTAGAAAAATGTCTAGATGTGAGATTATTTGGTGTAACCATGCCTTTAGATAAGGATTCTGTAACTTTTACAGGTCCGGTTCAATTTAAGATGGGAAGATCTCTTCATCGTGTTAATCTTGAATATATTAAGGGTACTGGGGCTTTTGCTGCAGCAGAGGGTAAAGGACAAAAAACGTTTCGCGAAGAGTACTTTCTTTCTTATTCTCTCATAGGTTTTTATGGCATCATTAATGAAAATGCAGCTACCACACAAAAAATGAATGTGACTGAAAGCGATGTATCCATGCTATTGGAAGGTATTTGGAATGGGACCAAGAATCTGATCTCAAGATCAAAAGTGGGACAAAATCCAAGGTTACTGCTTCGTATCGTATATAACGAGCAAAACTATCATATAGGCGAACTGGATAAAATGGTCAAGATTCATTCTAAAAAAGCAGAGGAAGAAATACGATCCTATGATGATTATGTATTGGATGTGACCAATCTTGTCGAAAGCTTAAGATTAAATGGATCTAAGATTCATCATGTTGAATATGCAGTAGACCCGAATATTAAATTTGTCAGTCACGAACAAGACATCATTTTCAAAGATATTATTACCCCCTACAATCCGAAGATATTGGATTTTTAGATTACAATGAAACTGATTCGATTTGAACTATTTGGAGATTATGGGCATTTTAAAAAGTTTTACACTACATCTTCGCCTCTCACTTTTTCGTTTCCACCACCTCCAACTATCAAAGGTATCCTAGGAGCCATTTTAGGTCTTGATAAGACTAATTATTTGGAAATCTTATCTCCTTCACAATGCAAAGTGGGAATATCTATTCGTGCACCAATAAAAAGAATTCGAGTAGGATTTAATCACATTAATACTAAAGGTGGCTATTGGGGCTTAAAAATGGGACGAACACAGATTCGAACAGAATTATTAAAAGATCCCAAATTCTTGATTTATATTTGGTTAGCTGATGAATTGTTATTTCAACAATTAGAGACTCAACTTAAAAATCACCAAACAGTTTACACAATCTCCTTGGGTCTTAGCGAAATGTTGGCTGATTTTCGATGGATAGATTCTTTCACCGCAGAATATGTTGAAAATGCTAAGGGATCTATTTGTTCTATACTACCTATACCTGAGTTAGATAATGTGCATTTCCAACTTGAACCAGGAAGGCGTTATTTAAAAGAAAGAATCCCAATTATCATGAACCAAGAAAGAATAGTGTCTCTTTATCAAGATGTAATGATAGAAAAAACCGGACAACCCTTTCAATCAACAGCAAAAAATCTTTGGAGAATTGGAGATGATCAATTTGTCTACTTATTCTAAGCCTCTTCTTTCTCATCCTGATAAACTCTTAGAAACGCACTTAATCGGAGTTAACAATATTTTTCAAGAGAACCTACAAGCTTTGCCTTTTGAAAAAATTGGTTCTATACCAAAAAGTATGTTTGCTTCTATTGCTAATGTTGTTGCCTTATCTCATGATTTAGGTAAGGAAACCCAGATCTTTCAGAATTATCTTGTCGATCATAAAAAAAGTGAAGACACTCCTCATGCATTAATTTCAGCTATCCAAACCTTTTTTTTAGTGTTCACGAAACTTGAAGTATTTGAATTGAGTGAGGAAAAGAGAACGCTTTTATCTGTCATTGCTTTTATGGCAGTCAAACGACACCATGGTTCCTTAGAAGAATTTATGCGAACATTTATGATTTCACCCCTTGATAAAGATCGTTTGATTCGTCAAGCAAACAGTATCAACGAAGAACTGCACTATAACCTTCTCAAAAACCTTACTGGTAATGGGTTCCCGGGTCCTTATCCAATTTCTCAAATTACTCAATGGATACGGGACTTTGAGTTACAATTCATGAAAATAAAGCTAAAAATCCGAAAAGAACTGGAAGCAAGATCAATTGATTATTACTTAATTCAGACTCTCCTTTTTTCACTTTTAATTGATGCGGACAAATTAGATGTCACCATAGGGAAAAATCTACATAGATCACAACTCGTTCTCTCTCCGAATTTCGTTGATCAATTTAAATCTAGTCTATGTTTCAAGGAAAACAAGATTAATTTACTTCGAGAAGAAGCTTATGAAGAAGTCACCAAAAAAGCATTTGACCTGGACCAGAAAATCTACTCCATTCATTTACCAACAGGTCTTGGAAAAACTTTTGCATCACTCTCGTTTGCATTGAAGCTACGGAATCAAATTGAAATTAAAAATGGGTATAAACCCAGAATAATTTATTCTCTCCCTTTTATGAGTATCATCGATCAGAACGCTGAAGTTTTTGAAAATGTTTTGAAGAAAAATGCCATACCAATAGATACCTCTATATTACTTAAGCATCACCACTTAGCTGAATCTTACTATAGCCAAGATGAATCTGATTATAAAATTGATGACGCTAAAATCCTCATAGAAGGCTGGAATTCTGAATTGATAATCACTACATTTGTACAAGTATTTGAAACCCTGATTTCTCATCGTAACCGTTCTCTTAAAAAATTTCATCGAATGTTTGGAAGTATTATTATTCTGGATGAAATACAAGCTATTCCTATTCATTATTGGGAATTACTCCGTCAGTTATTTATCAAACTAGCCAATGAATTTAACACTTATATCATTTTTGTTACAGCTACACAACCAATGATTTTCAAATCAAATGAGATCAAGTCATTATCAAATGCCAATTATTATTTTTCTAAGATGGACCGGATTAAAATGATTAGCCACTTGGATAAACCTCTACAATTAGATGAATTTATCGATAATTTGCATTTCGAGCAAGATAAAAGTTATTTATTCATTTTCAATACAATCCAATCCGCAAAAGATGCTTTTGTACTGCTCCAAGAAAAAACAGGGGAATCTGTACTCTATCTATCAACCCATGTCATACCTTATGAGAGGCTGATTCGAATCCATTGTTTGAAAAAAAAGAAAGTTCGTTTTGCTGTTACCACTCAGCTTATCGAAGCAGGTGTAGATATCGATTTTGATATAGTTTATCGAGATTTTGCTCCATTAGATTCTATTAATCAATCCGCTGGTAGATGTAATCGGAACTGGAATAGACAAGGAGAGATTCGCGTGATTGATCTCCGGAATAAAGAAGGAAAATCATTTGCTTTCTTAGTGTATGATTCAATTTTATTAGATCAAACTCGTAAGGTTTTGTTAAAAAATCCTGAAATTGCTGAACATGATTTTTTAAAAGTGACAGAGCAATACTACAAAGAAATCAAAGATAGGATCTCAACCGATCAATCTGTAGATATCATGAAAGCAATGGAGTACCTGCGTTATGATTCCAACGATTCAGTTACCTCAATTCGTAACTTTCATTTGATTGATCAAGAACCAAAACTTAATATTTTTATCGAAAGAAACAAAGAAGCAGCGAGAGCTTGGGAAGAATACGAACTAATCAGGGATATTGAAAACAAGTTTGAACGGAAAAACCAGTTTGACAGAATAAAAGCAAGGTTTGGAAAATATATGATATCTGTCTATAGTAATATCAAAAATATTCCACCAGAAAACGAAGGTATATGCTATGTAAGTCAAAATCAATTAGATGAATATTATGACAAAGAGACTGGTTATAAAAAAGATCTTGATATGCCAATGATATGGTAGTTGAAGAAGTCTCTGGACATTTATTCCAAAGCTATGTTATCTGTAAACGGCAAGTTTGGCTCATGGCACACAAACTGGTGCCAGATCAGGAAAATAAATATATTGAACTAGGCAGAGCGATTGATGAAAATAGTTACGAGAGAGACAAGAAAAAAATCTTACTCGATAATATTGAGCTCGATTTAATACGTTCGGATGAGGGGGATGTGGTAATCGGAGAAATTAAAAAATCCTCTAAAGCTCTATCAAGTGCAAGGCTTCAGCTTGGTTATTATCTCTACCGCTTAAAGCAAAAGGGAGTAAAAGCAAAAGGTGTATTACTTGTACCAAAGGAAAAGAAAAAAGAAGAAATAATTTTAACAGATGAATTGGAAAGGGAGATTGTTAGTGTGTTAAATGATATATATCAGATCATCCAGAATCCAAGACCTGATAAAGCGGTAAAAAGCCAATACTGTAAATCCTGTGCATATTTAGAGTTTTGCTGGGCATGAGCGAAAGTATCTATCTCTTTACAAATGGAGCAATAAAGCGGAAAGATAATACGATCTTTTTCGAGTTGGAAGATGGAACCAAAAAGTTTATTCCAATCGAGAATACCAGAGAACTTCATATCTT
>Ga0302252_1000898_pt1 | contig 20495 bp, 16 predicted proteins | sample AAG_RA_Leu_MG_FD_193511 | JGI IMG/M metagenome (GOLD analysis project Ga0302252, IMG submission 193511) | Enriched activated sludge microbial communities from anaerobic digester in WTTP, New Holstein, Wisconsin, United States - AAG_RA_Leu | ecosystem: Engineered > Bioreactor > Anaerobic >...
CCTTTATCCTTTAACCTTTATACTTGTATTAACCTTTACCCTTGATTTCAGCCCCAACGGGGGAAAAGGTATTCTCCGCAGTACTTGGAAAGGCGGGAAACGTTGAACGTTGCCGGTATTAGAAAAATGGCATAAAAGCCAGACCCGCAAATGGGTCGGGGGCGGAACGTAGCGCGGAAATTCCCAAGCGGCACTGTTTGAGCCACGCCGCAGGCGGGGCGAGTTGTGCCGCGTGGCAGTTCCGCCCCCGGGGAACCCATCGGGTCGGGCTTTTCAGCCTTGATTTTCTTTGGTTCTTTCTTGTATCAAGACAAGAAAGAACACTTAACATGCTTTTTACCAAAATTCTGCCAAGGCGATGCAACGGTTCTGAACACCTCTTTGGGAAAGCTGCTACTTGCATCGCCAACACACCCTCTCCAGGCTCATCGTTTCAAAAAACTATTCCGCCCCTTCAGGGCTTGTAAAAATCGTTCGCTCCATACAAGGGGCTGCGCCCCTTGCTACTTATTACGCCCCTTCGGGGCTTAAACCACCAGACAAGTTCCGCCAGTAAGCGGACAAGTTCCGCCGGTAGGCGGACAAGTTCTGGAATTTGAAATCCGCCGGTAGGCGGACAGGTTCTGAAATCTGAAATTTGAAATCCGTCGGTAGCCGGACAGTTACCGTAATTTTAAATTAGCCAATTCCGCCCAATACTTCATTCAACATTTATTTTTTCATTCTTAAACAGGCTTAAGATTAGTAGCTATCGTCCCAAGGGATACCTCTACCTAAACTACCTTTATGTATTTCATTTTTATGTTGAGTTTTCTTAACATTTTTTTAAATTGCCACCCAATTATTTTTCAGAACTTACTATAGAAAGTGCAGGATGAGCTATAAGTGTGTTTTGGTTGACGATGAGCCGCTGGCCGTTGGTGTCCTGGAAGGCTTCTTAAGGCACATTCCTGACATTGAAGTTGTAGCCACTTTTAACGAGGCAATACCACTTTTTGACTTCATTCAGCATCACAAGGTTGACATCATTTTTCTCGATATTGAAATGCCCAACCTTTCGGGAATAGACTTCCTAAAATGCCTAAAGGATCCTCCTTTTGTCATAATTACCTCCGCGAACCGCGACTATGCCGTTGATGGTTACGAGCTTAACGTTGTTGACTACATTCTTAAACCCCTTACCATGGAGCGATTGGTAAGGGCGGTTAGTAGAGCTGCTGAGGCCCTGGAATTGAAGGCTAGGAATGTAACGGCTGCTCCAGATGCAGAGTATATCTTTTTAAAGGAGGGTAAAAAATTCATTCGGGTTAAAGTTGATGAAATTCAATACATTGAAAGTATTAAGGATTATGTGAAAGTGGTAGCTGAAGGAAAAACAGTAGTTACACGAATGAATATTAGTGCGGTTGAAAAGTTGCTTGATCCTGCCGAGTTTATAAGGGTGCATCGGTCATTTATTATTTCAAAGAAACATATTGACGCCTACACAGCAACCTCTATCGAAATTGGTTCGGTTGAAATTCCTGTTGGAAGGATTTATCGGGATGAAGCAGTCAGGCGGCTTGGCTATGATTTTGAAGTTTAGCAAGCTGCCAGGCGATGGCTTTTGATGTACCGCGCTTGGCATTGCCATTTGTTGGCTTTAGCCCTACACCAGAGTTCTTTCCGCAAGGTAGGGGTGCGCCTTGGGGTTTAAATAACTAGATTTGGGGAGAGGGGAACCCATAATGATGTTGTCGGGGAGCGAATCCCTACTATCAACCCAAAAAAATGTTATGAGTAGCCGTTTTACTTTACACTTTAACGTTACCATGAGCATTTACACCCGGTATATTCTGGCAGTCGTTTTGGCACTCATTGGTTATCCTAAAATGCCGCAAGCGCAGGAGAGAGGCCTGTTTTTATCGAGGTACTTTCCAGCAAGCGAGTACAATGGCTCAACGCAGAATTGGTGTGCTGTTGAGGACAACAGGGGGGTGATGTATTTTGCAAATGGTCAGGGCGTTCTTGAGTATGACGGTGCAACTTGGAATCTGATTAGGGTTGATAACGAATCTGCAATACGGAGCCTGGCAGCCGATTCCTCCGGCAGGATATACGTGGGAGCCTTTGGAGAAATGGGTTATCTTTACCCCAACCGGAGTGGCCAGCTGCGGTATATGTCGCTAATGTCCTTGCTGGATAAAAATCATTCGAGGTTTAGCCAGATTTGGAATATCTACACTTTTGGGGATACAGCATTTTTCCTTTCCGACAGCTGTCTGTACAGGTACTGTAATGGCAAGTTCAGCTACTGGACTAGCCAGGAAGGTTGCTTCTATTTTGCTTTTAAATTCAACAACCACCTTTACATTCAGGAAACTGGAGTTGGGCTTCAGCAATTTGATGCTGATTCTCTTGTGCTTGTTGAAGAGGGCAATCTGCTTGCATCGCAACGGATACACGCTATTTTACCCTTTGGGAACGAAATGCTGGTTTGCACACGGAGTAATGGCTTGTTTCTCTTTAGAAATGAAGGGGTAAAAAATCGGCTCACCCCAGTCTCGCACCTATCGGGCAGAGCTTTAGCAGTTGACCGTTATTTTAAGGAGTACTCATTCTACCATGGAGTGGCAATAAACGATAATCTCCTCGCCTTGAGCTCCATTAATGGCAATTTACTTATGGTTGACACAACATGGCTGGTTAGGGAGGTTATTGATTACAGGACAAAGGGAGTAAAGAGCCCCGTTAACTACCTGTACCTCCAAAAAAACAACCTGCTCTGGTTGGCTCTCGACAATGGAATTTGTGTGGTTGAGATTAATTCGCCATTTCGCTACTGGACTGATGACATGGGGGTTAACGGTGTGGTTACCGATGTAGCTGAGCTTGGCGGTTTTCTGTATGTCTCAACCCAAGTTGGAAATTTTTTTCTTGATGAAAAAAAGGAAGAAGATTTTATGCCCGACATGTTCAAAAAGGTTGAAGGTGATTTTGAGCAGTCGTGGGAATACCTTTACTTTAAGGTTTCTAGCAATTTATTCCCTCAGGGTCATAGCCGCCCAGCTGACACCCTTTTGCTTGTGGCAACCCGAACGGGTGTATATCGAATTAATGGCAGCCGGTCGAGCAGAATATCAAGGTATGAACCGGTTTTCTGCTTTCATCAAAGTAAAGCAAATCCTGCTGCTCTCCTGGTGGGCCTTTCTAGTGGGATAGCTATTGTTGAGTACCGTGATGGATTTTGGGTAGATAAAGGGTTTGTGCCTGGGATTAAGGAGAATATTGAGCAGATAGCCGAGGATTTAGATGGAAACGTATGGTTGAAGGCTAGCTTTAGCGGAGTTTACAGGCTTAAAAACCTTTTCTTTGGCAGTAGCTTTAAGGGTAGCTTGGTGGTTGAAAAGTATGATACCTCGAGTGGTTTGCCCGACCTGAAATCCTTATACATGACTAGCCATGCAGATTCACTCTTTTTTTACTCCCAAAACGGGTACTACACCTTTAACGAGAGGTTGAGGCAATTTCAAGCGTACAATCCAGCAAACAACCGGCGATTTTCCGCCGAGAATGTTGATACTCTGGCTTGGAGAAGGGTATGGAATAATATCATTTCTGGCTTCTATGTTGCTCACACCTCCGATTCCATCATATGGTTTAACACCCCAAAGGGGTTATTTCGGTACACTCCAAGCAGCTACAACCGTTGTTTTGATGCTCCTGCTACTTTTATACGAAAGGTAGTAAACCTGGATTCCACGCTATTCTATGGAACCAACTTTGAAAGTTCGAAAGTGGACAGTGCTGCCGGAAAACCAGCTTTTTTACCTAGCCATAATCCCCTTGTTGATCTGGGGACAGTGTTGGAGTATAAACGTAACTCTCTGATATTCAACTACGCATCACCATATTTCGAGGGAGACGACCCCGTGCAGTTCTGCTATCAGCTAGTTGGTTACGATAAGCTCTGGTCGGCTTGGACAACCAGTAACCGCAAGGAATATACCAACCTACCAGAGGGCTTCTACACTTTTAAAGTTAAGGCTAAAAATTACATGGGAATTGAAGGCGCTCCTGCCGAATTTCGGTTTAGAGTTAAACCTCCTTGGTACCGAACTGCCTTGGCATACTTTGGCTATATGATTATAGCTTTTCTACTCATTGCCGGAATCATTCGGGCATATACATACCATCTGGTTCTTGAAAAGAATAAGCTGGAGCAGCTGGTTGCTGAAAGAACCCAGGAAATTTTGCAGCAGAAGGAGGAAATTCAGGTGCAGGCCGAACACCTCAAGAGTGCTAACGAAAGAATTTTGCTAAAGAATGCTGAGCTTGAAGCCCGGAAGAATGAAATTGAAAATCAGAAAAACAAGCTGGAGGAAAGCTACACTACAATGAATACCTTTTTTGGTGTGATTGCTCACGATTTACGGAACCCTATAAGTATCCTGGTAAACTTCATGGGGATTTTACTTTCCGATTTTGACAGCATGGATAGAAAAAAAGTTGTAGCTTATATCGAGGAGTTGAACAAGCTGGCTCTCAACACGTACAACCTGTTGGAGAACCTGCTCGATTGGTCGAAAAGCCAAATGGGCAGCATCAGCTGTAATCTTAAGCCAGTTAACCTTAAATCGCTGGTGATTCAGAATGTTGAGCTGGTGCAGGGTAAAATTGAACAAAAAAAGGTTAACCTGAGAGTGATGATTCCTGAAGAGTGCATCGTTTCAGCCGATGAAAATATGCTGCACACTATTGTTCGGAACTTGATATCGAATGCCTTGAAGTACACCTACGACAACGGGGAAATATTGATTTACGCCGAACTTAGAAACTCCACATGCTACCTGAGCGTGAAGGATAATGGGGTTGGTATAAGCAGCGAGCTTAAAGGGAAGCTATTCAAAGCCGATAGAGATGCAACAACTCCGGGTCTCCACAACGAAAAGGGTTCGGGGCTTGGGCTGATACTCTGCAAAACGTTTGTAGAACAAATGGGCGGAAACATCCTGGTGGAGAGCCAACCGGGACTAGGAAGCACGTTTACCGTTACATTAAAACTAGAGGGAATACCTGGCTAGCCGCTCCTCAATACTACCCATTTAAATGGTATTGAATGCTGCCGCAATTCCCTCGGCCATGGCATTAACGCCCTCATCGAGCTTCTTACCCAGCAACATTTTCATCATCATGTTGAGTTCAGCCTTTAGGGTAATTTTCATTCGGGTATCGTAGGGAGCAACCTCCTTTAGCTGAATCCAAAGATAAAATTGCATGGGGAGGTTATCATCACCGGTAATCTTGATGGTTTTATTTTTTTCCTTTTCCACAATCTTTAGCCCTACAGGCCCTTTTCCCTGGTATTTAAAGCTACATTTTTGCTCCTCGGCCTGCCATTCCTCAACCCTTTGGGCAACCATTGGAGTAAAATTTCTAAAGTCCGAAAGCATTCCGTAAATGTCCTCAGCGCGCTTGGAGATGGCAACAATTTTACTTTCGTATGTGGTCATTTTTTGCCTAAATTTGTCGATGCAAATTAAGTGAAAATTTAAGTATTCCGGTTAGCCCCCGGTGCTTACTCCATGGTTAAGTTTATTCTTCAGCAAAGCCTAAATCCCTACTTTAACATTGCCTCGGAGGAATACCTGCTGCGCAGCTTTAGCGACGATTTTATCTACATCTACCGATGCAACCCCTCGATAGTTGTTGGTAAGCACCAAAATACGTTTGCCGAGGTCAACATTCGGTTGGTGGAGCGGCTCTCCATTCCTGTGGTTAGAAGGCTATCGGGTGGAGGAACCGTGTTTCACGATTTAGGCAACATTAACTTTTGCTTTATTTCGAATGGGGTCCCTGGGCAGCTGGTAGATTTTAAACGTTTTACCTTACCGGTTATCGATTTTCTTCGTAGCCTCGGGGTTAATGCCTATTTGGGCCAGAAGCACGACATTCGGGTGGGCGATAGGAAAATATCGGGCAATGCAAGCTATGCTTTTGGTAATCGGGTAATGCATCACGGAACTCTCCTGTTTTCATCCGATTTGGAGTTTCTTGCCGAAGCTATTAGGGTTGAACCGGGGCTTTTTACCGGTAGTGCCATTCAATCGAACAGAAGCAGAGTTGCCAATACGGTTGATTTTCTTTCGCCGAAAATGGATATCGAGCAGTTTACTAACAGGATGATGGAATGGTTTGCTTGGAAAGTACCCAATGGTTTACCCTACCAGCTGTCAGATGCCGATACCCTGGCGGTGGATCTACTGGTGAAAGAGAAGTATAGTACCTGGGGCTGGAACTATGGATTTTCGCCATCATTCGAGCGTATTTGTCCTCTGACAACATCTTTGGGGGCTGTTACAATGCGTATTAGTGTAGCCCATGGGCATGTTGAGAGCACCGCTGTTGATGTTGTTCCTGATGAGCGGCTGGCAGCCTGGTGTAAAACCTTTTTGGCCAGGCTGCAAGGGAAAAGGTATGACATTCAGTCAGTAGCAGATGCCCTTGTGGGAGCAGTAGAAGAGTACCCAGGCTTGGAGCCAGGTGTAACCCTGGATGAGCTTTTAACCTGTTTGATTGGCTAAGTAAATTACTTGGGTTGCTCCTTTGGAGGCTCAATCCCATATGCTATACCCTCGTAGAAATGAGTGGGAACTTCTTTATAGCCCCCGCGTGTTTCGCTTTTAGTAATCAGCACATACATGGCGCCCATTGCGGCAGCTTTACGCTGAAGTCTAATGCGGGCATTTTTTTCGGCCGCTTTTGCCGATTTACTCGTCCGTCCCGATGCCGATTCAATTTTACCGTAGGCATATAAGCCATCAACGTCCTCGGGTTTGTCAGTGATAATTACAGCCTGAAAGTTGGATTCCTCAACCATAGAAAAGGCCATGGAGTTGAACTGCTCCACACGGCCGTTGCTATACTTGATTTTGTGAATCTGCTTACGGGTGATTTCCTCCGGAACTTGTGAATCCTTTTTGATTAAGGTGATTTTTGAAGAGCTTACATTTTGCACCTTACCAACAATCACCTTATTGCTTACAAGTATAATGGTATCCTGAGCAACTCCCTGGGGGTAAGCAAATGATGAAATCAGGCAAAAAACAGCAAGCAATATGTACCTCATGAAACTTATCATGCTAAGAATTTTACAAATGTAGTGCCATTTGCAAAAATACATTTATAAATAATCTAAAAATGAAGTTTGAATTTACCGATACAACAGGTAATTACTGAAAGTTTGATTTTACTTTACAACTTCAACATTTTTAAATTTTTGGGTTAGGGTTGATTCCCCTTGCATACAAACAGGAATGCAATTGAAATTAGCAAGGCCTGTTGGGCAAATTCGGCGTTTATTGCTGTGGGAGCAGGCGCTAGTGCTTTATATAGAAGTATAAGCCCTACTATTACGGCTGAAACTACTGTAAGGGTTTGGGTCTTAAGGAATCCACCCACTACCAGCAGAACAGAAAACACAAGCATGGTAAGCGATAGGTAAAAATTCAGGCTATTCAGCTGCACCGGATTTATTCCTTTTAGGTAAATTAGGAAAAGGTAGAAGGCGAAAATTATACGAACCAGCCAGCTTGCTAGGGGTTGCGCAACTTTTAACGGTTTCATGGTCGGATGATTTAAATGTTAAGGTTACCTTTGCAAAATATTTTCAAATCTAGTGATCTCAATGCAAATATTCAAATCCACATTACTAGTATTTGCCACCATTTTGTTGTGGATTATAGCACTGGCCTCCTGCATAGTTTTTTTTGCAGGTGATGTAGTGGTATGGTTTCTAACTTTTTGGTGGGACAAACGTTTGTGGCTGTTACATCGCTACTCCATTCTATGGGCTATGTTTTACCTGAAAATCAACCCATTCTGGAGGGTAAGGTTTGAGGGAAAGGAAAACATTAGGAAGGAACAGGTTTACGTTATCGTATCAAACCATCAAAGCGCATTTGATATCATTTTGCTCTACAGGCTTTACACCCATTTTAAGTGGGTTGCCAAAAAGGAGCTGGCTAAAGTTCCGTTTATTGGATGGAACTTGCTACTCAACAACCATATATTTATTGAGCGGGGTAGTGCGGTAAGCGCTAAAAAGATGATGGAGCAGGGAATGAAGCACTTGAGAATGGGCAGCTCCTTGCTGATTTTCCCTGAAGGGACACGTTCTGCTGATGGTACGATTCATCGGTTTAAGGACGGGGCTTTTATTCTTGCCCAAAAGTCTGAAAAGCCAATTTTACCTGTAGTAATAGATGGTTCTAGCGAAATAATGCAAAACCCCCTGAAGCTAAAGTTGGCGCAAACCCTTACCATTAAAATTCTACCCGAGATTTCATATGAGAGTTTCAGGGAATTTTCCCCTAACGAGCTGGCAAGGCACGTCCAGCAGCTAATGGAAAAAGAGCACATGGCTATTGCTCCCGAAAGGTATCATGGCAGTATGGTTAACAGCTAGCCATATTAACTTTGGTGAAATTGTAGGTAAGTCAAATTAAAAAAAATGGTTCAAAACATTTGTCGTAAAGTAAAACTTTTATATTTTTGCAAGCCCAAAATATGTTAATCATTTCATTCTGAAAATAATGTATGCAATTGTTGATATTGTAGGCCAGCAGTTTAAGGTTGAAAAGGATCAGAAACTTTTCGTCAACCGCATGGCTGGGGAAACCGGTACCGAGGTAAAATTTGATAAGGTACTGCTAGTTGACAACGATGGGGCTGTAACCGTTGGAAAGCCTCAGGTAGAAAACGCATCGGTTACAGCGAAAATTCTTCGCCATGTAAGAGGCGATAAGGTTATCGTTTTCAAGAAAAAACGTCGCACAGGCTATAAGAAGAAAAATGGCCATCGTCAGAATTACACCGAGATTCAAATATCAGAAATCGTAGCTTAACATTTTAAAGGTAGCGAATCATGGCACACAAAAAAGGAGTTGGTAGTTCGAGAAATGGCAGGGAATCGCATAGTAAACGCCTGGGTGTTAAACTTTTTGGGGGGCAGGTTGCTAAGGCTGGTAATATTATTGTTCGCCAGCGTGGAACAAAGCACAATCCCGGTCAAAACGTTGGGATGGGACGCGATCATACCCTATATGCCCTTGTAGATGGCGAGGTGAGCTTCCGTAAAAAAACCGACAACAGGTCATACGTATCGGTTATCCCCAAAGAAGCTTGAGGTAGGTAAAAAAATACTTTTAACTTTGATCTCCTGCTCAATGCTGAATGTGTTGTGCAGGATTTTTTGTTATTTTAAAATATGCCGTCATGCTTACACTGAAGCAGATTCGTGAGAATAAGGAGGAAGTTATCCGTCGTTTGGCTGTAAAGCACTTCGATGGAGCTGCAATCGTCGGGAAAATTATAGAGCTGGATGATAGACGGAAGGCAATTCAGCTACAACTCGACACCAACCTGGCCGAGCAAAATAGCCTTGCACGTCAGATCGGAAAACTTTTTGCCGAGGGCAAATCTGTTGAAGCAAATGATGCTAAGGCTAGAACAACCAACCTTAAGGAGCAGTCAAAGCTACTAACGCAGCAGCTGGCCGGGGTGGAAGCCGAACAGAGGCAGCTTCTACTTCAGATACCTAATTTGCCGCACGATTCTGTACCAAAAGGGGTTGGCGCCGACGATAATGTTATTGTTCGTTCGGGAGGTGAAATACCCGAATTACCGGGAGATGTGCTTCCACATTGGGATTTAGCCAAAAAATACGACATAATTGACTTTGAGCTGGGTGTAAAAATCACCGGAAGCGGATTCCCGGTTTACAAGGGGAAAGGGGCAAAGCTACAGCGGGCGCTTATCAACTTTTTTCTTGATTGCAACACCGCTGCAGGCTACCAGGAAGTTGAACCACCCCACATGGTCAACGAGGATTCGGCCATGGGCACTGGCCAGCTACCCGACAAGGATAGCCAGATGTACCACATCGGCCTGGATGGTTTCTACATGATTCCTACTGCGGAGGTACCGCTTACCAATATGTTCAGGGATGTTATCCTGACTTCTTCCATGCTTCCGGTTAAGGTAACAGCCTACACTCCATGCTTCAGACGTGAGGCCGGCTCCTATGGAAAAGATGTTAGGGGGCTTAACCGCCTGCACCAGTTCGACAAGGTAGAAATTGTTCAGGTACAGCATCCCGACAAATCCTACCAGTCGCTAGAGGAAATGGTTTTGCATGTTGAGGGAATTCTTAAAAAGCTGGAGCTTCCATATCGTATTGTTAAGCTTTGCGGGGGTGATATGAGCTTTACTTCGGCGTTAACCTATGATTTTGAGGTGTTTTCAGCCGCACAAAAAAAGTGGCTTGAGGTGAGCTCGGTTTCCAACTTCGAATCGTTTCAGGCAAATCGCATGATGCTCCGCTTTAAGGATGATGGTGATAAAAGAACCCAGCTAGCCCACACCCTCAATGGCAGCTCGTTGGCTCTACCCAGAATTGTTGCAGCTCTGCTGGAAAATAACCAAACGCCTAACGGAATAAGAATCCCCGCTGCAATTAAGAATTACTGTGGGTTTGATTTGATTAGCTAAGGTTTGTTTAGAAATATGATAAAAGCCCTGGGTTGCAGGGCTTTTTCATTTGTAAAAGGGAGAATTACTCCTCTCTAGTTTATCGGGCCATTGTCAACTTTTGACTCTATGGCGCTTTGAATTGTAGTTGATACATTCGAAAGGAAATTGTATCCTGTTTTACTTTCAAGGTAGTCAACTGTAGTGCGGTAGTAGCCCCATGACTGGCTGCTTACGGTTTGGGTGTTGGGCATCCAAACAGCAATAACCCTTGTTGATGAGGTGATACGCGTAACATCATTTGACCCAACAGGGAGCACAACAATAATTTTCCAAACGTATGAGGGAACAACGATATTTTTAGATGAGATGGTTGACTTGGTGCCGTTAGAGCCTGTTCCACCCTGACCCCAGGGGCCGGATATGATGTAGAGCTCGTTACCTGCATTAACCAGTGTACGGCAGTAGTTTTCCAAATTTGCCCAGGTAATCTGGTTGTTATTTGGGGCTTGGGGTACCATGTTGGTCATAAGGAAGGTGGCGGAGTTGTCGGTAACCGACCCTGTGCGGTCAGCGCTGGGGCACATGTGGCCGCGGTCAAAGCCGGAGCCGCTGTAGTCGCTTCCTCCCACCTGAACCCATCCCGAGGGAAGGGTGGCATCGGCCCTGAAATCATCCTGACGAGGGGTACTACCCAGCCATGCCGTGCTCAGATGCCACGACACCCAGTTGCAGGTTAGCTTGCTGTTGTTGTATGATAGGGAGTACTGCGTTTTGTTCATCAGGTAGTTGTTAGGGTAGGCGGTACTGGTTACTGCACCCGACGGGTTTCCTAAAGCCATGTTGTTATCCCGGGTAGGATCGGACGATGGAGGAGGAGTGGAGCCGTAGTCAGTAATTGAGAAATCGTCAATGTTTATTCGGTACGAACCGCCGGATATTTTTCTTACTTCGAAACGTACATTTCCCGATATGTTAACTGTAAAGGAAGCAGTAGTTAAAGTGGTTGATGAGGTGGTTACCGTTGAGCCCACCTTACTCCATGTGCTACCGCTGTTGGTTGAGATGTAAAGCTCCCAAGTGCTGCTGCCATCGCTGCCGTACTTGGCATGTTTAATCTGCACCGTTCCGGCTCCAGTTGTTTTATCAAACTGCATGGTGAGCTTGCCGGTGTTCCTAATCCTTACGGATTTTGTTCCGTTCTTTCTGTCGCTGGATGAATTTCCTAGCAGGGCGTCATTCAGGTACCAGCTTCCTGTAGCAAGGGTAACCGATGCACCTGTATAGGAGGTTTTTGTTCCACTTTCAAAATTTTCGGCGAAAGTAGTGGTAGCCTTCTGAACGTCATCCTGCACAACAGCCGTTTGTTCATTGGAATTAATGGTCGGATACTCCTTCTCGCAGGCACTAACCGACAGGAGCAGTGCAGCTATTGCAACTTGCATGGCGAGATGTAAAATTTTAATTCGTTTCATGGTTAAATAGGTTTAGGTTGGTGCAATAAAATTATGAAATAGTTTTGTTTGCTTAAGTAGCAAAAATGCACCTATTTTATTTGGATAGTGTTAACAACATGTTATTAATGCTGGAAAATTAGGTTTAGCCGTTTGAATTTTCTACATGCCTTTATTCCAATGTCTTATAAATGCCCTATTTAGTTGGAATTACGGGTTCTCCGTTTAATTATTGACTTTTTTAACGAGTCATCCCGGGAATGCGGTAAAATTTATTAGCCGCATTAACTTTTGGACATGACTTTTTAAGGTTGTGGGGCAGAATTACCCTTACCTCTTTGGTGTATCATAAAAAATTTCAGTAGGTTTGTATCTGTTAAGTATTGGGAAACCGAGATTCATATTTACGCATAAACCTCTTGATATGAAAAAAATTCTACTCCTTTTGCTTGCTGCCATTATCACCCTTACCTCGGTTGGGCAGGGAACCGTGAAAAAGGGTAAAGCTTCAACAGGTCCATACCCCCGTGGATGGGTGCTGGTTGAAAAGGGAGGCAAGTACGGGTTTATATCGGCCGAAGGAGATGAGATTATTAAAACCCAGTACACCAGAATATCTCCCTTCGACGAGTACCTGTCGGGATGGGCGCTGGTAGAGAAAGATGGCTTTTTAGGGTTTATCTCCAACTCGGGTGATGAGGTTGTTAAACCCCAGTACACCAAAATTTATCCTTTTGATGAGATGCAGCGTGGCTGGGCTTTGGTCGAAATCAGCGGGTTGTTTGGGTTCATATCAAGCGAAGGCAGGGAAGTCGTGAAACCAAAGTACAGCAAGATTTACCATTTTGGGGAAATGTATAAGAACCTCGCCATGGTGGAGAAGGATGGGTTGGTAGGTTTTATAAATTTAGATGGAAGCGAGGTGCTTAAGCCCCAGTACCAAAAAGTGCATCCATTTGGCGAGTATAAAAAGGATTGGGCCATGGTGGAGCGCGATGGATTCTTTGGCTTTATAAATGGGGAGGGGAAAGAGGTTGTTGCTCCAAAGTACAGTAAAGTTTCTCCATTCGGGGAGTACCAAAAGAATTGGGCGCTTGTTGAGAAGGACCGCTACTTAGGTTTTATTGATATGGATGGCAGGGAGGTGATTAAACCCCAGTATAGCCAGATACTGCCGTTTGGTCAGCTACAAAAGGATTGGGCTATGGTTGAGCGAGATGGGCTTTGGGGTTTCATTTCAGCCGATGGCCGGGAGGTGGTGAAGCCGAAGTACGAGAAAATCAACCTTGATGATGTTTCGGGCATCAAAAAAACAACGAGGTTGTAAAGGACGAAAATAGCTGAGCGAAGATTCGTATTTAGACCTTGACATATATAGGGTTTGCTGACTTTCTCAGCAAACCCTATATTGGTTGCCCATTTGCGAAAATTTTCTGAAAGCTGCTTCACGCTTTTTGTAATCCCTACTCTGGTTGCTCCCGACGACTACATTTTCAATGTTGAAAATGAGTTTAACGGGGTTGTCATTGAGGGCCAATACTACGATAAGCAGTTCATGTTTGGCAAAGGAGCCGGAGGTTTCCCAACAGCCTCGGCTGTCCTGAGCGACATTACTGCCAGGCTGCACGGTTACCGTTATGAGTACAAAAAGTTTTACTTTTCATCTCCTCCCAGCTATACTACCGATGTAGTTCTTAGCCTTTACATTCGGTATAGCCGGGAGTCGGACCTCAACGTATTCGATATTCTGGAGGTGCAGGAACGGTATAACGGACCCGAATACCGCTGGGTGGTGGCCAGGGTTAAGCTATCGTCACTTCTGAAAATTAAAGAATTACTCCCCAAGCGGAATCTGTTTACTATCTTTACCGGTGAATACAGCGGTGGAATTCTCTCTTAAAACCCCACAAACGTAAAGGAAAGGCAATTAATGAAATCGAAGGAATTGATAGCTGAGCAGCTTAACAAAAGGATACTGGTGCTTGACGGGGCCATGGGAACCATGATTCAGCAGCTTGGCCTTACGGAGGAGGATTACCGTGGCGCAGTGTTTGCCAACCATCCTGTCAACCTGAAGGGTAATAATGATGTGCTTGCGCTTTCTCGTCCCGATGTTATTGCATCGCTTCATAAGCAGTATCTTGAAGCAGGTGCCGATATCATAGAAACAAACACTTTCAACGCAAACGCAGTTTCGCAAGCCGATTACGCATTGGAGGATTGGATTGAGCAGATAAATTTGGAGGCAGCCGGTATTGCACGACGACTAGCCGACGATTTTACAACACTTAGTCCTGATAAACCCAGGTTTGTAGCGGGCTCAATTGGCCCTACTAACCGAACAGCATCCATGTCGCCCGATGTTAACCGGCCTGGTTACCGTGCGGTTACATTTGATACTTTGGTTCAGGCATACAGCTTGCAAATCAAAGCGTTGATAAAAGGTGGAGTGGATTTGCTGCTAGTTGAAACGGTTTTCGATACGCTTAACGCCAAGGCAGCACTGTTTGCCGCTGCCAGTGTCATGGAAGAACTGCAAACCGACATCCCGGTGATGATTTCAGCAACAATAGCCGATTTGAGCGGACGTTTGCTAACCGGCCAAACCCTGGAAGCATTTGTTACCTCGGTTTCACACTATCCGCTTTTGAGCATCGGGCTTAACTGTGCTTTTGGTGCCGAGCAGCTGCTACCCTATGTGAAGCAGCTTGCTGTGGTAACGCCATTTAGAGTTAGCGTTCACCCTAACGCCGGGCTTCCAAACCAGCTTGGAGGTTACGACCAATCTGCCGAGATGATGGCCGGTTGGGTGGAGCAAATGGTACAGGCAGGAGCGGTGAACATTGTGGGCGGATGCTGTGGTACAACGCCAAAACACATCGAGCGGGTTGCCGCCGTTGCTTCCAAATACCCTCCTCGAAAAACACCTACATTACCGCGCTTTACCCGCTTAAGCGGACTGGAAATGCTCGAAATTCGACCCGAAAGTAATTTTATAAATATTGGTGAACGCACTAACGTAGCCGGCTCTAAAAAATTCGAGAAGCTAATTATCGAGGAGAAGTACGGTGAAGCGTTAGCCATTGCTCGTGAACAGGTTGAGGGTGGGGCGCAGGCCATCGACGTGTGTATGGATGGCGCCCTGATTAATGCCCCTGTTGCAATTACCGAGTTTCTTAACCTGGTTGCATCCGAACCGGATATTGCAAGAGTTCCGGTTATGATTGATTCATCCCGCTTCGAGGTTATTGAAGCGGGCCTCAAGTGCACACAGGGCAAAAGCATTGTGAATTCAATAAGCCTGAAGGAGGGTGAGCAGGAGTTCATCCGGAGGGCTAAGCTTATCAGGCGGTATGGTGCTGCAGTTGTTGTCATGCTTTTTGATGAGGAAGGGCAGGCAACAACCACCGAACATCGCTGCAGGGTTGCCATGCGCTCCTACAACCTTCTGGTTCAAACAGTGGGCTTTGCCCCCGAGGATATAATTATTGACCCCAACATTCTGGCTATTGGAACCGGAATGGCCGAGCACTCATCGCAGGCGGTCAGCTTTATTGAAACCACCAAATGGATTAAGCAAAACCTACCCTATGCAGGAGTTAGCGGGGGTGTGAGCAACCTTTCGTTTGCATTTCGTGGAAACAACCAGATTCGGGAGGCGATACATACGGTTTTCCTTTACCATGCTGTAAATGCCGGTATGAACATGGGAATTGTGAACCCTGGCATGCTCCGCATTTACACCGATATTGAACCAGATTTGCTTAGGTTGACGGAGGATTTGGTGCTTAACCGTCGCCATGATGCAACCGAACGGCTACTAGCCTATGCCCATAATGTAAAGGATGATAAGACAGATGATAAAACTTTGCCGGAATGGAGGAGTTACCCACCCGGTAAACGCCTTGAGCACGCCATTATAAAGGGAAATGAGGATTACGTTGAAGTTGATACGCTTGAGGCCTTTAGCATAATGGGGTCTGCAATATCCGTTATTGAAGGGCCTTTAATGGATGGCATGAAGGAAGTTGGCACCCTTTTTGGCTCAGGTAGAATGTTTCTTCCGCAGGTGGTGAAGAGCGCAAGGGTTATGAAGAAAGCTGTCGGTATTCTCGAACCATATATAAGTAGTTCGGATGAAAGTAGCAAAATTCAAAAGTCAAAGGGAACAATCGTTCTTGCCACCGTTAAGGGTGATGTCCATGATATTGGTAAAAATATTGTGAGTGTGGTGCTGGCCTGCATGGGGTATGAGGTGGTTGACCTGGGCGTGATGGTTCCGACTGATAAAATTATTAATGGGGTAATTGGCCATAAAGCCGATATTTTGGGGCTTAGCGGGCTTATAACTCCATCACTTGAGGAAATGGCAAATGTGGCCAGAGAGCTGGAGCATAGTGGATTAACTATCCCCTTACTTGTTGGTGGGGCAACAACATCCGAACTACACACTGCCCTGAAAATTGATACCGAGTATTCAGGTTCGGTTATTCACGTAAAGGACGCTTCGCTAGCCGGTGGCGTGGTTGCTGAGTTGTTATCTCCGAATCAACATGAGATGTACACTCAAAAAGTTAAGGAACGTTACGCCGGACTCCGAAGCACTTATAGCGAGCAGAAAAAAGCACTGATTTCTATTGACGATGCCCGTCAAAACAGGTTTAAGTTCGATTGGAGCAGCTACACACCGCCACAACCCAACCATAGGGGAATCCAACCATTCCTAAATGTTGATATTTCGGAGTTACGACCCTACATTAGCTGGACATTCTTTTTTCACGCCTGGGGTCTCAAGGGACGATTTCCCGAAATTCTTACCGATCCTGTTACAGGTTCCGAGGCTAAAAAGCTTCTCGATGAGGCTAACCGAATGCTGGATGACATAGCCGCAGCAAAATCAATTCGAGCGTCAGGTGTAGCAGGGCTTTTCCCTGCTGCCTCGCAGAACGACGATATTTTGGTATTTACCGACGAAACCCGAAGTTCGGTGATGGCTACCCTGCCACAGCTTAGAAATCAGCAGCTAAAGACAAATGGGGAGTTCAACCTTTCACTGGCTGACTATCTGGCACCGCTAAACTCGGGCATACCCGACTGGCTAGGTTGCTTTGTGGTAACTTCAGGAATTGGGGTAGATGAGCTGGCCAACAAGTACCGTGCTGCAGGCGACGATTACAAAGCTATCATGGTTAAACTGTTGGCCGACAGGCTGGCCGAAGCTTTTGCCGAAAAGCTACATCAGCAGGTACGAAAGGAGCTTTGGGGTTATAGACCTAACGAAAACCTCTCACCTGCCGAAGTTTTAGCTGGTAGGTATGATGGTATTCGTCCGGCTCCTGGTTATCCTGCCTGCCCCGATCACCGGGGGAAAAAGTTTATTTTTGATCTTCTTAAAGCATCCGATTTACTTGGAGTTGAGCTAACCGAAACCCTGGTTATGCAACCCCTTGCGTCGGTTTGCGGTTACTACTTCTCGCATCCTAAAAGCAGCTACTTCAATATTGGCAGGGTTACCAACGACCAGCTTGGCGATTATGCCCGTAGGTTAGGCGTAAGCCTTGAGGAAGCTGTAAGGTTTTTCCCAACAAACGTCGAACAGTGAATTTTTTAAAACGGTATAGATATTCCTGCAAGATAGAGTTTTATTTTTTTAACTTTAGTGCAGAATGTTGAAATCCGGGTTGATATTTTCCCGTCACACTTCAACAATCCATCAATATGAAGGTAATAGACATTCTAACAAAATCGCGTAGCACCTTATTCTCCTTTGAGCTGCTGCCTCCCTTAAAGGGTCATACCATAGATACCGTTTTTGACACAATTGACAGGCTGAAGGAGTTCTCGCCTGCCTACATCAATATTACCCATCATCGAGAGGATGTGGTGTACATGCCAAACACTGCAGGAGAGCCTGTTCCGGTTAAGGTACGTAGAAGACCAGGTACCATTAGCCTTGCTGCAGCCATTCACCAGCGTTATGGCATTGATGTGGTTCCCCATCTTATATGTGGCGGTTTTGATGCTCACGATATTGAAGATGCCTTGATTGATCTGGACTTCCTGGGTATTCAGAATATCCTGGTGCTAAGGGGCGATGCCGACAAAATTTCCGGCAGGTTTGAACCTAAGCGAGGAGGCCACCAGCATGCCGTTGAGCTGGTTCGGCAGGTGCAGGAGTTCAATAGGGGCATCTACCTGGAAAAGTTGATTGAAAACCCCAAGGAGTCCGATTTCTGCATTGGAGTAGGCGGTTATCCCGAGAAGCACCCCGAAGCACCTAATATTGATGTTGATATTCGCTACCTTAAGGAAAAGGTGGATGCGGGTGCCAGCTATGTGGTAACCCAGATGTTTTTTGATAACGCAGTATATTTTAAATTTGTTGAGCGTTGTCGTGAGGCTGGCATAGATGTCCCTATAATTCCGGGCATAAAACCTATCAGTGCGAAGGAGCAGCTAACAAACCTACCAAGGGTTTTCAACGTCAACATTCCGCAGGTGCTGGTTCAGGAGGTTGACCGCTGTGCCGACAACCGGCAGGTTTTTGATGTTGGGGTAGAGTGGGCGGTAGCCCAATCGAAGGAACTTAAAGCCAAGGGCGCCCCTGCCATTCACTTTTACACCATGGGAAGGGCCGAAAATATAGCTCGGGTTGCTGCAAAAGTTTTTTAGCAGCAGCATGTCCATTAGCAGAAACCATAAAAAACTAAATTTGTATAAAATCTTGTTGTTGATACGCAACCTGCCATTATACAGCTCTTTATTTCTTCTGCTTAGCTTTGCTGGAGCAGCAAGAGGGCAGGCGGTATTTCTTCTGGATTCCCTACCTGCTAAAACATCCGCTACCGATACGGTTTTTATGGCCACATCGTTGAATGGGTGGAATCCTCACGATTTAATGTATGCCTTTAGCCCCGACAGCCTTGGAACACGGATACTACAATTACCTTCAGTGGTTGACACATTTGAGTACAAGCTTTGTCGGGGAAGCTGGAAAACCGTTGAGGTTTCGGCCGATGGGCGGGATATACCCAACAGGCTTTATACATCATATGATACTGTTAAGTTGAGTGTAGGGGGGTGGCGCGATATGCTGGCTAAGGGTCTGGCAGTATCTACTGCTTCTGAAAACGTAAGGTACCTGCCAACCAGCATGAGGATGCCCCAGCTTAACCGGAATAGGACCATCAGGTTATACCTGCCTCCAAACTATGCCGATGGTGGCCCTTTCCCGGTAATTTACATGCACGACGGGCAGAATCTTTTTGACGATGCCACGTCGTTTGCCGGCGAGTGGCATGTAGATGAGATTCTCGACAGCCTATACACCTACCGGGGTTTCTCTGCCATTGTTGTTGCAATTTACAACGACGATTCCGAGAGGCTTAACGAGTACTCACCATGGCGAAACGATTCGTTGGGCGCCGGTGGCGATGGCAATAAGTATGTTAGGTTTATTGTTGAAACGTTAAAACCGTTTATTGATAAGCATTACCGAACCGACCCCCGTTCGCAAAGCACAGCAATTATTGGCAGCTCCATGGGCGGGCTAATCACCCTATACGCAGCGCTGGAGTATCCTAATGTTTTTGGGAAGGCCGCCGTTTTTTCACCCTCGCTTTGGTTTTCACCCAAGGTTTTCGAGTACATTCAAAAATACAGGCGCAAAGGCGACCAACGGTTCTACATGCTCGCAGGCGAGAAGGAGAGTGAAAGGATGGTTACTGACGTTACCAGAGCAGCCGACTTGCTTAGGGCAGCTGGATTTAACAATGATTCCTACCTGATGATAAAAATTGTTCCCAACGGCAGGCATACCGAGGGATTTTGGAGCAGGGAGTTGGGCGAGGCTATTCGATATCTTTATGAATTTTAACACTTTGCAAGTATAACATCCATGTGCCTTTACGGCATTTCCGCTCTGTCTTATCTAAAGTATAAGCAAAAGGGAGCGCAAAAGCACTCCCTTTTTACATCGTATCGAATTCTCGTAGTTTACAGGTCGAAGTTGCCTGAATATGAATCAGCGTAAGAGGGCGCTACTTTAAGCCTTCTGGCGGAAGCCCATGACTTCATGGAGCTGCAGGCATAGCTGCAGTCGGGCTCAAGGTAAATATAGCTAAGGTTATCAAAGCCATCCATTTGATAGTATGTGAACACTCCGTTTTTCATGGAGGCATCGCCATCGTATGAGTAGGTTGATGTGCTCGAGGCAACAGCAATAACCCTGCCGGTAGCATTTAGGGCTGTTTTCATTGCACCTATCTGGCATGCATCGAAGCAGAACATCATTTTGGTGCTCTTGGCAGTGGAAAACTTAGTCTTAAACCACGAGCTGCTTATGTAGTACAAGTCGGTGGTAACTATGTTTCCCCTACTGCCATGTCCTGAGTAGCAAAAGGCGATTTCGTTTCCGGCAATAGATTTGCTAGCCAGGGAGTTTACTGCCGATTCAATGGCACTTTTGGTAGCATTCCCGTCAAGCAGTATGGTTACGGAGTAACCTTCGCTTACTAGCCTATTTTTCCAGTC
>Ga0302252_1000899_pt1 | contig 20460 bp, 21 predicted proteins | sample AAG_RA_Leu_MG_FD_193511 | JGI IMG/M metagenome (GOLD analysis project Ga0302252, IMG submission 193511) | Enriched activated sludge microbial communities from anaerobic digester in WTTP, New Holstein, Wisconsin, United States - AAG_RA_Leu | ecosystem: Engineered > Bioreactor > Anaerobic >...
CAGACGAGAACATTGAATTATTGCGTATCATAAAGATATTCAGAAAGAATAATCTGAGCGAAAAGGCCATTGCTCAGGTTCTGGACAATATCGATGTTATTGAATCCGGCAAATGGTGATTTTTATTTAATATTTTAATTTTTTAGATTGGTTCATTTCCCTCTAATTCATCGCAAGAAGATGATCCGAGATTATTTCTGTTTGTCCGGGACATCAATGCACAATCTATAAATACAATGTACTTTTTAACTCAGTATAGTACAAGATTATACATTAGATCTGGTGATTGCATTGGATTATCTTCAAAAGATCGTGGAAGGAAGTGACCTGGCCTTCTCCGAGGCCGAAGCACTGATGGGATACATCTTCAGCAGCGCCACCGACGCCCAGATCGGGGCCCTTCTCATAGCTCTGCGCATGAAAGGCGAGTCCGTGTCTGAGATCGCCGGCTTTGCCCGTAAGATGAGGGATTCTGCTGTATGCATCTGCCCCCAGGTGAAAGGAGTTTTGGTGGACACCTGCGGCACAGGAGGGGACGCTGCCAATACCATAAATGTGAGCACGGCAGCGGCCATAGTCACTGCTGCCTGCGGTGTGCCGGTGGCCAAGCACGGCAACTATGCCGTAAGCTCGAAGTGCGGCAGCGCCAATGTGCTCTCCGAGCTGGGAGTGAACATCAGCCCCGCTCCTGAGGCGGTGACGGCCATGATCGAGCGCCTGGGCATAGGATTCATGCTTGCCCCTATTTTCCACCCGGCCATGAAGCGGGTGGCTCCTGTCCGACGGGAGCTGGGATTGCGTACAGTATTCAATATCCTGGGTCCACTGACCAATCCCGCCGGAGCCCGGGCTCAGGTGATGGGTGTCTACGATCCCCTCCTCTCCCGTAAGCTGGCATCGGTCTTCCAGATGCTGGGAACGGAGAGAGCCATGGTGGTTCACGGCTGCGGCATGGACGAGATAACCAATGTGGGAGAGACTGCGGTGACCGAACTCAAGGACGGAGAGATAGAGAGCTACCGCATCAAGCCCAGAGATCTGGGATATCCATCGGCTGCCCTGGCGGACATAGCCGGGGGGACTCCTGTGGAAAATGCTCGAAGGCTTGTCTCTGTGCTGAAAGGTGAGAGATCGCCCGCCAGGGATATCGTGGCCATGAATTCCGGTGCAGCAGTTTATATCTCCGGCCAGGCCGATAGCCTCAAAGAAGGAGCCATTGCTGCGGAGGAGGCCATAAGCTCCGGCAGAGCCCTCGATCTCCTGCATAAGATGGTGCAGATGAACGGCGACTACGGCAAGCTGGTGCGCTTCTTATGACCAGGGTCAAGATCTGCGGGCTCATGAGCCGCCAGGACCTCTACTATGCCCTGGCGGCAGGGGCGGATGCAGTGGGCTTTGTGGTGGAGATAGATTCATCCAGGCACTGCCTGTCCGCAGGCGAGGCGGCAGATCTCATCCGAAGGGTGCCCATCTACTGCAAGAGCGTGGCGGTGATCAATCCCAGGGATGTGGATGATGCCTTACGCCTGGCCCATGAGACCGGTGCGGAGGCGCTGCAGGTGCACGGATCCCTCTCTCCCGTCGATCTGGCTGAATTGAAAGGGCGGGCATATCAGAAGATCATTGCCGCCGTAGCTGCCGAGCCAGGGGGAGAACAGGCCCGGCGCTATGCTGCAGTGGCAGATGCCATTCTCCTGGACAGTATGGTCGGCGGCACCTTGGGCGGTACGGGAAAGGTTCACGACTGGCTGATCAGTGCGGAGATAGCCGCATCTCTGAAGGTTCCCGTGATTTTAGCGGGGGGGCTATATCCCGGAAACGTCGCCGAGGCTATAGAGCGGGTCAAGCCCTATGCTGTGGATGTATCCAGCGGCACTGAGACTGATGGGAGAAAGGATCCGGGCAAGATTCACTCCTTCTTGCAGGCGGTGAGAGCATGTCCTTCCCCACTGTAGCGCCGGTTTTTGTGGATGTGAGCAATAAGGTGAGCGTGGATGCCCCTCTATCTTTATTTTTGGCCTTGCGGGGCCGCCGCTGCCCTTACTTGCTGGAGTCGGTGGAAAAGTCCGGGCAGAAGGCCAGGTTCTCATTTGTCGGTGCCGATCCCTCGGCCATGATCACTGTGAAGAACCGCTATGTAAAGATGGAGTTCTACAACGGGGGCATGGAGCTGATGAAAGCCCGGCTCTCGGAATGCGTGGACGTGCAGCGAAAAGATTCGACATTGGAGGGAGTTATAAAAGAGGGATACGATCTCTTCCATGTGCTGCGGGCGGCCATTCCATGTAGCCGGGGCATGTCCAACAGCTTCGGCAGGCAGGTCTTCACCGGGGGAGGCATAGGCTATCTGGCCTATGATCTGGTTTTGGAGCGGCTGGGAAGGAGATCGAGCGGCGAGACACCCGATGCCCAGTTCGGCCTGGCGGAGAGCACATTCATCTTCGATCACCTGGACCGCAAGGTCTACTTCGCCATAGCTCCCATTCTTCCCGGACCCAAGGTCAATCTCATTGAGACCATCGGCGGCATAGATCCGGAATACGACCAGGCGGAGGATTTGGATATAAGCGGCAATATCCTCTCAGCGGGAGGAGAGGAGGAGTACAAGGAGGCGGTGAGAGCGGCCAAGACGCACATCACCGACGGGGATATATTTCAGGTGGTTATCGCCCGGTCGACCAGGGTGGAATGCTCTGATCCGGTCAAGCTCTACCGCAAGCTGCGAAGCATCAACCCCAGCCCCTATACCTATATCTTCGAGTTCGGTGGCCCGGCCATAGTGGGAGCCTCTCCGGAGACGCTCTTCAATACCTACGACCGCAATCTCAGGGTAAATCCCATAGCCGGAACCTGTCCCCGGGGCAGGACCAAATCTGAGGACGATAGATATGCCCGGATGATGCTGGCAGACGAGAAAGAGAGGGCGGAGCATGTCATGCTGGTGGACCTGGGCAGAAATGATGTCCGCTCCGTCTGCAGCTCAGGAACGGTAAAGGTGGAGGATTTCATGTCCGTTCTGAAGTATTCTCATGTGCAGCATATTGAGACCACTGTCATCGGCGAGCTGCGAGAGGAGTGCGACCAGTTCGATGCCGCAAGATCGGTCTTTCCAGCAGGTACGCTATCCGGTGCCCCCAAGCTGCGGGCTATGGAGATCATAGATGACCTGGAAGAGGACCCCCGGGGCATCTATGGAGGGGGCATAGGCTACTTCTCCATAGACGGCAGCTCGGACTTCGCCATAGCCATTCGCAGCGTCTTGATCCGGGATGGGGTGGCCAGGGTGCAGGCCGGGGCAGGGATTGTGGCCGACTCCGATCCGGAGAAAGAGTATCAAGAGACGGAGAGGAAGATGGCGGCTATGAAAAGAGCCCTGGGAGTGGCGGCATGAGCGAGACAGTGGCCCGCCCCATTCTCTTTGTGGACAACCAGGACTCCTTCGTCTGGAACCTGGTGGACTATGTGTCCGCCTTTTACCCGGAGACGGTGGTCCGGTCCAACCGGGTGACTCTGGCCGAGGTCTCGGCATTCCGCCCAATGGGGATTGTCATCTCTCCCGGGCCCGGTCACCCGGCCAATCAGAGAGACATCGGCTCCTGTCTGGACATAATCAGGCAATTTTACCAAACGCCCATCCTGGGCATCTGCCTAGGCCACCAGGCCATGAATATAGCCTATGGGGGCACGGTCTCCCACACCAGGCCCCTGCACGGCAAGACCTCGCCTATTATCCATGACGGCAAAGGCATCTTTCGGGGAGTAGAAAATCCTCTGGTGGGGGGAAGGTATCACTCCCTGGCCATCGAGAAGCTCTCCCCGGAGCTGGAGGTATCCGCCCGGACGGGGGACGGAGTGATCATGGGGGTGCGGCATAAGAGCCGGCCGCACTGTGGCCTGCAGTTTCATCCCGAGTCGGTGCTGACGCCATCGGGAAAGAAGCTGATCTCCAACTGGATTGAGGATGTAATGGCATGCACTCATTGATTCAGGGCATAATCGAGGAGAGCCGCAGGCGAGGAATTGCCCCTGCCGTATCCTGGCCGGTAAAGGAGCGCCGGGACCTGATATCCTCAGCCAGAGCAGTCAGGAGGAAGGGCCTAATCCCTGTCATCGCTGAGATCAAGCCCAAGGCCCTGGGCCGTCCCCTCAAGGCAGAGGAGGTCTCCGCCTATGCCCTTGCCTATGCCGAAGGAGGGGCCTGCGCCATATCCGTTCTCACCGAGCCGACCAACTTTTTGGGCACTCTGGAGAACGCCAGTATCGCCAGAGAGGCGGGACTGCCAGTGCTGAGAAAGGACTTCATATTCGACGAGAGGCAGCTCTCTGAGGTCCAGGCGGATCTGGTTTTGCTCATAGCTGCATTGGGAATAGACCTGGACCGGTTCATTGAGGCGGTCAGGAGCCTGGGAATGGAGCCGCTGTTAGAGGTTCACACCGAGGAGGAGTTAGAGGCCGCTCTCAAGACCGATGCCAGGATCATAGGCATCAACAACCGCAATCTCAATACCCTGGAGGTGGATCTGGCAGTATTCGAGCGGCTGGCGCCACTGGCGAGGGAGGCGGGCGTTTTTCTTGTCGCTGAGAGCGGCGTGCACAGCGGCGCTGATGCCCAGAGGATGATGGCCGCGGGAGCGGATGCCCTGCTGGTGGGAACGGAGCTGATGAGCGAGCCAGGAAGGCTGAGTGAGATCATATAGCGAGATTATTCAATTATCGCTATGTTGGTGATCTGCTTGGATTTAGTAATATAATTCTAAATTTAACGCATGACGAATATAAAAATCGAGTTGAAGAATGGATTCAACTCTGCAAAGATGGTGTTAGAGAGTTTCGTCTTGAAAAACACTACCAATTAATATCAGATACAATCTTTGTTGGCGCAGAAGATAGCAGAGACGCTTTAGAGAAATTACTAGATTTTTCGAAGCATATGTTGAACTTGGGAATAAAAAGGAGCCTTCCCATGAGAGGCGCGATCTCCTTTGGTGAAGTTACTTGGGATAAGGAAATCACATTTGGAAAAGCTATAGTCAATGCCTATAATCTTGAGAATGACCAAGATTGGATCGGCACCTGTTGCGAACACGATCTCCCTCGCATAGATGAGTTATGGGATTTCCATAGAGTTTTTGTCTATCCAGCACCAATGAAGTCTGAGAAAAAACTTATGTTCCGCCCGGTAATATCTTGGAATGTTCCTGAGTATAGAGAATTGCGTGATAAAACTGCTAAGAAAGAAGGATTAGCTATTGGGGACATGGATTGGAAATATGCATATCGAATTCAGCATACGATGATGTTCTCCCTATATCTAAAAGGAGTGTTGAATAAAACAATACAAGCAAGACCCTCTAAATTTCCTCCAGATCTCCCAATAGAACACATTGATTCTTGTGTAAATGAGTTCATTCAAGCCTGACCTCCCCAGCATTTAGGCACACAATTGAAGCGCATCCAGTATTTCGCGTTGCTTCTTTGTGATCTCAGTTACGATCTTCTCCCCATCAGGCAATATCATCGCCTTGATCTTTTCCAACTCTGTGAGCAATCCGTCCACGGAATATCTTTTGTTCAACCCTGCATCACTCATCATCCTTGATAGCTTCATCCTCAAGATCAAGGCAAGGAAAGCAACGAAGAGATATCCCTTCAAGCTGCTGTTTGTCTTCAGGTGTGAAGGCATAATTTCAATATCATTCTTCAGCACATCGAATCCTTTCTCGACGACATCCTTGCTTCTGTAGAGGGCGAGACACTCGTCCCAGGAGAAAGTGCCCTGATATAGTAGGATGAACTTACCCATTTTATTTATGGCTTGAGAGATGGCATTTTTTCGCAGTGAGACCTCAAACTTGCCATTAACAGCTCTCCAATCAATGAACCCGGCGTCCCTCTTAGCGATCTCCCTGAATATCTCAGAGGGATTCATCCAAGGCTTCAGGTTCTTAGCCTTGAGAACTTCCATCAGATCGTACAGACGCTTATAGAAGGTGTTTCTCTCCATCTGCTCTCTTTTTTGATCGTAATATGCGTATCCATCCAACTTGTTCACGCCCACTTCTATCTTAATTGGCATGACGAAAAGCGGTTCCTTTTCGTAGAGCTTCAGGTTTTCAGGATCATCAATGCGGCTGTGGATCGAAGAAATGGCTTCTTTGACCTTCTTAAGAGTGCTTGTTGGCGGAATGATGAATGATAGACCAGCGGAAACCATCTCATCGATGTTATCTGTTGAAAAGAAGCCACGATCCATGAGCAAAGTATAATTTCGAACACCCTGAGATTTTATCTTCTGGATGGTATTCTTGAGTGGGGAAACGTCTGCTATGCTTCCAGGATAGAGATCGTACATGACAGGGATGCCGAGATCCTTGTCCACAATCAGGGACAGGTTGATTTGAGGCAGATCGAGACCGTCTCGATTGTAGCCAAATTCCAGCAAGCTTATGTTTTGAGAGTAAGATGACATAGAAGTTATGTCATAGACCAGCGTGCTGCATGTGGATATTCTCTGGATAAGTTTGCGAGAGAATTCGAGGTTCGCTGTGCTTTCACCGATATGACTGAGCATTCGAGAGAGGCTCTGGGAGGATAAGGGAAGATCAGGATGTTCTTCATGGAGGGCAATGCCTTCATACCAGCTCTGGATATGGGTCAATCCTCGCGGGCGAATCGCATAATTCATTGCCAACGTTAAGACTGGCCAGACCTTCTTGGCTGGAAGAACTTCAGAGAGGGTCTTTTCCAGCTCAAGGTCCTCTATGATCTTTTTAAGCGGTACAAATTCGCCATGCGAAAGCACTTTCTTGGGTACCTTTTCCTGGGAGCGTACCCTGACCGGAACACCTTCAACGTTCTTGCCCAGATATTTGCTCTTCTGACGGATTTGCTTCTTTTCTTTGTCGTAGTAAGGCGTAATCTCATAGAGATATTCCTGGCCGTTTATCTTCTTGATGCGAGTAAAAGATTTCATGTAGTTATTTAGGCACATAATAGTATTTATAGATTTCGGTCATTGATAGCGAATAATATTTTAATATGCCTAAATTTTGGGGAACTCAGGATCTATGGGATGGTTATGGATGATGCCATTGCACCTCCACCTAAATAAAATTGGATTTTACTACGATCAGAGAAAATCCAAATCCTGCATATCGCCAGACCACCGAAAGAAAAGCATGAAATCTGTAGCTTTAGAGCCAAAGCTATGGTTTTGTTTTCCATAGAGCCGACTGTACGTTCCTGCCCAGAAACCTGCAATTTATGATTCGGATCAACAGATCAGGTCATAGATTGGAATAGATCCGGAAGCACCATCATGGCATAGATCACTACGCCAACCAGTCCCGCTTCTATTAGGTAGAGACCTATATTGAAGGGATCCATTATGTTTTCATCTGTATGTTCCATATCTTCACCTCGAATGCCTCTGAAATTTTGCAAGGATCTCTTGTCAGGAAATAATAAGATCTTATTATATATATAATGCTCGATGGAGTAAGGATCTCAAATATGGGCAGCTTTCTCCGCTGCAGCCTTTAGCTGCTGGAGCCAGGATTCAATTGATCTTGTAGCAGCTTCTTAGCGAGCCCGGGGAGAAGGAGAGGAAATGGCCCTGCCATGACTCCTTGGTTCTTAGAAATCTGGCATTTTATTGGCTCCTCGCTAAATTCTGTGGGTGAGGGGATAACCAGGAGGGTCGCCTATCAAAAAGAGAGGTTCCTCGCTGTTTTGTATGGGTAGGCTTGAATTCTGGGATCTGACCAGAAATTCCAAGGATACCACCGCAATGATTGGATCAATATCAATCGCCCATCATGCTAGACTCATTGTGTGGTTTTGTCTTAGGGATTGAGAATCGATATTCCGAGGTTACCCACACTAAATAGCGAAGAGCCAAAAGAGATGCGCCGATTCCTAAGAATAAGAATCAGGGAACTCTAACCATCGAAGACATGATTCAATGCATAGCACAGGCAGGATACGAGGTTAAAAAGGTAAATTTTTGGGCAGATGGATAATGCCGCTAACTTTTGGTTTCTTTGTTTTTCATCGGAATCAGCGAAGAGCCGACTAATAGACAAGGGATTCTTGTCCGATTTAAAACCGGGCGAAACCCCTCTTAATAATGAGACAATGGGATCAAAGTCAAGCAGGGATGGTATCTCCGCCCGTGCCAAATCAATCTGGCTTCTTTCTGCATCTAGCCGGATAAGGCAAATATCTTGGTGGCTATTCCACTCCTATTTTCCCTCTTGCTTGCCGTTGATTTCCGCACATGGAACCGCCTGGTCGTCTCCTTCTGTTAACTTTATCGGAGCGGTGACATTTTCGCTCTGATTAGCTGCTTCTTTTTCTGGACTGATCGGACAGCTCGTCTGTTCCGGACTGCTGGTGCAGCCTGCCGCCAGCAGCATCGCGATAACGGCGATCATCATGGCCGCTACGCCTTTGTATTTCATCTCTTTCTTCCTCCCTATCCTGCATTATATTGACGGATTTAAGGATATACCTTTTGGTTTTGACCGAAAGATATTGGATCTATGCCCGCATCTCCTGGAGCGATGTGCGAGAAGAGCATGGAATTGATCGGGAAGGATTCAAAAATAGCCTCGAAAAGAAACCCTAAGGGGCTGCAGGTTCAGCAGGAGATGGGTCCAGTTGATGGCAGCAAGCCAGAGGTGTGGAGATGACCGGAAATTCTCCCAGTATTCTGATCTTCGGCGGTGCCGGACGAATCGGCTCTGCTGTTGCTTGGGATCTGGCCGCCAAAGGCGGGGCGGACAAAATTGGCATTGTGGGCCGCAGTCGTTCTTCTCTGGAGAAGATAAAGTCCTGGATAGGCAGCGAGAAGGTGACGGCGCATTTTCTGGACATCTCTGATGCCCGAAGAGCCAGGGCATTGATGCAGGAGTATGATGTGGGAGTCATAACACTGCCTGATCGACGGAGCAGCTACCGCACGCTGGAGACGGCCATCGGTGCTGGCCTTGATGTAGTGGACATTTTAGAGGAATACCACCGCAGGCCGGATCCCTACGAGAGGGAGGGTATGGAGGTGCCGGCGGGCATGAGTGCGGAGGAGTACGGTGAGTCTTTGCACCGAAGGGCAGAGGATGCCGGGATCACCTTGCTGGACGGCATGGGATTTGCGCCGGGGCTGTCCAATGTCACCCTGGGACAGGCCATCCGGCAGGTCAAGGCGGATAGTGCAGTGGCTAGGGTGGGAGGTATTCCTGATCATGAATCAGCAGCCCGCCATCCCTTGCAGTACATGATAACCTGGTCCTTCGAGCATGTTCTGCGGGAATATATGGTCGATGTGCGGATTATGGAGGAGGGCAGGCTCGCCGAGGTCAAAGCTACCTCGGGACGGGAGAGCTTTAGATTTGCTGAGTGCGGAGTGGACGAGATGCTGGAATGTGCCATAACTCCGGGCATGCCCAGCTTTCTTTTCACCCGCAGCCACCTTCAGAGCTTCGCGGAGAAGACCATTCGCTGGCCCGGGCACTGGCAGGCCATTGATACCCTTAAAGACTGCGGACTTCTGGATATCGATCCCATAAGCTTTTGCGGCCAGGAGGTCCGGCCCAGAGACTTCTTTTTAAGGATGATTGAGCCGAGGCTGCTGCCGCAGCCCGGAGATATGGATGTCTGCGTCATGTGGAACACGGCATGGGGTTCTAAAGCCCGATCTGATTGCTATATGTGGGCCGGGGCAGATGCACAGAGCGGCCTGTCTGCCATGGCCAGAGTTACTGCATCCTGCGCTGCAGTGGCAGCCAGGCTTCTGGCGGGAGGAGTGATTGAAGAAAAGGGCATCGTTGCCCCGGAGGATGCGATTAAAGGAGAGGTTTATGCCTCACTGATGAAGGAGCTGGAAAAGAGGGGAATTGCAGTGGTGGAAAAGGTGGAGAGGATTGAGAATTAAAATCGTTCTTAAGTGCCGATGAGCCTCAAGAAGGGCTTAAAGATATCGGATGAACAACACAGCATCTGGATCATAATCCTTATGGACTTGAAAGGAAAAGACTTCGGATATGAGATCAAAGGAAATAGCTTGCGTCCTCTTTATATCTTTGGTGCTGGCATCCTGCATTGGCTGCCTGGCAAAAGAAATATCAGGAACATCAGACGGAAATCTTTCTATGCCAAGAGAGAACCTGCCTGAAGGCTTTGAGTTTGTGGCATCTCTGCCTGACCCGGACGGCCGGGTGAATATGACCGACGAGATCGAGGATTTCTATGGTAAATTGGATATAGATCCGGTTGATCCGGCCAATATCTCGGTAGGCATCTATCAGTGGGCTGATCCAGGTCTTGCCTATGACGCCAAAATAACCATCATCCGGCTCTCTGATGAAGAGAAGGCGGACAACGCCATCTCCAATTTCAAGTCTCAGTATGATGAGATGGTGGCAAGGGGTCTTCCCATATTTAGCAATGCCACAGTCAATGGGCATCCGAGCCTTCAAATAAAGGATGTGCGGGGAGACAATAGCATCAGATACCTCTTCCTCTGGAGGGCTGGCAGCCTTGTCACCCTGGTAGAGGGAAATCAAGACCGTAACCAGAGCTTGGAGCTGGCCGAAGCTGCGCCTCTGTGAGCTACGTCTTTAAGCCGGGCTACATCTAAATCCCAGCATGGGCAGAGATCGCTTTATCTGCGACGGATTAATCGACAATCTGCTGAGAAGAGTGCGGCGGTCGATGCTGCTTGAGTGGGGGATGTATCCCGTCAATTTTTTTGTTTCCGTGATCCGGGCTTAATAAATGGAAATAAATGGGCTTGATATCTTAACGATAGCACCTCAAACCTCTAGCGCAATTGCAAATTGCCTCTATGAAATTGGAAAGGGCAGTAAAAATATATATTTAAATGCCACATATGCTAGTCCAGTAGGTTGATATCAATGATCAAATTTTCTGAAGGCATCATCTCCGAATTGAAGGCAGTTCACGAAGATCTGCGGCTAATACCCGCGGAGATTATTGTGGTATCGGATTGGGTCCGTCTGAAATGCCGCTATGGATGCGATAATTATGGCAAGCACCTTGGCTGTCCTCCCTTCACCCCCACGCCCGATGAGACCAGAGCAGTGATCTCCGAGTACCGCTATGCTGCCCTCGCTCGCTTCAGAGTTGCAGCAGATCCAAAGATGGCGGCAAAACAGAGCAGAAGGGCTTTATCCAGCTCTGCGGTAAAGGTGCAGAAAACAATGGCTGATCTTGAAAGAACTGCTTTTCTAGCTGGCTTTTATAAGGCCTTCAGCCTGAGTGCTATGCCCTGTGCCCTTTGCGAGACATGCGTCATAGAGGAGATGCAGAAAAAGGATCAGGCTATATTCCCCTTGGACGGCATCAAATGCAGGAACAAGGATATTATGCGCCCATCAATGGAAGCTTGCGGCATTGATGTCTTCAAGACGCTGACAAATGCAGGCTTCAAGCCGGAGGTGCTCAAGAGTACCAGGGAGAATGCTGAGCTCTACGGCCTGATCTTGCTGGACTAGGATGTTAAGCTAATATAGCTTGCATTCTTTAGCAGGGCATTTGATGCAATGGGAATTGATCGGCTCAGGGGCGGCTCTCCTGACCATGTTCGGCTTTGTTCCCCAGATAATCAAGATCCAAAAGACAAAGTCTGTAGAAGATGTAAGCCTGCACATGCTCCTGCAGTTCGCCCTGGGCATCTTCCTCTGGCTGCTTTATGGTATTCACATCAGAGATAGCATTCTCATCATAGCCAACGCTGTATCCTTTTTCAGTCTTGTGGTGGCTATCGGGTTATTCTTTAAATATAGGATTTAAGTGCCAGCAGATAAAAGCGACCATTCTTTTGGATTTTGTCTGATTAGCTGTCGATCAATCAATCTTTCTTTTTACCTGTTCTATCAAGCGCTCTAAAGATCCTTTTGTGCTCAGCCGGTTATCGCAGGGTGAGAAATCTTTGGGGCTGCATCCGGCCAGGAGGTCCATAACCCTATATGCAAGATCATCCGCCCCCATCTCCTCCAGCTTCTCCAGGAACAGGGCCGCCTGGGAGTTGAACTCGCGACATTTGCCCGTCTGTGAGGCGGCAGCCTCATGGAGATCATAGAGACTGTTCAGTTCCTTTTGAATCTGCCTCCAATCCTCTCTATCCATTCGGCCTAGGCTCTGCTTTTTTTGATTATAAATGATTCCTGCCATCTTCCTGCTACATTACCAGGATTTTTTTCGGGTGAGTCTCTGCACGCCGAACTCTATTATAGGCATCTTTTCCGGGGAAGATCTCATCGCCTACAGCATCCTTTGTATTCCATGGTTCTCCGGGCGGGCCATGCCGATAATCTGGATTTGGACAAAATCTGCCAGCAGAGGATCTGATAAAAGTCGCCCACATCCAGGCTATGACTATCAATCCAGATCACCGAGGCAATGGCTGAAGAGAAAGCTGGCCCGGGCCCATTTTCTCTCCTGCGGCTTTCTGATAGAAGCGCTTCGCCCCAAGTTCCAGGGATGGTCTGGACTCATACTGCATCAGGATCTGATGAAGGCTCATCTCAGTCCAGCTAAAGATGCAGATGGCAGAGCCGAGCAGATTGCCATCTCCATTCCGATCTGGAAGGCCAGGAATCCGTCCGAGAGATTTTTTTTTGAGGGCTTAAAGAGTAGGCTCAGTTCGGCATCATCAATGTCCTTTATGAGAGAGCCAGATCAAAGGGAGAAAATGACCCGATCCCTGGATCGATTTTTATCAGGATGGCTCTTAGGGAAGTGCCATGGCCAATAGGTCCACCAGATCTATTACCTTAACCTCTCCGGCTCCGGCATCTCTGAGATTTCTGATGCAGAGCGGGCATGAGGTTACAATATAATCCACTCCCTCTGGAACCTCAGAAAGCCTCCTTTTTGCCATTCTCAGGGATAAATCTTTATAGCCGTACCTGACCCCGCCGCCCCCTCCGCAGCATCTGGCAGACTCTCTTGAGGTCTTCATCTCCTCAAGATTGCAGACGGCTTCAATCAGCTTTCTGGGCTGATCGTATATTCTGCTATGCCTTCCCAGGTGGCAGGGATCATGATAAGAAACGGAGAAATCCAGCTTTCTGAGATCAAGTTCCGAGAGATGTTCTACCAGGAACTCCGAGACGCTTTTCACCTCGAAGTCTTCAGGGTAGCTATTCTTGAGTGTGGTATGGCATCCAGCACATCCGGTTATAACTGTGCTGGCTCCTATCTCCTTTATCTGTCTGCTATTCTCTTGCACCAATTTTTGGGCATCAAATCCCATTCTCATGAGAGGCGAGCCGCAGCACTTCTCTGCAGGAAGAATGGTTGCTCCAAAGCGCTGCAGAAAAGAGAATGTCCTTGCGGCTGTCTCGGTATAACGATAGGAGTTCATGCAGCCCACAAAATAAGCATATTCCGCTTTTTTTAAGATGAGCCTTTTGTCTGTAAGCCATGATAGCCGGTCATCGCTTAAGCCAAAGGTATTGCCGCTTGAGAGAATATTTCCAGCTAGCGATTTTTGCTTTCCGGTCATCGCTCCCTTTAAAACCATCTGTCTTCTACCGCTCTCTATCAAATGAGGAGGATTGATTCCAGCCGGACATATCTCAGTGCACAGGGCACATGTGGTACAGCTATTCAGGCTGTCGAGGATCTGAGGATCAGGAGAGAGGCAGGAATCGAGGCCTTTTAAGATCATAATCCGCCCTCTGGTGCCGGTAGACTCCCATCCCGACTCCTGAAAAGCAGGGCACACGCTGCGACAGGCTCCGCATCTGACGCATTGATCAACCGATTTTCGATCCTCGTCAAGCATAACTCTCACTTCCGAGCTAATCAAAGCCCATTTTTCCCGGGTTCAATATTCCCTTGGGATCAAGAGCTATCTTAATAGAGTGCATCACAGAGAATGCTTCAGCACCCAACTGTTCCGGTAAATACTTCGCCCTTGCAAGACCAATGCCGTGCTCGGAGCTGACTGTCCCTTCCAGTTCAAGGGCTGCCCTGTGTATCTTATCTGCGGCAATGCGCAGCTTCTCCCATTCCAACTCATCAGAGACATCTATGAAAAGGGCCACATGCAGATTTCCATCACCTATATGGCCATATTTCATGGCTGGTATATTCAGTTTCCCTGCGATCTGCTGCACTTTTCTGATCAATGTCGGCATTTCCTTGATGGGTACTCCCACATCCTCGCCCATATAAACTCTGGTCTTTTGAGGATCGAGCCGGGATATAGAGGCACCCACCAATCTTCGTGCTTCCCAGATGCCTTTCATCTCTGAATCCGAGACGATCCTGCTGCTGAGAGCAAGAGGCTTGCAGATCTCGACAATTAGCCTGGCAGCCTCATCGCTTGAGGTCTCAGTCCCATCCACCTCAAAGAGAATCATATCTCCTTCTTCATCTATAGCGAGATGACTGTCACAGAGCTTTAGAACCGAAAGGGTAATTTTATCAAGTATCTCGCAGGCAGAAGGGGTTATCCCTTCTGAAAAAACCTTAATCACCGCCTGGCTGGCAATATCCGCTTGCTCAAAAAAGGAAAGGATAAGTTTTCTGGTTTTGGGTAGTGGAGCTATTTTTAAAGCTGCCTTGGTGATAATGCCCAGCGTCCCTTCAGATCCCACAAATAAACGGGTTAGGTCATATCCTGCCGAAGATTTGAGAACCTTCTTTCCGGTGTGAATGACTCGACCATCGGCCAGCACAACTTCCAGATCGAGAACATATTCTCTCACTGTTCCATATTTAACACAACGCATTCCGCTACTATTGTTAGCTATCATCCCCCCAATGGTGCACATGGCCATGCTGCCTGGGTCTGGTGGAAAAAAGAAGCCGTAGGGATGGAGATGTAAATTGAGATCCTCAGCGATCACCCCCGGTTCTACGATGACCTGTTGATTTTCAATATCAATTTCCAGTATTCGATTCATGCCAGAGGTATCCAGCACTACTCCCCCTTTTACCGGAGAGCAGCCGCCTGAAAGTCCCGTCCCCGCCCCGCGAGCTGTGACCGGAACCAGACTCTCATTGCAGAGGCGGAGAATCCGGGAAACCTGGTTGGTGCTCTCTGGTCTAATCACATAATCTGGATGGCCAAAGACCTGAGATGCGTCTCCTCTATAGCAGTATCTCTCTGATGGGGAGGCAGAAACCCTCTCCCCTGCAATCTCCACTAGCTCTTTTAGAATATCCATCATAAATATCCGACAATTCCATCTGATAAAATCCTGGTCAACAATATAAAGATTGGCAGCTATAACAATAATGAGACTCATTGCATTAACTCTAACTTTTCAATGTTGTTTAAGCTAAATCTAATAAAAAAAATTAACTTTATAAATTTAATTTAAATAATTTAATAATATCTATCTATTAAAAAGTTAAATATTATATTTTTAATAATTTATAAATTTACAAACGGTTATTATCAATGAGAAAGTCTTGTTTTACAATAAACTAGTATAAAATTAATTATTAATTTTAATAAATACATATTTTTTAAAATTACATAGATAGATGTAAATAATTTGCAATCTAAATTTTATCTATTAAATTTTATAAACAATAGATTGAATAGCTAAATATAAGTGTTTTCATCCATATAGTTATTTATAAAATTGCTCCTAAATTAGTTACCTGCCTTATCCAATTCAGATAGTCTATATGAATGGAATAAGATGATTATTAGATTTCTAGCTAAAGCAGTGTATTCGGGCAGGAAAGCATGAGTATGAGCGGAATGAGTGGTAAATTCATATAGTATATGAAATGAATAGCCAGGCTAAAATTGAGTTTTTAACCGATTGAGGGATCTGAGAGCATAAAGTATAAGAATGCATCTCACTTCTAAAATCCGCTGGCATTTCAGATATTATTATGTATTCTCAATTTAAATTTAGCTTTAAAATATTAATTTAGATAACTTTAAAAATTTTTAGTATAATTTTTAAATTAATTATAAATTATATTTGTACTTAATTATATTTTTTTATTTATTGTAATTTTAATTTAATAAATAATATTTAGATTTTTGTTGTTATTGTATTTTTATTAAAAATTATTATTTTAAATTTTTATATAAAATTTTATTATAATAAATATTCTAAATTTTATTATTACTAAAGGAAAAGTTAGAATTGCTCATTCCAGGCGTCAGCCTACACTTTGCATTATTCGTCTCGCAAAGTTGATATCTGATGCACTAAACATTTATGCGACAAAAAAATGAATGTAGATATTGCTTCGCTCTTGGATCAGGACGTCTATTCACAGAGAGGAGTTTTTGTTGGCCGAGTGGAGGATGCGGTCCTGGATCCTGAGAACGGAATTGTAAGTGGCCTGGCGATAAGGGACGTGAACCGGGATCTCTTTGATAAGAAGAGCGGAAAAGGGATCATAATACCATTCCGCTGGGTTGTAGCTGTAGCTGATATAATTATTATCCGTCATCCGGTAAAAAATGCAAAAAAACCAAGAGAGATCGATTAGTCGGGAGATCTTCTCCGGCCTGTATGCGCCCGCCCCGCTGGCAGTTAGGGCTGACGGAAGGGGATTTAAAAAATTACTGGAAGGAAAAGGGAAGCCCTATGACATCGATTTCGCCCACTCTATGGTTCGGGTGACGGAAAGCGTATTTTCTGATTCCGGCCTGGCTCCCAGCTTAGCCTTTACATTCTCTGATGAAGTAAGTCTCATCTATATGAAGACTCCTCTAGCTGGCCGGGTGGAAAAGATCGATTCTTTGGTGGCCGGCTACCTATCGGCTGCACTTTCTCTTGAACAGGGGAGGCTTGTCTCCATGGACTGCCGCACTATACCTCTCTGCAGAGAGCAGATCATCAGGTATCTGGCAGAGCGTCAGGATGAGACCTGGAGAAATCATATCTTCTCTTATGGCTTCTACATGCTGAGGAAGGATGGACTGAATCCCGCCATGGCTATGGAGAGATTGCGTGGCCTCTCCGGGCCGCAGATACATGAGCTGGTCTTTCAGAAGGGCATAAACCTGGCTAAAACTCCTGCCTGGGAGAGGAGAGGTGTGATGGTCTACCGTAAAGAAGGAAAGCTGGAATCGGATTGGAATCTACCTCTTTATTCTTCAGTAGAGGGCTCAATATTCCTGAAGAAGATCTTAGGGATCAACTCTATAAAATTTTAGTTAGGTATCACCAAAGATCTGTCGCTTGAAAGGCAGTTGTCTTTTTATCCATTTTCCGATAGGATCAGGAAATATCTCTTGATTATATCCCTGTTTTCTGGAGGAAGGCTTTCTATATACAGCTCAGAAGGAACTGCTGTCACTTCTCCGACCTGTGATTTCTGGAAGGCGCGTTCTATCGGATCCGTATTTGTGGCTAGGGATCCTGCCCCCATTCCTGGATAAAGCATTATATCCATCTTATTCTCATTTAAAACCGCCAGAGAGGGTCGGCCGAAGATATTGCCCGTCAAATTAATCTCATAGCTGGGGGGCTGCTCTTCAGCCTTATCTTCAAAGGCAGAAAGAGCCTTATCTCTTATCTCAGTCAAGGCCTGAAAATCAGATGGATTGATTATCTCGCTTTTAGAGAGTATTGTAGCCGCTCCTAACAGGATTATAAGGAAAAGGGCTCTGCTATTTATCTCCCTTGAGTCTAGTATCGTATTGGGCTTTATGGAATTAAGGCTGACTTTCAGTTCCTGAGCCAGGCTTTGCATGGGCAGGCTTTCGAGATCGCTATTATCGTAACCGGTACGCGCTTTTTCAGAGAGTTTTTCACCTAGCAGGTTAAAGATATCCGGCCTTCTTCGCATCTTTATCAGTCTCGCGGCAGCTAGCCCGAGAATTATAGAAAGAATGGCCGGCGATCTCGCGATGAGGAGCGAATCTTTATAATAGAAATTCATAAAGGCTGGCACGCCAATTACCAAGGCCAGGCAGTAAATAGCTATAGAGAGCAGCGCAGCATTGAGGAGCACAACATTCCTTTCGTGCCGCTGCTTAGCATCCATCAGCCTCTTCAAAGGCTGAAGGAATTCATAAGGCCCTTTCATAATATTTATTCGGAAGGCTCTAATAAATACTTTCCTGGAGTTTTATCCTTCTTTGCTGGAAAGAGTTTATATCGCCTAGTCTATTCTCCATTATATCATTCACTTGGTGCATAGCCTGGCAAGAATAGAAAAGGTCACCCCGATGGAAAGATGTTTGGCATCGATGGATTAAGAGACAAGCTCCTGGCAGTCCTTTTAGCTTTTGCCATATTGCCAATGGGATTTATAGGAATTCTATCTCTGGGAGAGATGAATCGGGCATCCTCTGATATTGAGAATAATATTACTAATCTATCGACATCTCTGAACCGCTCCGCTCTCGCGGCTGGGTCTCATGAGGCAGATCAAGTGCAACTGGCTGAAGCCAAGGCCCGTCAGCTTGACGCTTTCTTCCTAAGGATCGCCTCCGAAAATGAGCTGGTCGCGAGATATGCAGCCAGCAGCAGCGGAACGAAGAACTGCGACACGCCAGCCGGAATATGGATTGCTCCAACCGGCTCCGACAAGACGGCATCAGCGAGAAGGGATGCTACGGCGAGGTCACTGTGTGCTCCGGCTATGCTGATGCAGGAGCTTCATAAGGCCGATTCCTCTATCTCTCTCTCATATCTAGGAAGCGATGATGGGGTTCTCGCAGTCTGGCCATACAGCAATAAAACCCTGAGCAATGCCGCGCCTTTCAGCTATCAGGACAAGCCCTATTATGAAGAGGCAAAGAAGCAGAAGAAGACCATCTGGACAGGGCCATATTTGGATGCAAAGGGCAAAGAAGTGATTACAGTTACAACTCCTTTCTTTCGCCAGGGTAAATTTGCAGGCATAGCAGGGATGGATATACCATTATATCCAATTTATAGCGATCTTTCATCTCTTAGAGGACGCGGATTTCCCTTTATAATCGATTCTAAAGGCTTAATATTATATCGTCCTAAAGTTAAGCCAGATAGCTATCTAAATAATCTCTTTGCCTCGGATAATTTCGTTGAATCTGCGGACCCTGAGATAGGAGATTTGGGCCGAGAGATGCTCAAGCAGAGCAAAGGCTCCATTCTGGTTGATCTGGATCAAGGTGATGGATACTTGGCTTTTTCGCGCATAAACACTCTTGGCTGGACTTTGGGCTTTGCCTACGCCGCAGAAGAGATGAGCCTGCCAGCCAGATATATTGATTCCGGCATCAAAGATGTGGCCAATAGCACAATTTCTAGCCTTGAAGATGCCTCGCGGAGAGTTGGGATCTATGCAATGCTGGTGTTCCTTTTATCTGCTCTCTCAGTGATAGCAGCGGGATACTGGCTATCTGGACGGATCGAGGAGGAACTAGCCCATATCATCCATGCCACAGATAGAATTTCTGGCGGCGATTTTGAGGTTGAGTTAAAATCAAGCTCAGAACTGTCCGGCCTGGCAGCCTCTTTTAATAATATGGCTATAGCCCTTCGGGAACAGCTGGGAAGAAAAGAGCAGGATGCGTCTATCCGGAATGCGTGCAACATAGAATCAGCATTTCTGGAAAATCTGAAACGAAGCCTTGCGCCACAGATAATGCCTTCGCAGGATGATTATGATATTCGTGTATTATATTGGCCATCTCCGGCAGCAAGCTTTGATCTTTATAACATCGAGGAGACAGAGGGAAGTGTAGTCTTAGCCATGGCTGATGTGGATGGCGATGGAGATCAGGCTGCAATGATCGCTATAATGTCTAAGACTCTTTTTCTTGCTTCAGCCAATAAATTGGATCCTGAAAAGGCCATTGGAGGCTTGAACTCCCAGATAGTCCGGCACGGCCAAGGGGCCAATCTAGCAGCTTTTTATGCCGTTTTGGATCCGCTAAGGCATACCCTGGAATATGTTAATGCCGGATTTAATCCTCCTTTCATAGTCGATCCAGGAGGAATGGTTGACACTCTGGGCGGTGGTGGCCTGGCTTTAGGCATGCTGGAGCAAATAGAACTGCAGAATACCCTGATTCCTCTTCAGCCAGGCGATGTCATGGCCATCTATTCCGACGGGGTCATAGAGGCAGAGAACGGCCTTGAGAATCAGTTTGGCGTTGAGCGGCTGATAAATCTGGTTATTGCTAATAGAGGTCGTCCCGCTTCTGAGATTCTGCTGGCGGTGGAAAGAGACCTACTGGAACATACAAAAGCCAGACCGGTTGCCTCTGATGCAGCTCTTATCATCCTTAAGCGATTGCTGTGAATGCATTTTCTCAAGTGAGATCTACTTTCAATTGGCAGGATAAAATTTATTATAGGCAAAACTTAAATAGTAGTTGTCCTTACGCAAGAGGGCCGATGAGGCATCGCAGGACAAAGGCTGCGACCCCGATCTGATGAAGGGCCGAGTTCCAATCTGCGATACAAAGAAACAGGTGGAGACGCGAGCTATTTCGTGTCTGACATTGGTCTTGGCGAC
>Ga0302252_1000900_pt1 | contig 20452 bp, 30 predicted proteins | sample AAG_RA_Leu_MG_FD_193511 | JGI IMG/M metagenome (GOLD analysis project Ga0302252, IMG submission 193511) | Enriched activated sludge microbial communities from anaerobic digester in WTTP, New Holstein, Wisconsin, United States - AAG_RA_Leu | ecosystem: Engineered > Bioreactor > Anaerobic >...
ATAGAGTACTGTTCAGCCCAAGGGCCCAAGGGCGGGAGTGAAGTATGGCAGATTTCGTACAGAGTGCAAATGTCAAGAGTGCGACCCGCACCCTTGCAGAACCCATTGCGGATGTTGCGACGTTCAACACGATCGTCCAGTCGGTCATCACCGACAATCCCTTTGAGTGTGTAGCGTATATGACTGCCGGTGAGAGCCACCCCCCGGTCGAGAAGACCAAGGAGGCATACACCGCGAAGTTCGTCTATCAGGACACCGAAGCCAAGTCCGTCGGGACGGGCAGCCACAAGTTCGACACCCTGGCAAAGTTCAATGCCGGTGTGACTGCGATCCTTGCAGCTGCTGCGGTCAGCACGGCACACGGCGGCACCGTGGTCCACGATCTCGGGAAGGATGCCTTCTCGGCAACCCTGCGGTGCCACGACGCGAACGGTGAGATCTACATGGTGAACTTCAGCCGCGACCGGGTCACCATCACCTCGTACTCGGATGACGCAATCCGGACGAATGTTGAGACCTGGGCGGACACCGTGGCAGCTCTCGCCTGAACAGCCTGACGAATAGAGCCGGGAGGGAATGTGACCCCCCGGTCACCCTCTCTTTTGGTTCTCTCGTCATTTCGGAGAACCGTCATGGAAACGGAAACCCTCGGGATAGTGCTTGCCACTGTGCTTCCGCTCTATCCCATGCTGTTTGCGATCTACCAGAAGATCGGAAAATACGATGAGGTCGTCGAGGAGTTCAAGAAACTCCGGGACGAGCACGAGCAATGTAAGGAGGAATATCATGGATTCTGAGAATGTGCAGCCGGTTGCAACGGTGACCGGCATCTATCGCGGGAAGTTCGGCGGCCTTGAGCCGCTGACGGTCGATACGCCGCTCACCCGCGATGAAGTGCGGCGCAACCCAATCTTCTATGAACTGGAACTGCACCCGGAGCAGGATGATGAGAACCTGATCATCGATTTGATCTACGACAACATGTCTCCTCTGCGGCTGCAGGACCTGTACCGTGGAACGGACATCCCGCATGGTGTAAAGTTCTGGCCGGACTGGTTCGATATCCCGCCGTATATGGAGATGCACGATATTGACGGGCGGCGGGTGTATCCCCGGGCCCCGGGCATCCACACGGTCCAGATCCGCACGGGCCGCCGGAAGTGGGCCCAGATGGGCCGGGTCCGGGACTTCAGCCCGGCTAATGGTGGGTACACGAGTCCGGTCTTCCGGATCCGGATTGCGGAGGACGGCGATGTTTGATGAAAATCGAGGGTTATCAAACCCGAGATTGGAGAAGAACGCTTCAGCGTTCTTCGAACGGGCCGGAGTTGTGAAGCATGTTTGAGAACGAGGTGCAGACCCGGGCCGCTATCTGCGGGACCGGGATCCTGCTCGGGCTGGTCCTGTGGCTGGCCCACCTCCCGACTATCCTGCTCATCGGCCCGATCATTATCCTCTTCCTTGGTATCATTGCCGACCCGGAAGAGACACACGCGGTTTGGTACGGGATGCTGAACACGCTCGGCATCTTCGATCTGTCGGCGCTCACGGATATCGAGCGGCTGACCTATGCCGAGAAGCGGCATTACTTCTGGTTCGGTGAGGTGGAGATGGCCGCGATGCTGGCCGGAACCTTCGCGGCCCCGGTCGGGATCTTCCTGGCGGGCCGGACCGACATGAGCCTGGCATTCATCGGTGCTGCGGTCCTGTTCCTGCCGCTGTTCGTGTTCCTGCCGAAGCTGATCCAGCGGGCGATGAAGGCGGACACAGCTGCCGCTTCGAAGAATTTGTGGGAATTCTTCTCATCCTCAAGGTCTGTTGACCTTTCGGAGATCGAAGCATTCGGGAAAAATGAGTACGTAAAGAAAGTTTTCTGGACCCTGTTTATCTCGATGGCCGGGCTGGTCCTGGCCCGCGTCGTGGACCCGGCAACAGCTCAGCAGATTGTCGGGCTGATTACGGGAATGGGAGTGTGATATACCAGATCTTTCCTTTTTTCGCAAGAGCGGATAAGAAAAAAAGAGAGGGTTTCCATGACAGGATGCAGGGCGGTTCTGGCATCTGAAAACCGGGCTCGGGGGTTACAGGGGTGTCCTTCCTGGCCTAAACAACCCCCTCATCGCCCGTTCCTGTCGTAAACCGCCGTCACCTTGAGGCGACATACCAGGATCAGATGATGATCGTTGCCGCCTTCTTGTCCTTCTCGTCATCGAAATCCGTGATAACGACCTCGGTCGAGAGGACCAGCCCGGCAATCGAACCCGCATTCTGGAGCCCGACCCGGACCACCTTGGCCGGGTCGATGACGCCGTTTGCAGTCAGGTTCTGGTAGGCCCCGGTCTTTGCATTGTACCCGAAGTCCTTGTCCGCTGATGCCCGGATCCGGGCGATGACCTCCGCACCCTCGACCCCGGCATTCTTCGCAATCTGCCGGAGCGGCTCTTCGAGTGCCCTCCGCACAATCGCGACACCAATCCGGCGATCATCCGCGAAATCCAGTTTGTCGAGCGCTTCGATCGCCCGGAAGAGCGTGATACCGCCACCGGCAACAACGCCCTCCTCAACCGCCGCCTTCGTTGCATTGAGCGCATCGTCTATCCTCATCTTCTTCTCTTTCAGTTCGGTCTCCGTTGCTGCACCCACCTTGATGACGGCAACGCCACCGCTCAGTTTCGCAAGCCGCTTTCGCAGGTCCTCCTTCTTGTACTCGGACTCCGCGATGTTGATCTGGGACTGGATCAGCCCCATCCGCTCGTCAACGGCTTTCCGTTCGCCCCTGCCGCCAACGATCAGGGTCTTCTCGCCGTCGATGCGTACCGTGTGGGCTGACCCAAAGACCTGTTTTGTGGCATTCTCCAGCTTCATGCCCCGATCTTCCGAGACCACGGTTGCACCGGTCAGCACCGCGATGTCGTCGAGGAGCGCCTTCTTCTCGTCGCCGAACCCGGGTGCCTTGACCGCACAGACCTTGAGGGCGCCCCGGATCACGTTCAGGATAAGGGCGGCCTGCGCCTCCCCGTCCACATCCTCGGCGATGATGATCAGCGGCTTGCTTTCCTGCGCAACCATCTCAAGGACCGGGATGATCTGCTTCATTGAGGAGATCCGCTTGTCGGTCACGAGAATGTAGGGGTCCTCGTACTCGCAGACCATCTTCTCGTTGTCCGTCACCATGTAGGGGGAGATATAGCCCCGGTCGAACTGCATCCCCTTGACCACTTCAAGGCCGGTGTCGAGGCTCTTTGCGTCCTCGACGCTGATGAGCCCGCCATACCCGACCTTCTCCATGGCATCCGAGATCAGTTTGCCGATCTCGTCATCATTGTTTGCCGAGATCGTGGCCACCTGGATGATCTTCTCCCGGTCCTTGACCGGTGTGCTCATCGAGCCGATATACGCAACAACCGCACCTGTCGCCGCATCGATCCCGCGCTTGATCTCGATGGGGTTTGCGCCGGAGGTGATGTTCTTGAGCCCCTCAGTGATGATGGCCTGGGCAAGGAGCGTCGCGGTCGTTGTCCCGTCACCGGTCTTATCCTGGGTCTTCTGGGCAACCTCCTTGACGAGCTTCGCCCCCATGTTCTCGAACTTGTCATGGAGCGAGATCTCCTTTGCAATCGTCACCCCGTCATTGGTCACCACCGGGCTTCCGATCTTGTCGATGACCACGTACCGGCCCTTGGGACCGAGCGTGATCTTGACCGTGTCTGCAACCTTGTTCACACCGGTGAGGAGCGCCTTCCTCGCCTCCTCGTCAAACATCAGCTGTTTTGATGATGCCATACGCTTCGCACCTCACTCGATCTTTGCCAGCACGTCCTTGAACGGCACAAAAACATAGTTTTCGCTCTCGATCTCGACCTTGTCGGCGCTGTAACCGCCATAAATCACGTGGTCGCCGGGTTTCAGCGGGAGGGACGTGCCGTCATCGCGGGTCCCGACAGATACAACCGTCCCCTCCTTCTTCTTCTCCTGGGCGGTCTCAGGGATGTAGATCCCGCTCTTCGTCTTCTCTTCAGCCTCTCTGGGTCTTATCAGCACACGTTCGCCAATGGGAATAATCGTCATGTACAGTCAAAACCTCCGTTCTGTTTCTCTTTGCATTATTCATGTTCCGGAAAAATATTTAAAATTTTTCAAATTTGTTGATTTGGTTTCAACATTATCCAATAATTTTAAAACAAATCGATACCATATACCTATTGTTGGTCGTGTCCGGCATGCAGCGGCAGATTATCCTCAGGCAGATCGAACGCCCGCCCCGCATCCAGAGAGAGGAGGATCTCTACTGGTTCTGCGACAGCCTGGGGGTTGACAATGGCAGGGATCTCAACCATATTGCGACAAAGGTGATCCTGTCGCTTCTCGAAAACCTGCCGGACAACCGGGGGATCCCGGTTGAACAGATCGCCAGTGACATCGTGGTCTCCGGCCCGAGGGTGAACCACCACATCCGGAACCTCATCGATACCGGGCTCGTGTACCGGCACAAGCAGAAGATCTATATCCGGGGCAGCAGCCTCCGCTCCATGGTACAGGAAATCCGGAAAGACACGCTCCGGATCCTTGATGATCTTGAGCTGGCAGCAGCAGAGATTGACGAAGCATACGGCATCACGAACCGATAACCCGTGAATTCGCCCGAAAAATGGGCGGCACGCAAATCCATCAGAGGAGGGATTGTCATGAGAAACGGTGATTTTCCCTATGTTCCGGCATGGTGCGAGATGATCCGGGAAATGGAGCGGATCGGTCTGGATCTCGATCCGTTCCCGTTCCGGACAACGGCGCGTGAACGATACATCTACCCGTTTGCAACCAGAAGCCCCGGCCGCCGCCCTCCGGTGAAGAACATCTTCCGGCACGAGATCCAAAACTTCCCGGACGAGATCATTCTCGTCATCGAGGCATACGACTGCAAAAAGGAGACCATCTCCATCCACCTGATCGGAAGCGATGCCGTTGAGATCAGCTGTACGCGGAAAAATTCCCACGAGATGACATTCGATGATCATCACCTGCGCGGGTCATGGTCGGACACGTTCCAGCACACCTTCCCCTTACCGGAGGAAGTGACGGCAAAGGGTGCGAAATCAACGTACCGCAACGGGATCCTTGAGGTGCGGCTGAAGAAAAAATGGGGGCCGTCATGGAAGATCCCGATTCGGTGAGGTTTTCCACCGGTCAGGAAGATGTGAGCATGAGAACGGAAAGCGGGAGGAATAATCAATGGGTGTGGAAATTTTGTACACCAGAATTCATGAGATATTCCGAAGGCTCCTGGAGAATATCCAGGACATCATCATTATCGGGGTCTGCATCGTCCTCTTCATCCTGATGATCAAAGCGATAGCCGGGCTCCTGTCCGGCCTCATCCAGCCGGTCGATTTCCGGACCATTGCCGCAGAACTGATCTATATCCTGGTCCTGATCGAGATTTACCGGCTGCTTATCATCTACCTGCGGGAACACCGGATCGCGGTTGATATCATGATCGAGGTCGGCGTGGTCTCGGCACTGCGGGAGATCATCCTGCACGGTGTTCTTGAGATCGATCCGATGAAGATTATTGCGATTGCCATCCTGTTCATCGCCCTCCTGCTCCTGCTCCGGTTTGGCGCGGTCAGGAAGGAAGAGCGCGAGGCGGATGTCCGGGATGGCGTCGTAGCCGAGTTACGCAGGACGGTTGACCGGTACCGGAGACCTGTGCAGTAGGGACCGGATAGTGATGGTTACCGGTCACACCTGCGGACCTGCCAAAAAAATCTCCTGCACGAAGGCAGGGGATGAGCGCTAATACAACGGGGAAACCTGCGGCAACTCCGGCAGATGCTGCGGTGTCGTGATTCCGGTCAGGAGACGATACATCATCCCGTTTTCCTCCCGGTATTTTCACGGGCAAGCCGGCTCTCCCTGATATGATCCGGGCTGAATTTCCCGGTCATTGAATACATCGGTAAAAAAAGGGGAATTTCAGGATGGGATGGGGACCTACTTCAGTTCAATCTTCCGGGGTTTCACTTCAGGCCGTGGCTCTTTCTTGGGTACTTTGAGTTCCAGGATTCCTTCCTTCATCTTCCCCTCGGCTTTTGCCGGGTCAACTTCTTCGGGGAACGAGATCTGACGTTCGAATGCAGAGTAGGCACGTTCGCGGTGGAGATAGTTCTTCGTCTTGTCTTCCTTCTCTGTCTCTTTCTTGGCCCGTATGCTCATGCCGTCCCGGTTGATCTGGACATCCACGTCGTCCTTGGTGAAGCCGGGAAGTTCGACATGGATCTGGTAGTGATCGCCCTCATCGATGAAATCGAGCGGGGCATACCGTACGGGCAGCATACCAAGTTCCTGCATCCTCATCTCCATCGGGAAATACGGGCGCATCATGAGATCGAATGAGCGCCGGAAGTCATCGAAGATGGAGTCGATGTCGCGTTCGAACAGGCTTGGCATCCTCCGGGTCATCAGCGAGGAACCCGGAGTGACTGGTACCACATCAGTGGTTTTTCTCTCAGGTTTTTCTCGGTCCATAGGTATTCCTCCTATGTCTAACTTTAAGTTAGTCTTAAGTTATTAATAAACATTTTGGTACTTACGATCGTTTCAACGTTACCAACCTGATCTTGCATCCAGAACAGGATTGATGAATCTGTGTTACTCGGGTACGCGATGTGAAAGGGGGAGAAAAATCATAAGAACTGATGCGAGTGATCATACCTAAAGCCGTCATCATCTCGATGGCCGGGCTTGTCCTGGCCCGGATCGTGGACCCGGCGACAGCTCAGCAGATAGTTGGGTTAATCACTGGATTAGGATAATCGAAATTTTCCTTTTTTCATGGTCAAGAATAGAGTGAAAATAAGGGATCTTCCTCCTATTATCTAAAAATAAAAAGGTGACTTGAAATATTCAGGGTACAATCATTGAAATAATCATGGACTTTAAATTTCAAAGAAAGCGAATCGATAAATTTACCGAATCTAAAATATTGAACGAACTAGAAAGAGCAGCAGAACACTTCCAATATATTGAGTTTTCAAAGCGAAATTTTACGAAGTTTACTGGAATGAGTATAACACCAATACAAAATCAATATGGTAGCTGGAAAAATGGACTTGCTGCCTTAAGAAACCATCTTCAACAAAAAGGATTAGACTTATCCCCACGTCCCTATGCCCCACAACGGATTTATTCTGATAAAGATTTATTTGAAGAAATGGGCCGGATTTGGCAAAAAGTAGGTCAAAGGCCATCAAAAACTGAATGGGAAGCCGCAGAACCAAAGATAAGTATTACCGCTTATAAAAACGCTTCGGAAGCTGGACAATTGCATGTCAACGATTTTTTGAATATCAAATGGGTCAAGAAATATCATCTGATAATTTTGTTCGGTTCAATCGTGAAGACAATAATCAACAGCCTGATGGGCAGAACCAACGCCCCAAAGAATACTCTCGAAATATATCACTAAGATTGCGACTGAAAGTACTTAATCGCGATAATTTTAAGTGCGTATTTTGTGGTAAAAGCCCAGCAACAGATTTTGGAACAAAATTACATATTGATCATATCATTCCTTTCTCAAAAGGTGGAACGAGTACTTTGGATAATCTTCAAACGCTTTGTGAAGATTGTAATTTAGGTAAAAGTGATATGAGAATTTAGAATCGTTAAGCTGATTACGGGGATAGGGGTCTGACCCCTCTTTTTCTCCGTCGTATATCATTAAAAAATGGGGGTAAATCCCCTCAGGAAAAATAAGCCCTATACGGGCTCCTTTTCCCCTTCCTGTACCCGGTCCAGTACCGGAAAAGCCAGATATTCCGTTCTTTTTCGTTCCAGTGGAGAATGTGCCCTATAATCGCTTTATTTGCCAAAATACGGCAGAATTGCATGTCATTAAACGGTCACCGGAGCCCTTTCCACAGGCTCTTTTTTTGGGTGTGTTTTAGTCCATCCTGACCCGAGATCGGCTGCCGGAACGCGATTATGAAGGCCGGTTTTTCCGACGGAGATCTTAAAAAATGGGGAAAATAGGGGTTAGACGAGAAATTAGGTGCTTCCCGGCTGGTCGATCATATGTAACTTCGCATCTTCTTGATGAGAGCCAGCTGATTGTTTGCCTCGGCCTTTTTCTGCTTCTCGATGCTGGTCATAATGTCCGGGACCGGGATCGCTAGCGCGTAGTTCCGCACCGGTCGGCCTTTCTTATCCGAAGGAACCTCGTTGCTTTTGATCCAGCCTTGTTCTGCCATGTACTTGATCGCCAGGCTGACTTCAGGCTGCCGCAGGTCGGTCCCGCGTTCGATCTCCCGGGACGTGGCTTTCTTGACGTTTGCAAGAAACACCAGGGCCTTCGCGATGGTCTGTTTCGTGCCAATCTTGATGAGGAGATTGACAAACTCTTCTTCCTTCTCGGTGAACAACTGAATTGTCTTCTCTATCATTTGTCACTCCGTTTCCGAGTTTTGACATCCTAAAGGGATGAGACAAGAGAAGAATCTGCAAGGATTCTTCGAGAAGTCGGGTCCTGAAAGGGCGGGACTGGAGAAGAAGCCATCAGGATTCTTCGAGTTGCTTCAATCGCGTTATTATTATAACATTAAATGCATTCTGGTCGAACAGGGAAAAATCAGTGGATTGTTGGAGCCGGTCGCGGAGCGGGGATGATTGCCGGTTCTGACAGCAATCTGGTGCACTCTATCTTGCCTTTCCACTATCCCCCTTTCCCGCATCATCCCCGTTTCTTGTGCGGTCAATTTTCTTTTTCACCTTCTCTTTTGCCTTTTCCATCAGCTCTCGCTCTTTTTTGAGATACTCATTGTAGATGTACCAGATGATGCTCGTCATTTCCGCTCTTCCAGAACCATGGAAAATTCCGTTCCTTTACTGCGGTCAAGGCCGATGGTCCCCTTCATCTGTTCGACGATAGAGAAGACCATCCGCAGCCCGAGCGACCGGGTATCCCGCCAGTTCATGTCCCGGGGCAATCCCTCCCCGTCGTCACGGAAGACGATGGAGATGTTCCGGTCCTTCTTCCGGATCCTGATGAAGATCTCTCCCGTGGTCCTTTCCAGGAATGCATGCTTCAGCGCATTCGATATGAGCTCGTTGATGATCAGGCCGACAGGAATTGCGGTGTTCACACCGAGAGCGACCCCGGAGATATCGGTGCGAAGCACGATCTCTTTTCCCTTGCTCCGGTAAAATTCAAACAGGCTCTTTGCAAGGGTCTTCACGTAGAGATCGAGATCCACGCTGGAGATCTCGGGGGACTGGTATAATATCTCGTGGACTAGGGCCATTGCCCGGATCCGGTTCTGGCTTTCCTGCAGGGCCTTGAGGACCCTATCGTCGCGGATGTACTTTGACTGGAGCGCCAGCAGATCGTGGACCGTATGGAGATTGTTTTTCACACGCTGCCGGACCTCGCGGAGCAGCTGCTCCTGCGATTCCCGCGACCTTATCAGGTCCTTTTCGGCTGCAAGGCGCAGATCCCGTTCGCTTTTCAGAGAAGGATCGGCGGTATCGGGGACCGGATGCGATCCGATCCCGCAGGAGTCCCGGAGCCGCTCATCGGCAATCCTGCAGGTAATGCTGTTCTCCAGGAGGCGAACGATACCGCCCAGCAGGGAACTCTCCTCCGCAAGGAACGGCGCATTACCCCCATCGGACCATTCTCCGGTATAGGCGACTTCAACTGCTCCTGCCCATCCTCCGTCCACGAAGAGGGGGAAGTTCTGGTTCCAGACCGACTGCCGGAACCCCGGGGTACTGAATTCCTTTCCCCGGAATGATATGCGGGCATTGGTGGATTCCGGATACTGGTAACCCGCTGGTATCACGGCAACGGCTGCGTTCAGCATCTCGTCAAGTGAGATCCCCTGTGCACTGATGACCTCCGCCAGTCTGTACAGGCAGGCAAGCTCCTTGATACGCTCCTCCAGAACAAAGGTCTGCTTTCGCAATTCCCTGATGGCGCGGTACTTGTCCGCGGCAACCCGGATCTTCTGGGCGAGCTCGGTGAACTGCGGGAGGGGATCCCCGCCTTTCTGGAGATAGAACTCCGCGCCGTTGTTGATGGCTTTGATGACCACCTCTTCCCGGCCCCGGCCGGTGAAGAGGATGAACGGGATGTCCGGGTACTGGTGCCGGGCAAGCTTAAGGAACTCGATCCCGTCAGTGCCCGGCATCTGGTAATCCGAGATAATAACGTCAAACGGTTTGTTAGCGAGCATGTCCATGGCACCAGCAACCGATTCCGCCGTACTGACGACGATCTCCCCTTTCTGTTCGAGGAATTGCCTGCCGAGCTCAAGAAGTAGGGGTTCGTCGTCAACATAGAGGATGGAAATTCTCGCGGGCATATTCAGCAACTGTGACCGTTAACCGTGGGTATCCTGAAATCCGTTCGGTAATTGAAGCCTCTTGCATCCAATATATATAGAACCAGCAGTGCATCCGGGGCCATGATTATGGAATCCCGTCTCTCTTCAGATCAGATTCTTCCCGATCCTGCCGGCTGGTTTTCAGCTCAGGCCGGCACCGGAGGGCATTGTTGTCGGACTGGATGTCCATGCCGTTGACCGGGAACCGCATGATGTTCCGGATGCCGCCGGCAGTTGAGAAGTTGCGCATGTCCTTGCCGTACGCGATGAGTGAGTCGATGAAGATCGGCTCATCAATCTCGCCTTCCTCCACGACATACGAAAGCCGGTGGATGGAATAGAGGCCCAGCACGAATGCCAGGACAAAGAAGAAGTCCCAGTGCTGGAGCTGGAGGGTCGGGATCGTGATCTGGAATCCCGGGCTCTTCCAGCTCAGGTTCCACGCCAGTTCGCATTCGGCAAGGTGATCGACAAAATACCCGCCGATGATGGGTGCAATGCCGGCAGCGATCGCCGTGAAGATGCTGATGCCGGCAAGGTACGAGGTCGCGGATCCCTTCGGGGCCAGTTTCAGGCCGATGTTCCCCGCAGCGAGCGTGACCCCGGCGGTTGATAATCCCATGACAATATGGATGAGGACCAGAAGCGGCATGGTCATGAAATGCGGTTCGGGGAAGTTGGTGAAGGTCAGGGCGAGGAAACAGAGCACGAAGAGCGGCCCTGCCACTTTCAGCACCGACTTGTTGCTGAACCGGTCGGCGATCGAACCCCAGAGCGGGAACGACAGGATGCTGGTGAGCTGGCTGACGATGGACAGGATGATGATGGTCGTGATATCGAGCGACAGCCGTTTGAGCAGATATACGGTCAGGAACGGTGCGGCAAGGTTGACGGCAAAGCTCCAGAGGGCGAGGAAGATGATGAGGTTCCGGAAATTGATATCCCCGTACCATGCGGTCAGCCTGCGCCGGATAGGGACATCATGCCGGACGATCATCATTGGCTCAGGTGTCCGGACAAGGAACCACGTTCCCGCAATGCCGATGAGACTGCCGGCAAGGAAGATCACCGCATAGCCCGTGACCGCTGTCCCTCCTCCCCCGTTCTGCCAGTGGTCGAGGAACCAGCCCGCACCGAGACTGAGCACGATGGCGACCGCGAACGAGAGTGCCATCCGCCGGGAGAAGTACATGCCAAGGATCTGGTCCGGGATCAGGTCCCGCATCCAGGATTTCCAGCCGCAATGCTTGACAGACGATATGCACGAGTACACGATGAGGAGAATCACCAGGGCGGTGATCCCGGCCTGCGGGGAGAGCAGAAACGGGATGAGGGCGACGAACAGCCAGAGCCCGCGTGATGCAAGGGAGGTAATTACGGTAACAAGACGCCGGTTCCGGATCTTCTCGATGAGGCCCACTGCGGGGATCTGGACCAGTTCGGCAAGCGGGGGGATTGCCGCGAGGAGGCCGATCACGATGTTGGAGGCGCCAAGCTCAAGGGCGAAAGCGATGAGGAAGATGCCGCTGGTCAGCGTGACGAATGCATGCGTTGTCAGGCCGTCATACAGGATGTTGGATAAGCCGCGCTCAACTTCTTCCGGTGTGAGCTCGGGTGATGGCGGGAGTAACTTCATTACGCATACGTTCTGTCTGTGTCGTTGGGGGATTCCGGTCCTGCCGGGATTTCTTGTATAAATCTTGGTTTTTATCAATATAATTTGCCTTCATGCCCGGGCCGGAGAATGTTGATATAGGTTTATGCAGAATTCCTTGATTATCGTCCTTGTATGGATGACACCCTTAGGCGAGTGAATGGCACTTTTCATCATCAGTCCCGAACTGTATGCATGGGTGATCCTGCCCCTGCTCATTTTTCTGGCCCGCGTATGTGATGTTACGATGGAGACGGTACGGATCGTCTTCATCTCAAAGGGCATCCGTGTCCTTGCCGCAGTGATCGCATTCTTCGAGATCGTGATCTGGCTGCTGGCTGTCGAGGTCGTGATGAAAGATCTTGCCAATATTGCAAACTTCTTAGCGTACGCGCTGGGGTTTGCGATGGGGACCTACGTCGGGCTCGTTGTCGAGGAGAAGTTGTCCCTCGGCATGGTGATCCTGCGGATTGTCACCGCGGATGAATCCCGCGATGCAATTGTTTCCTCCCTCCACGAGGAGAACCATGGCGTGACCTGTATCGAGGCCCAGGGCTCCCGGGGATCCGTGACGATGATCCTCTCGCTCGTCAACCGATCGGAGGTCTCCCGTATCACAAGCCTCATCGACCGGATCAATCCCCGGGCATTCTTCTCCATCGAGGATGTGCGGTACGTGAACGAAGGGGTGTTCCGGCCCCGGGACCACCGGTCCTTCACGGGCATGATACATTCGATGGCCGGGCAGGGGAGGAAGAAATAACTTTCCGATCCTTCCCCATGCCAACTCTTATCTGGCAGAGAAGAGAGAATGTGGTTTGGAAAAACCCGGTGAAATGGTTCAGATTCCCTGCAATGGATGGTTTTCCCCCCTCGCCGTTACCGGGTGACACAGATATCAACTATTTCGTCAGGATCAGATCCGGAACAATCCCCTCCTGAAAAAACACGAATCGTACAGGGATATAAAAAATGTTTGCCAGTGTTACGTATCCAGGAACCTACGAAAGCAAAGAGCACGGATTCCGTATCAGACAGGACGGTAATTCTTTTGTGTACCTGAGAGAAAACGAAAACACCGTCATTGAAAAACGTATCCCGCAGTACGGTACATCCATTGTTGTCCACCCCGTGGAACCGATAAACCTTCCCCGGGAGGTTACCCGGTATCTTGAGATCGCGTTCCCCCCGGTCATCATGGCGCCGGAATCGTCTCAGACAATATACCTCACCTTCCCCCTTGAGTTTGGTGTATTCCTGAAATCAGATGAGGATTACCAGCTCCTCGATGTATTCTCCCGGTGCGCCCCGAAATATTCATTGTATGGTACTCCGGAGAGTGGTGTCATCACGCGATACCATGAAAGTGACATTTCCGACAAGGAAAATGAGATTGATCGCACAATTCACGGATTTTTACGGCTGGAGATCCGGAATGAAAGCCGGGGATGGGTGGAAGTGTCCCATGCCGTCTTCCACTCGTACTTCATGCCCATCTATTTCGATACGGCTGCCGGCATGGTCGGGGAAATGAAGATCTATTCCCGCCAGATGGCCCAGACAAATATTCTTGCCCGCACGTTCAGGGAAGGAATGGAGCCCGCACTTCCCGTTATCCGGGCACGAACGATCCTGAATGTTGATCTGGAACGGAAAGGATTCCTTATGGAGCACGGGTTGGGGTGAAAATCCATGGCAATATTTTCCACTGCAGTGTTTGGGGAAGTCACCGTCCTTGACCTGATAATATTTGCCGTTATTACCGGTATATCCGTACTCATTGCTTATGTTACAGGGTTCTATCTCAAAAAGGAACTATCCGATAGCATCAGGAAAGACGAGATGTTTAAGATCGTACGGTTTGTCCAGATTCTCATCATCCTTGCCGGTGTTTTTATCAGTCTTCCGAGTTTCCACGTGGATTTCGGGGAACTCCTTGTTATCGGAGGGACCGCCGGTATCATCATCGGATTTGCCAGCCAGCGTCTTGTCACAAATGTCGGGTCCGGAGCATTCCTCATGCTTGAGCGGCCGATGAGAATCGGGGATTCGGTAAAAATCGGGGACACTTCGGGCACAGTGGACGATATCCGTGTTTTCTCCACCACGATCAAAACCTATGAAGGAATCTATGTCAGGATCCCCAATGAAACGGTCTTTACATCAGAGATAATGAATTATGATGCAAATGTGGCGCGGAGATTTGAATATCGTATCTGTATCCGGTACAATGACGATGCAGACCATGCGATACGTATCATCGAAAATCTCCTTCGGGAACACCCGTTCGTGCTGAAAAATCCAAAGCCTTCGGTGTATGTTGACGAACTCGGGGACAACGGGATCATTCTCATGGCACGGATCTGGGCACCATCGTCAGAATGGTGGTCGGTCAGGACAGAGATGCTCGGGAAGATAAAAACAGCCCTCGAAAAGGAGGGAATAGAAATACCGTTCCCGCAACGCGTTGTCCGGTTCGCTGAAAAAACCGCGATGAACGATGAGAGAATCGGTTCATGACCGGTTTATGATAACAGGCAATACGGGATAATGAGGGGATTTGTTTTTTTTTTTGGATCGTGCACCGGGTATCCGTATCAGTAATGCGGCCCGGAAATTCATTCCCTTTCCAGGCAGGGCAGGAAGAAATAATCGTTGGGCATTGGCCCGATCAAAATTTTTTCTGTGGGCATATAACGAGAGGTAGAATGGCCCCTGCCCCGGTTTCCCGCAGGGAGAGCCTGAAACTACTTATTATCATACGACCAACAGGTATACAGAGGAGTGATGCGATGGGTTTGTGCATTTCTTTGTGTAATGACTCACACCGGATGTGCTTAAAAGATACTTACACATTGAACACTTCCTTCAAATCACTGTACACCATCATAAGGCCCCATAAAATTCGGCAGTAAAACAACAATCCCCTATCATCTTTTTTGTCCATCCGGTTCTGCTTGCACAGGGCATCATTCCAGATTCAGTGACCTTCGCCCGGACGATACGTCAGGGTATCCCTGACGGGTATTCAAAAACAGGAAACCGTATCATGAGTATCTATTCGTTTTGCAGGGACTGCGAACACATCATAACCAGGATGGTACCGGGAATCAATTCGCCGCTCGTTGAGGAGGTATCGTGCCCGGCACGGTTCAACCCAAGAGAGGGGAAATGGAAGCCGGAGCACGGTGTAAATCCGTACGAATGTCCGCGGAACCAGCAGTTCATGCGGCTCATGCAAAGCCGTCATGCCCGATCATCCCGACTGGTGTACTGATCTGCATCGGCTGAAAAACACCCGGTGACCGGTCTTATAAAAACCGGTCCCCGTTATTTCGGGAATCGGGTGAGAGGACGAAAAAACGCGGGCCAGTTCCGGGCATCCTCCGGAACAAATCATGAAAACCTGCGTCGGAGAACAAAAATGATGAGGAAGGCAGGTAACCGGGCCGTGGATTATTTCACGGTGGATCAGATTTTCTGGGGGCTTGTGGCTCTCCTGATTATCTGGGGTCTCATCGCTTTCATGACCGGATCATTGTTCCGATAACGATGATTTTCACCGGTTATCGTCATGGCGGTCCGGAGATTCCCGGTTGCAGAAAAACGAGGGAATGGTGAATGGTATCTGAAATTTCGTCAGAGGGAGGATTCGATGAGCGATAAAAAAATGGAGAAGATATACCTTGCAGTTCAGGACCTCAGAACGCTCGCAGCCAGGGCCAGGCCGGATTGTGCTGACGCATGCGATTGTATCGGATGCCCGGCAATCATTGCTCTGCCGGACAAGCTGGGAATCGCCTGTCTTTTCGATATAATCCGGCATGAGGGAAAAGCCATGAAGGAATCCATGAGAAAGATCTTCTGCTGCGAATGTCGTAAGCCGATGGTCCTGATCGCGGGACCCGGCGAGAGGAAACTCTGGAGATGTACTACGCCGGATTGTGTAATCCATGAATATACACGAATGAAAAATCTGTATCCCGTGCATTAGAGCAAAAAAAGAGGTGACGATGATGAAGGAAATTACCCCGGTAACATGGATACGCAAGGCCTGTCACCGGTGCGGACAGTTCCTGCACATTCACGATGACACGGTCTGGACCGACAACAGAACGTATCACTATGCGTGCTGGATGAAGGAAAACGACAGCAAGACCTGGAATCATGCAGGAGTTTCCGGAATGCAAAGCGGCTCCGGCCGATAGCCGGTATCCGGATATCCCGCCCATTTTTTACAAAGGCCGCGAATACAGCAATCAGGACAGCAGGGTGCGGGAATGGCAGGCTATCGGTCCTGTATGTTTTTGAGTAATCCCATCCGTTCATCCGGTGACATTCCCTCATACCTATGGGGAGACCGTCGGATGAGTGCTCCGGCACGGACGGTAACTGAACCATTGAACGGAAGGTGTGCCTGGTGTGGAAAGTCTGGTTTTTTGCCCTGAAGAGGATCCTGCACCGGTACATTTTTCGTGACAAACCGGCTTTTGATCTGCTCCATGATGATCTGGAAATGTAGCTGACACTGTCGGCGTTATCGCACGGAACTATTGCACGGATGTTTTTCCAGCACCCCACAAAGCATACATACTCCCGGCCCGATACGCCTAGATTACCGTACGGTAATTACGGTCACAGGTTATGGATGCGTAATGGATGTCATCTTACCGCTCATCATCCTTGTTGCCCGGATTGTCGAGACCACGATGGAGACGATCCGGCTTGTCTATGTCACCAAAGGTCACCGGTACCTCGCGTCGGGAATCGGGACGCTGAAGATCGGGGTCTGGGTCCTCTCCACGAGTCTTGTGCTCACGAACCTGGATAATATCCCCGGCATCCTTGCCTATATGCTGGGATATGGGATCGGTACGCTTCTCGGCATGACCATTGAATCGTGGATCGGTCTTGGAACTGTCATCGTCCGAATCTTTTGTACCAAAGATCCCGAACCGCTCATCCGCCATCTCGGGTCGCTGGGCTACGGGACTACGCGGATCAATGGTTCGGGCCAGTTCGTCCCGTCCGTTGCGGTGCTCCTCAGCATGGTTCCGAGAAAGGAGGCAGGTCATTTGCTTGGGGTCCTGAAGACGAAGTATCCCGATGTGCATTTTACTATCGAGGATGTTTCAACGATGAGCGAGCGGGAGATCTATTTCGGAAGACGCCCGGACAGGAGCATTCGCGGATTTCTCGGATGCGGATGACGACTCTTTCACGAACAGAGATATTTGGGATCTAGGAATCCCCGATAGTGATAATCTGCACCGGGCAGAGATCCGCAGCATCCTGAGCACAAGGTTCGAGGTCAGCAGGGGGCTGGCCCTCCCCAATCTTCCCGTCCAGCCGGTATTGTTCGATAACCTGACTGAACGTATCGTCCGGGTTCTGCTCGAAAAAACCCGGGCAGGCATCCCAGCAGGAACCGCAGCTGACGCAGGTCCCGCGATCAATACTCACTTTCATGGCAACCACTATCCTCCGCCGCTCATCACTCGTGCTTGCTTTTCAGAATTGCAAATTCCCTGTCGATCTCATCGTCCGAATAATCCAGAGATACCAAATCCCCTTTCAGGTCATCGACCGGCACTATCCGATCAATCTTCTGCGAAAAACCCCGGAGGAACTGGCTGAAGAACCCGGGAAATTCCTTCTGCCGGCAATGAAGAACGTGCTGTAAAAAAAGGATGGAGGCATGCCGTATCGCCTCGTTGCCGTACAGGTTCGGTTCGTCGAGGGCTGATCCATATTTCTCACGCCACGGATCAACCAGATCCTGTTCCTGTAAAAATACCGCGAATTCTTTTGACAGGAGATGCTCTGCAAGAGGATACGCGGACAGCCGTGCGGTTATTTTTTTGAGTATCTTCTTCGTATTCCTGGCCATAGAGAACGTGAGATCCCGTGTTCCTGTTATTCCGAAACTTCCTCGAACTGATCCTTTCCAGCCCCGCATTCTGGACATGCCCAGTCATCCGGCAGTGCGCTGAATGCAACGCCCGGCTGTATTCCCGAGGTTGGATCTCCCTTGTCGGGATCGTAGATGTATCCGCAAACCAGGCATCGGTATTTTGTTTTTTGGCCGGCCATGATGGTCTCCGGTATTCAGGAGTTAATGGTGGCCGCAGCCGCCTTTCTCCGCATGGTGTTCGCCGTGACCTCCCCCGCCCTTCACGTTCATGTACAGGTGATGGGAATACACGACCCAGCCGATGAAAGCCCCGATGAACTCCCTGCCGGCCGCAACATCGTCCACGTCGTACTTCTTCTTCTCCATGACATGGTGGAAGCGGTGCGTCAGGTCCTCTTCAACCGTCTTCAGGATGAAGCCAATCGTCTCCTTCGGGTCGCCGGTCTCGATGGCCTTCTCTGCTTTTGGCACGACCGGCCCTTCGCTGAGTCCAGCCGGTTTCATGCCGGTATAGGGCGCTCCTTCCCCTGCCCGGTGGAGCCGGATAGCGGTCTCAAAGAACCAGTCGTCCGCAACGTCCTGTGCATCCTTGCCGGCCTTTCTGGCACGCTGGGTGCGTGCAAACACATCTTTCAGTTCCTTTTCAGAATCTTTGGGGATCCAGATCAATACATAGTTGAGATTCCCGGTCTCCAGCGCCTTCTTCGCTGCCTTGACAACCGGGCCGTCCCTGGTATCGCAATGGGGTGGCATACTTCGTCCTCGTTCTCTGGTATCATTACTTTTCCGCTCATCATCTGGTCAGGGTCGTATCATCTGGGATGATCGTCCCTTCATCCCTCTTTTCTCTCAACAAGTTTCCGGTACATCTCCTCGCCGACACACTCCTTCGCGTACTTGCACCACTGGACGCAGGAGACGATGTCGTTCCAAATGACAAATCCGCAGTTGTGGCAGGTCACCTTGAGGTCATTGGAGAAGACTTCCACCTCGTTCCCGCACTGCGGGCATTTCTTGATAGTGAGGGTCGGGGTTCTTATGTTCGCTGCTCCGGGGCAGTGGTCAAGCACGGGGCTCCTCCTGCTTCTCCTGCTGTTGTTCCAGAAGCCGGATGTCATCCGGTCGGAGCATCTTGTACTCCCGCAGGAGGGCCGCCCGGTATTCCGCTATCTTCTTCGTCGGGATATAATTGAACTGCCGGACCCTTTTGACGAGTTCGTCGGTGATCGTCTCGTCAGTGCCAAAGTTCCTGCGGTACACGTCAAGAAGGATCCAGTCCAGCCGGTCGATACCAGTCTCCTTGCCCTCAATCGGGATTTTCTTGATCTTGATCTGGTCCGGCGGGATCCCTCCGCAGATGGCGCAGTAGTACCCGTCCTTTGCATCCCCGCCCATGCATCACTCCCGTATCATCGTGAGGGTCATCTTGAACCGGGTGATCGCGGAGAGGGCGTGCGGTGCGTTTGCCGGGAAGATGATCGTGTCCCCTGCTTTCATCTGCAGTGTCTGCCCCGTGACCCAGACCTCGCACTCGCCTTCAAGGATAGTGACGGTCGCATCGTACGGCGCCGTATGCTCGGACAGGCCTTCATTCTCATCGAACGAGAAGAGGGTGATACTGCCCGCCTTCCGGTTGATGATCATCCGGCTTGCAACTGTCCCTTCCTGGTAGTCCACGAGATCCTTCAGGGACAGCACTTTCCCCTTGAGCTCCTCGCGCTTCTTGTCCGGCTTGTCTTTTGGATCAACGGCTCCCATCGTGAATTCTGCCATGTATCTCACCCGTATCTGCATCCGGTCCTTTATGCCGGTGAAGGGAGGATGCCAAGCTGCTGCATCAGCCCCATCAGATTCGCCTCGCCCCAGAGTTCGGCGATCTTCCCGTTCTCCATGCGGAATATCTCGATGCCGGTCATGACAATCGGTTTGCCCGTGGGCGGAAGGCCCATGAACTCGCTCTTGTGTTCACCCCGGGCTGTGAACCGGCAGGTAACCTTGTCCCCGTCCGCTATCATATCCTCAACGGTCACATTCAGGCCATGGAATGCGGCCCGGCAGCTCAGTATGACATTGTTGATCGCATCGATCCCGGGCCCGGCGACCGGCAGCGGGACGTGGAGCGAGAATCCCGGGGCCAGGAGCGCATCGGCAGCCGCAAGGTCTCCCTTCGAGGGTCCGACTTCGAAAAATTTCCGGACAATTGCCATGTTGGCCTTCTCGGCCGGTGTCTGAGTCATGACATAAGCTCGAAAGATAACTATATAATTCTGTTGTCCCTAACAGAGTAACAGATGGACTCGGCTATCCAGAATCTCGGCCGGCTTGGGCTCAAGGAGTACGAGGCGAAGATCTATGTTGCCCTCGTGGGCCTCGGCGAGGCGAACGTCCGTAAAATCCATGAGGCCAGCGGGGTCCCCCGCCCCCGGGTGTACGATGTCCTGAACTCCCTTGCGGAAAAAGGGTTCATCAACATCCGGCAGGGGAGCCCGCTCATGTACAGCG
>Ga0302252_1000902_pt1 | contig 20419 bp, 31 predicted proteins | sample AAG_RA_Leu_MG_FD_193511 | JGI IMG/M metagenome (GOLD analysis project Ga0302252, IMG submission 193511) | Enriched activated sludge microbial communities from anaerobic digester in WTTP, New Holstein, Wisconsin, United States - AAG_RA_Leu | ecosystem: Engineered > Bioreactor > Anaerobic >...
GACATACTTCAGAGTCTACTCTGGGACGCTTAAATCGGGCAGCACCGTTTATAATATGACCACGAAGAAGAGAGAGCGCATCACCAAGATTCTCAGAATGCATGCCGACCACCGTGAAGAGATTCAGCAGATATGTGCAGGAGATCTTGCTGCAGGGGTAGGCCTGAGGATGACGAGAACAGGTGATACACTGGTCGATGAAAAGCATCCTGTCATGCTCGAGGACATCAAGTTCCCTGAGCCGGTCATATCGGTTGCAATAGAGCCCAGGACAAAGGCAGATCAGGATAAGCTGGGAGATGCGCTGAACAGGATACTCGAAGAGGATCCCACCTTCAGGATGAAAACAGACGAAGAGACCGGTCAGACGATAATATCGGGAATGGGCGAGCTCCACCTGGAGATCATAGTTGACAGATTGCTCAGAGAGTTCGGAGTGGAAGCAAATGTCGGCAAGCCTCAGGTTTCATACAAGGAGGCGATCAGGCGCCCGTCCAGAGGAGAAGGCAAGTTCATCAAGCAGACAGGCGGCAGAGGGCTGTACGGCCACGTCGTGATCGAGATAGAGCCCAGTAATAACGGCACCAGATACGAGTTCATAAACAGCCTTCCTCAGGGAGTTATTCCAAAGGAGTTCATCCCCTGCATAGACAAGGGGCTCAGGGACGGACTCGAGTCAGGATATCTGATAGGATATCCTCTCATAGAGGTAAAAGCGACACTTCTTGACGGCAGCTTTCACGAAGTAGACTCTAATGAAATTGCTTTCAGCATAGCGGCATCGATGGCTCTCAAGAACGCCATAGGCCTGAACGAGAGCTATCTGAAAGAGCCGATCATGAAAGTCGTGATAGAGACCCCTGAGCAGTATCTCGGAGAGGTCATCGCCGATCTGAACTCAAGGCGGGGCAGGATAGAGAGGATGGAGGCGCTTCCCAGCGGAATTCAGGCTGTCTATTCAAACGTGCCTCTGGCAGAGATGTTCGGATACGCGACAGACCTGCGCTCATTGACACAGGGGCGCGCAATCTTCACTTCAGAGTTCAGCCAGTATTCTGAAGTGCCAAAGCCGATTCTGGAGGAGATAATGTCCCGTGTATACGGGAAAAGCTATTTTTAATAAAAGCTGAGAGGAAAAGCGTGATATATGATGAATTATCATGCTTCTGACTTAACGGTATTAATCCATGATAATGGAGCAGAAAGGATGAAGTCATAATGGCCAAGCAGAAATTTGACAGAACAAAACCTCATGTAAATATCGGAACAATCGGACACGTCGATCACGGCAAGACGACGCTCACCGCGGCGATAACGAAGTTTCTATCCGCCAAAGGCGGCGGCACGAAGGCCCTTGATGTGGATCAGATTGACAACGCTCCCGAAGAGAAAGAGCGCGGTATTACAATCGCCATCTACCACGCGGAGTATGAGACCGAGAAGCGTCACTACGCGCACGTGGACTGTCCGGGCCACGCTGACTACATCAAGAACATGATCACCGGCGCAGCCCAGATGGACGGCGCAGTGCTTGTCGTATCAGCTGCCGACGGCCCGATGCCTCAGACCCGTGAGCATATCCTCCTGGCCCGCCAGGTGAACGTGCCTTACATCGTGGTGTTCCTGAACAAGGTCGACATGGTTGACGACCCTGAGCTGATCGATCTCGTCGAACTGGAAGTCAGAGACCTCCTCAACACATACGAGTTCCCGGGCGACACGATTCCCATCATCAAGGGATCAGCCCTGAAGGCTCTCGAGTGCGGCTGCGGCAAGCCGGACTGCAAGTGGTGCAACGCCATAGGTGAGCTCACCAAGGCAGTGGACGACTATATTCCGCTTCCTGAGCGTCCGGTCGACAAGCCTTTCCTGATGCCTATCGAAGACGTCTTCACAATCACGGGACGCGGAACTGTCGGAACAGGAAGAGTGGAGCGCGGAATCATCAAGGTCGGTGAGGAAGTCGAGATCGTAGGGCTCCATCCCGAAGTCAAGAAGACAGTCGTCACAGGCGTCGAGATGTTCAGAAAGCTGCTCGATGAGGGAAGAGCCGGCGACAACGTGGGACTTCTGCTCCGCGGCGTCGACAGAAAGGAGATCGAGCGCGGCCAGGTTCTTGCGAAGCCGAACTCAATCAAGCCTCACTCGAAGTTCAAGGCGGAGGTTTACGTCCTTTCAAAGGAAGAAGGCGGAAGGCACACCCCGTTCTTCAACGGCTACCGTCCGCAGTTCTATTTCAGAACCACCGATGTGACCGGATCCTGCAAGCTCCCTGACGGGATGGAGATGATCATGCCTGGTGACAACGTGACAATCGAAGTGACACTGATTACGACCATCGCCATGGAGGAAGGCCTCCGCTTCGCCATCAGAGAGGGCGGACGCACAGTCGGCGCCGGAGTCGTGGTCGGAGTGATAGAATAACAACAGGAAATACACCCTGCCATGCCTTTCGGGGATCATGGAGGGATAAGGAGGACAGGAAATGGCCAAGCAGAAGATAAGGATTCGATTGAAGGCCTATGAGCACAGGATTCTCGATGAATCCGCTCAGAGAATAGTCGAGATAGCAAAGAAGTCCGGTGCAAACATCTCCGGACCCATTCCTCTCCCGACAGAGAAGAATATTTACTGTGTGCTGCGTTCCCCGCACGTGGACAAGAAGTCCCGAGAGCACTTCGAGATCCGCACACATAAACGCCTGATTGACATTTATTTCGATCCGGCTCAGAAAACAATTGACGCTCTGATGAAGCTCGATCTTCCGGCTGGCGTAGATATCGAGATTAAGGGCTGATCGTGAACCGATCCTGAAAATGTTTTCGAAGAGCTGGATTGCAGGAGGTTTGGAATCGTGAAAGGGATTATTGGAAAAAAATTGGGAATGACTCAGGTCTTCAACGAGATGGGCAGAGCTGTGCCTGTTACTGTGATAGCTGCAGGACCCTGCATCGTAACCGAGGTTCGCAACAAGGACAAGCATGGCTATACAGCCATTCAACTGGGCTTTGGCTCAGTGAAGGCCAAGCTCGTCGAGAAGATCAAGAAGAAGGAAGATCGCAAATCCAAAAGGGTTATCAACAAACCGATAGTTGGATTTTTCGAGAAGAGAGACATCAAGCCGATGCGGTATCTCAGGGAGTTCAGACTCGAAAACATCGATGATTACAAGATCGGCCAGGAGATCAAGGTTACGATCTTCAATAACGGCGAATTTGTCGATGTGGTCGGGAGATCGAAAGGCAAGGGGTTTGCAGGCGGCATGAAGCGGCACGGATTCAAAGGCGGACCGAGGAGCCACGGCTCCATGATCCACCGTCAGCCTGCCAGCAGCGGCTCGACAGATGCGGCAAGAACGATAAAGGGCACAAAAAAGCCGGGAAGACTTGGCTTCGATAATGTAACTGCCCAGGGCCTGCAGATAGTGAGAGTCGATGGAGAGAAGAACCTTCTCCTCATCAAGGGCTCGATTCCCGGCCCGCCGAAGGGGCTGCTTATAATCAGAGAGTCATGCAAGACGAGAAAAGCGGAAAAAGCCGCGAAGGCTGCCAAGGCAGCGGAAAAGGCCCCCGAAAAGGGCGGCAGGAAGTGAAGTAAGCGCGAAGCGCACGCAATGGAGGTGCTTTAATGGCCCGAATAAATATGGTCGATAAAAATGGTAACAACCGTGGAGAGATAGAGCTCAAGGGAGATATCTTCGAGCAGCCTGTTAAGGCGCATCATCTTCACGCAGCAGTCCTGAAACAGCTCAACAACAAGAGGCTCGGGACAGTCTCTACGAAGACTCGCGCCGAAGTGAGCGGCGGAGGAAAAAAGCCCTGGAGGCAGAAAGGCACGGGCCGGGCGCGGCACGGAAGCATCCGTTCTCCCATCTGGAAAGGCGGCGGAATAACCTTCGGGCCAAGACCGCGTGATTACTCAACCAAACTGACCCGCAAGATGAGAAGGCTGGCTCTCAAAGAAGCCCTGTCGTCAAAGGTTCTTGAAAACCGTCTCGTCGTCGTGGAAGAGATCAGACTCGAAAAGATCCACACAAGGGATTTCGTCCAGATGATGAAGGATCTGAAGCTCGAAGGTAAGGTGCTCTTCGTGCTCAAAGATTACGACCCAGTCGTGGAGAAGTCGGGGCGCAACATTGAGGGAGTCCGGATAGTCAAGGTGGAAGGCGTCAACGTATACGATCTTCTGTACTATGACACCGTGGTGTTCGTCAAAGATGCACTGATGCGTATTGAGGAGGTGCTGGCATGAAGACGGCCAGAGAGATAGTAAAAAAGCCCATAGTAACTGAAAAGAGCATGGAAGGTGCTGCATACAACAAATACACCTTCAGAGTGGATCCGAAGGCCAACAAGATCGAGATCAGAAAGGCCATCGAGCAGATATTCAATGTCAAGGTCACCAAGGTCAATACGCTCAATATGGAAGGAAAAGAACGAAGAAGAGGCCGCTATGTCGGGAAGACATCCGACTGGAAAAAGGCGATAGTTACGCTGAAGGAAGGCGACAAGATCGAGATTGGCGGCGTCGATTACTTCGAGCAATAAGAAAATCTCGTCTGAAATGATGAGAGGGTATGGACAGGTGTGATATAATAGTGCACAGATCGATTGCACGGAAGAAAGGATGAGATAACGTGCCTGTTAAAAACTTCAAACCAACGTCTGCCGGCAGACGTTTTATGACAGTATCGGATTACAAGGAAATTACGACAGATTCTGCGGAAAAGAAGCTGACGAAGCGGCTCAAGAAGAATGCAGGTAGAAACAACATGGGCAGAGTGACCTGCAGAGGCCGGGGCGGCGGGACAAAGAGACTGTACCGCATCATCGACTGGAAGCGGGATAAGGATCACATTCCAGCCAAGGTTGCGTCAGTCGAGTACGATCCCAACCGCTCAGCCCGTATCGCGTTGCTTCACTATGTCGACGGAGACAAGAGGTATATCCTCTGCCCGCTCGGAGTGGGAGTTAACGACACGGTCATGTCAGGCGAGAAAGTAGACATAAAGCCTGGTAATGCTCTCCCGATAAGCGACATCCCGGTTGGAACGCTGATTCACAACCTGGAGGTATTCCCGGGAAAAGGCGGCCAGCTCGTAAGATCGGCCGGAGCTGCCGCACAGCTCCTCGCCAAGGAAGGCGCCTATGCGCACATAAGGCTCCCTTCCAGTGAAGTCAGGTTGATAAGCGTAAAATGCAGAGCCACTATCGGTCAGGTGTGCAATGTGGAACACGAGAATATAAGCATCGGCAAAGCGGGCCGCTCCCGATGGCGCGGCAGACGCCCAAGCGTGAGAGGAATTGCGATGAATCCATGTGATCATCCTCACGGCGGCGGCGAAGCGCGCTCCACTCCAGGAAGACCTAGCACCACACCTTGGGGAAAGCCTGCCTATGGGCACAAGACAAGGAAGAAGAAGAAGGCAGACTGGATGATAGTGAGACGAAGAAATCAAAAGGGAGGTTAGGCACGTGTCTCGCTCAGTAAAAAAAGGACCTTATATTGACAAAAGCCTGTTGAAGAAAGTCGATCTGTTGAATGCCCGGAACGAGAAGAAGGTCATCAAGACCTGGTCGCGCTCATGCACGGTTGTTCCTCAGATGATCGGCCACACCATAGCGGTTCATGATGGCAGAAAGCATATCCCCATCTATGTAACCGAGCAGATGGTTGGACACAAGCTGGGGGAGTTTGCGATAACACGACATTTCAGAGGTCATGGCTCGCACACAGAGCGTTCAACCTCGCTGAAATAGTGATATCACACAGATGATCAACGCACTATCAGGAAGGGATGAGTTTTATGGATAAGCTTAAGAAGAAGAAGAAAGGCGCTGATACCGGAGCTGAGAAGCCAACTGAGGCGCGGGAGGTAAAGGCAATAGCCAGATACGTCAGAACTGCCCCGAGAAAGCTGCGGCTCATAGCTGACGAGATAAGAGGGCGTTCCGTTGAAGAGGCGCTGAACATTCTCAGATTCGCCAGAAAGCGCGCTGCAAAAACTCTGGAAAAAGTTCTGAAATCAGCTGTTGCCAATGCTGAGAACAACCACCAGTTGAGCGCGGACAGCCTGTTCGTCTATCGCGCATTCATCGACGGTGGACCGACAATGAAGCGCTGGATCCCCAGGGCAATGGGAAGAGCAAGCCTTGTCCATAAAAGAACAAGCCATATCACATTTATCGTAAAAGAAGGAGAGGGGGTGTAACAGATGGGCCAGAAAATACATCCAGTAGGTTTGAGGTTGAAGATAACCAGAGGCTGGGACAGCAGATGGTTTCAGGATAAAAAGTACACCGAGTGGCTTCATGAGGACTTCCATATCAGAAAGTTCATCAAGAAATATCTCAAGAACGCCGGAGTCTCGAAGATAGAGATCGAGAGAGCTGACAGGGTCGATGTCATAATCAACACTGCCAAGCCAGGTCTTGTGATCGGTAAAAAGGGAGCAGGGATAGAAGAGCTTCGCAGGAGGCTTACCAATCTGATCAAGAAGCCTGTCAAAGTGACAGTGCTCGAGATCAAGAGCCCTGAGCTGGATGCGGCGCTCGTCGCCGACAACATAGTTGAGCAGCTCGAAAAGAGAGTGGCTTTCAGAAGAGCCATGAAGCAGGCAGTCGGCAGGACGATGAAAGCCGGAGCGAAGGGAATCAAGGTGCAGTGCAGCGGCCGACTCGCCGGCGCAGAGATCGCACGCTCAGAGAGAACCTTTGAAGGGAAAGTTCCTCTTCACACTTTGAGAGCCGATATCGACTACGCAATCAAGGAAGCTTTTACAACATACGGCCAGATTGGCGTGAAGGTATGGATTTATAGAGGCGACATAATTCCGATGACAAAACATGCGCATGCCGACAAGGGTATGTCCGCCTCTGGCAGGGAGGAGTAAACGATGATCTTGCTATTGATGCCTAAACGTGTAAAATACAGAAAGCTTCAGAGGGGCAGAATGAAGGGAAAGGCCCAGAGAGGCAACTCGCTTGCCTTCGGAGAGTTCGCCCTTCAAGCCACAGAGCCCCACTGGGTGACAGATCGTCAGATAGAGGCCGCTCGTATTGCCATAAACAGGCATATCAAGAGAGGCGGCAAACTGTGGATCAGAATATTTCCAGATAAATCGGTCACCAAGAAGCCCGCTGAAACCCGTATGGGAAGCGGAAAGGGCTCACCTGAGCTCTGGGTGGCGGTAATCAAACCGGGAAGAGTTCTTTTCGAGCTGGGTGGCGTCTCTCGCGACATCGCGATCGAAGCTTTGAAGCTCGCATCGTACAAACTTCCGATTAAAACTCAGATTCTCGAAAGAGAAGAAATAGGTGGTGAAGAGGGTGAAGCTTAAAGACAGGAAGAGAAAGATACGTGAGATGACGCCTCTCGAGCTTGAGGCGAAGCTCAAGGAGCTCACAGAGGAGCTTTTCAATGTGCGCTTCCAGCTGGCAACAGGACATCTCGAGGACTTCAACAAGGTCCGGATCAACAGAAAAGAGATTGCACGTCTCAGGACTGCAATCAGGCAGAGACAGCTCGGAATCCTGGGTTAACTATCGATGAAATGGGGTACTCACAATGGAGAACGTCATAGAGAAAGAAGCAAGAAGTAAAAGGAAAATAAGAATAGGCAAAGTGGTGAGCAACAAGATGGATAAGACTGTTGTCGTTGAATGCGAGCGGCAGTTTGCCCATCCGATATATCAGAAGATGATCAAGAGGAAATCCCGTTTCAAGGCTCACGATGAAAAGAATGAGTGTCTGGTCGGCGACAAGGTCAGGATAATGGAGACCAGGCCAATCAGCAAGGACAAGTGCTGGAGAGTGGTGGAGATTCTGGAGAGAGCGAAGTAATTTCATTTTTCGACCGGAAGACTATCACGGGGTTTATACAATAATCAAAATTGCTGCTGCGGTACAGCACGGAGGAATGAGCTATGATTCAGCAGGAGAGCAGATTGAAGGTGGCAGACAACTCTGGCGCGCGAGAGATAATGTGTATTCGCGTACAGAAGGGCTTTCACCATAAATACGCCAAAGTCGGCGATATAATTACTGCCTCTGTCAAAGAGGCAATCCCTGGCGCCGCCGTCAAAAAGGGAGATGTCGTCAAGGCTGTGGTGGTTCGTACGAGAAACCGGATCAGAAGAGCTGATGGATCGTACATCAAGTTCGATGAAAACGCCGCTGTTCTAATCAATGATCAGCTGAACCCGAGAGGAACAAGAATATTCGGACCTGTGGCCCGCGAACTGAGAGACAAGGAGTTCATGAAGATCTGTTCGCTTGCCCCAGAGGTCCTGTGAAATATTGAGGTGACAATATGAAGACGACAAAAGAAAGCGCCGAAAAGAGAAATCTGCATGTCAGAAAAGACGACACCGTAATGGTAGTCTCAGGAAAAGACAAGGGGAAGAAGGGCAAGGTCATGCAGGCCCTTCCGCGGGAAGGCAAGGTTCTCGTGGACGGTATCAACATTGCCAAGAAGCATACGAAGCCCCGTCCGCCGAAGGTACCCAGAGGCGGCATCCTCGAGAAGGCTCAGCCCGTTGATTCGAGCAAAGTGATGCTTATGTGCGGAAAATGCGACAAGCCTGTGAGAGTAAAGCACAGAGTCGCCGAAGACGGCAGCAAGACCCGCATCTGCAGAAAATGTGGAGAAGAGATATAGCAATAATAAATTACTTCGATAGAAGGTGAGCGTATCATGGTGAGATTAAAAGACAAGTACAGAAACGAAGTAGTTACTCAGATGAAGGAGAAGTTCAACTACGATAATATCAATATGGTTCCCCGTATTGAAAAAGTTGTTGTAAGCATGGGAATCGGCGAGGCAATAGCCAACCCCAAGGTTCTCGATGCAGCCGTTGAGGATTTGAGGCAGATTGTCGGGCAGCAGCCTGTCGTAACAAAAGCTAAGAAATCAGTGGCAGCCTTCAAGCTCAGAGCCGGTGTCAAGATAGGATGCAAAGTCACGCTTAGGGGCTTGAGGATGTATGCCTTTCTCGATAAACTTTTCAATGTAGTACTTCCGAGAATCAGGGATTTCAGAGGAGTGCAGTCAAAGTCCTTCGATGGAAGAGGCAATTACGCCTTTGGGTTGAAGGAGCAGATAATATTCCCTGAGATAGACTATGACAAGGTCGACAAGGTAAGAGGAATGGACATAAACATCGTCACGACAGCGAAAACCGACGAAGAAGGCCGGTATTTCCTGAAATTGATGGGATGTCCATTTAGAGAGAGCTAAACCATACAAGTTCAAATAGATGTTCGGGAGGGCGCTATGGCAAGAACAGCAATGATAGTGAAGGCAAATCGAAAGCCGAAGTTCAAGGTGCGGTTCAACAACCGCTGCAAGATCTGCGGGAGGCCGAAGGCTTATCTCAGAAAGTTCGGTATGTGCCGTATTTGCTTCAGATTGATTGCGCATAAAGGCGAGATACCAGGAGTTTCTAAATCTAGCTGGTAATGATAAATTTACTTTTGGAGGGAATTTTATGGGCATGACAGACCCGATTGCAGATATGCTTACTCGCATCAGGAATGCAAATACTGCCTATCATGAGCAGGTAGACATACCGGCATCGAAAATGAAGGAACGCATCGCGAAGATCCTGAAGGAAGAGGGTTTCATCAAGGACTTTCAGGTGATAAACACCGGAACCCAGGGGATTATCAGGATTATGATGAAATACGGCCCCAACAGAGCCAAGGTGATATCCGGAATAAAGAGGATCAGCAAACCAGGCCTCAGGATATATGTTGGCAAGGAGAAGATTCCCAGAATCTTCGGCGGCCTCGGAGTAGTAATAGTTTCGACCCCAAGGGGTTTGATGACTGGTAAGCAGGCGAGAGAGAACAGCATAGGCGGAGAAGTTCTTGCCTACGTCTGGTAGAAGGAGGAGTTACAATGTCCAGAATCGGGAAACTACCTATCAAGGTTCCACCCAATGTCACGGTTACAATCAAGGGTAATGAGATACATGTGAAAGGCCCGAAAGGCGAGCTGAGGAAGGAACTTCACAATGATATCAAAGTCGAGCTCGACGACCAGATAATACACGTCACGAGACCGACAGACGGCCGGGAGCACAGGTCCCTGCATGGCCTTACCAGAACGCTTGTGAACAACATGGTCCAGGGCGTCACGACAGGTTTTGAAAAGGAGCTGCATATAATCGGTGTCGGCTATAAAGTAGCGAAACAGGGAAAGGCCATTCAGATCAACTGCGGCTACTCACACCCTGTCGATATCGAGCCTGCTCCCGGTATAGAGTTTGATGTGGAAGCGGAAAAAGGTCTCAACAAGATCAGGGTAAGAGGAATAGACAAGGAGCTGGTCGGGCAGGTTGCAGCCGACATTCGCTACGTAAAGCCTCCTGAGCCATACAAGGGCAAAGGCATCAAATACGCCAGGGAAGTCATAATCAGAAAGATGGGCAAGGCTGGAAAAGCCGGCAAATAAGGAAACTGATACATAAAGTGAGGACAGGGTTATGATAGAGAAGATATCGCGCAACGAGCTGAGAATGAGAAGACACAGCCGGATCAGAAAAAAGCTGCTCGGTACGAAGGAGAAGCCCAGAGTGTCGGTATTCAGAAGCATCAAGCAGATCTATGCGCAGATCATTGATGACGAAACAGGCTCTACACTGGTGGCAGCCAGTTCACTGGAGAAGGCGCTCCGCGAGAGCGTCGAGGGAACTCCCAGGGATATTGCCAAAAAAGTGGGGCAGCTGCTTGCAGAAAAGGCGAAGACAAAAGGAATAACCACCATCGTATTCGACAGAGGTGGATACAAGTTTCACGGCAGAATCGCTGCTCTTGCAGAGGGCATGCGTGAAGCCGGGCTGGAATTCTAAAGGGAGGACTGCTATGGCAAAGATCGATCCGTCAGAGTTGGAGCTGCAGGAGACTGTAGTTAAGGTAAACAGAGTGGCGAAAGTGGTAAAGGGAGGAAAGAGATTTTCCTTCAGCGCGCTGGTCGTAGTTGGAAACAGCGCCGGCATCGTGGGCGCCGGACTCGGGAAGGCTGGAGAGGTTCCAGAGGCTATCCGAAAGGGAGCCGAGGAAGCCAAGAAGCGCCTGGTCCAGATACCGCTTGTGGGAAATACAATACCTCATGAGGTAAACATCAAATTCGGAGCGGCAAGGGTCATGCTCAAGCCGGCAGCGCCAGGAACGGGCGTTATAGCGGGCGGAGCCGTTAGAGCAGTCGTGCAGCAGGCAGGAGTCAAGGATATATTGACGAAGTCTCTGGGCTCCGACAATGCGATTAACATCGTGTACTGCACAATCAAGGCACTCAGGGAGCTCAAGAGAGCTGAAGATGTCGCCAAGTTGCGCGGAAAGGCATTGAACGAGATACTACAATAACAGGGCACTGCGTCCATTGAAAGGGGATCGTTATGCAGTTATCAGATTTGCATCCTGCAGACAATTCAACGAAGAGAAGAAAAAGAGTTGGAAGAGGTCACGCCTGCCACGGCAAGACAGCGTGCCGGGGCTCGAACGGACAGTTGAGCCGCTCAGGCGGAGCGAAGCCTCCGGGCTTCGAAGGCGGCCAGACACCGTGGTACAGGAGACTGCCAAAGTACAAAGGCTTCAACAACCCTGACAAGATTCAGTATACGCTTGTCGATCTGGCGATGCTGGATAAAATTGCGGACAAGGGAGAGATCACACCGGATCTTCTTCTTTCAGAAGGAATAGTCAAGAGCTTGCGCAACCCTATCAAGGTGCTTGCCAATTACTCGATATCAAAGCCCATAACTGTGAAGCTTCACGCCTTCAGCCAGACGGCGAAGGAGGCAATTGAGAACGCAGGCGGCAAGACAGAGGTGATTTAATGGTTGGAGGTTTTTTCAGCTCCTTTAGAGTTAAAGAGTTAAGAGACAGAATTCTCTTTGTGATGTTCGGCTTCTTCGTCTTCGTCCTGACCGTTCATCTGAGCGTTCCAGGCGTGGATCTGAAGAAATGGGACCAGCTCCTTTCACAGGGAGCGCTGTTCTCTTTCCTGGGGATGTTCACAGGAGGCGCACTGAACAGATTTTCGATTGGCGCGATGGGAATCACTCCATACATCAACGCTTCGATTATCATGCAGCTCCTCACTGTCGTCATACCGAAGCTCCATGAGCTCCAGAAAGAGGGCGGTGAGATGGGAAGAAGAAAGCTGGGCCAGTATATCCGCTTTCTGACCATGGCGCTCGCGCTTCTTCAGGCCACTATGATGATAGTAAGCCTTGCCAAGTGGAAAGACGATGCCGGCGGCACGCTGTTCCTGATGACAGGCATCCCGTACTTCATAATGGTAATCCTGTCGCTAACTGCTGGAACCGCATTCCTGATGTGGCTTGGCGAACAGATGTCTGACAAGGGAATCGGAAACGGCGTATCGCTGATAATATTCGGCGGCATCGTGCTCAGATATCCCGTGTACATCAAGCAGACTCTTTTCTATGCAAAAGTTGCAAACGATCCGAACTATTTCCTGAAGCTTATACTCTTCGGTGTTGTAGCTATCCTTCTCGTGATGGCGATCATCATGCTGACGCAGGGGCAGAGAAAGGTTCCTGTCCAGTATGCCAAGAGGGTTGTCGGAAGGCGCGTATTCGGAGGGCAGAGCACATATATTCCGATCAGGGTTAACAATGCGGGAGTAATATCGATAATCTTCGCGATCTCGATAATGTATCTGCCGCAGACGTTCACACAGTTTGTGCGGCCGGAGATGGGCTCAATGTGGTATGGCATAGTCAGCTTTATAAATGACATTTTCAGCCCGCGACACTGGTTCTACAACCTGATGTACGCGCTGCTCGTCATATTCTTCACATACTTCTACTCGGCCATCACATTCAATATCAGCGATGTGGCTGACAACATGAAGAAGTATGGAGGTTTCATACCGGGGATCAGGCCTGGAAGGCCCACTGTGGAATATCTTGAAAAGATAATGGGCAGAATAACCTTTGTATCAGCGATATCGCTGGCCTTCATAGCTGTCGCACCAACGTTCGCGATGTCGGTGACAGGCGTCACGAGCTTCTATCTGGGTAGCACTTCGATGCTGATTATCGTCGGAGTAGCGCTTGACACGATGCAGCAGATAGAAGCGCGACTTGTGATGCGCCACTACCAGGGATTCATGAAATAACGAGAGGTAACGACAATATGTTTCTTGTGCTGCTTGGAATGCCGGGATCAGGGAAGGGAACGCAGGCTCAGTTCATCAAAGAGAGCTTCGGTGTTCCGCATATCTCGACTGGCGACATATTCAGAGAGGCTATAAAGGCCGAGACGCCTCTCGGCCAGAAGGCAAAGGGATATCTCGACAGAGGGGAGCTCGTCCCGGATGAGCTCGTAACAGATATAGTCAAGGAGCGGATAGAGAAGGATGACTGCAGAAATGGCTTCATCCTGGACGGATATCCGAGGACTGTGAACCAGGCCGAGGCGCTGGACACGATAATGCAGAAGAAGGGCATCAGTCTCACGTCGGTCGTCGATTTCAGGATAACACCTGATGAGGCAGTAAGGCGCCTGTCGTCGAGGCGGAGCTGCTCATCGTGCAGCGCAGTATACAACCTGCTGCACAAGATGCCGAAGGAAGAGGGAAAATGTGATCTCTGCGGTGGTAAGCTCTATCAGAGGGATGATGACAGGGAAGATGTGATTCGGAACAGATTGAAAGTCTACGAGCTTCAGACTGCTCCGATCATAGAATACTACGAGAAGCAGAATAACATATCACACATAGACGCAGAGGCTCAGATTGCTTCCATAAGAGAAAGTATCACGGAGCTTCTTGGAAGCAAGGCGCAGAAATGATAATCCTTAAGTCTGAAGATGAGATACAGATGATGAGAGAATCAGGGCACATCACGGCCCTGGTGCTCCGGGAGCTGGAAAAGAGTACTGTCGAGGGTATTACTACGAGAGAGCTCGACAGGATAGCGGAGGACCTCATCATAAAGATGAAGGCGAAGCCGGCCTTCAAAGGGTACAAGAGCTATCCCAGCTCGACTACCATATCGATAAACGAAGAAGTGGTCCACGGGATTCCGGGTAAGCGGAAGTTGAAAAACGGCGATATCGTGAGCATCGATATGGGAGTGTTTTTGAAGGAATACTGTTCCGATGCTGCGATATCACTGATAGTGGGACAGAATGACGATGAGAAGAAGAAGCTTCTCAGAGTGACGAAGGAAGCACTGTACAAGGGTATCGAGAAGGCAGTGCAGGGTCTGCGACTGGGTGACCTTTCATCGGCAATCCAGGAGCACGTCGAAGCAAACGGCTATTCGGTCGTGCGAGACCTCGTAGGCCACGGGATCGGCAGGGCGATGCACGAAGAGCCGCAGGTCCCAAACTACGGCACGAAGGGAATGGGGACACTGCTGAGGACCGGTATGGTCCTGGCGATAGAACCGATGGTGAATATGGGAACGCATAAAATCTATATTAAAGAAGACAACTGGACAGTGGTGACTCAGGATTCGAAATGTTCGGCTCATTTTGAGCACACTGTGGCCATAACAAAAAACGGGCCAAGAATCTTGACATTGCCGAGCAGTGCGACAAGGGAAGAAGAATACCCTTTTTCTCAATGGAACTGAAAATGTGTCAAAGATCTGGCGGTCTTCGGCAAGGGGGTGACGTAAGGGTTTGAAAGAAGAAGCGATTGAAGTAGAGGGTACTGTAATGGAAGCCCTGCCTAATGCCATGTTCAGAGTTGAACTCCCTAATGGCCATAAGGTCCTGGCACATGTATCAGGCAAAATCAGAATGAACTTCATAAGAATTCTGCCTGGCGACAAAGTCACAGTAGAGCTGTCGCCGTATGATCTGACCAGGGGCAGAATCGTATACAGGTTCAAGTGAGGGTTTACGCTACATTCAGAGGTCCTGACAGGGACTTCAGGATAGGAGTTGATTGGATATGAAAGTTCGTCCGTCTGTAAAAACGCGATGTGAGAAATGCAAAATAATTCTCAGAAAGCGTAAAGTTCGTGTTATCTGTAATAACCCTAAACATAAGCAGGTTCAGGGATAGGAGGTGAACCATTGGCTCGTATAGCAGGTGTAGATCTACCAAGGGATAAGAGACTGGAAATTGCGCTCACCTATATCTTCGGTATAGGCCGGAGCAGCAGCATGAAGATTCTCGAAAAGACCGGTATCGATAAGAATACCAGGGTCAAAAATCTGACTGAGGACGAAGTTGTAAGGCTCAGAGACGAAATCGAGAAGCATTACAAGGTCGAAGGCGATCTCAGAAGAGAAGTGACGCAGAACATCAAGCGTCTGATCGAGATCAACTGTTACAGGGGAATGCGCCACAGAAGAGGTCTGCCAGTCCGGGGACAGCGTACCAGAACGAACGCCCGCACTCGGAAAGGTCCCAGACGGACTGTCGGCATCAAGAGGAAAAAATAGGCGAGGAGGAGTATAATGGCTAAACGCACTGGGCGAAGTCGGAAGAAAGAGCAGAAGATCATCCCCAGGGGTATTGCTCATATTCAGTCGACTTTCAACAATACAATCATTACTATTTCCGATCCTCAGGGGAACGCCGTTGCATGGGCAAGCGCCGGTGGACTTGGCTTCAAGGGCTCGCGCAAAAGTACTCCCTTTGCCGCACAGATAGCTGCAGAAGCTGTTGCGAAGAAGGCGATTGAAAATGGGATGCGTTCTGTTGAGGTTTTTGTGAAAGGCCCCGGATCGGGAAGAGAGGCTGCAATAAGATCGTTGCAGGCCACAGGACTTGAGATAAATCTCATCAAGGATGTGACGCCCATACCTCACAACGGTTGCAGGCCTCCAAAGAGAAGAAGAGTATGATATCCGGCTATCCGGAAACGAAATTTTTACTGTGTGTGGAATAGGAGGATTAACGTGGCTCGTTATGTGGGACCAAGATGCCGTCAATGTAGAAGAGAAGGTATAAAGCTCTATCTGAAGGGTGAGCGTTGCTATACCACAAAGTGTGGAGTCGAGCGAAGAGCGTATCCGCCGGGTGATCACGGCCAGATGCGGCGCAAGATGTCCAACTATGGAATTCAGCTCAGGGAGAAGCAGAAGCTGAGGAAGATCTACGGGCTCAATGAGCTCCAGTTCAAAAACTACTTCAGAAGAGCCGAGCGCCAGAAAGGCGTATCCGGCGAGAACTTCCTGAGGATCCTGGAAAGGAGACTCGACAACGTCGTATTCAGACTGGGCTTCTGCTCGTCGCGCTCGCAGGCCAGAATGTTCGTGCGCCACGGTCACGTGCTCGTCAACGGAAAAAAAGTTGATATACCTTCGTTCCTAGTCAGAGCCGGTGAGGTTGTGCAGGTATCGGAAGGAAGCAAGCAGATACCTGAGCTGCTCCACGCGGTGGAAGTCTCGAAGGGAAGAAAGCTCCCGTCGTGGCTGGAGCTCGACGCAGTCAAGCTGGAAGGCAAGATCATCGGACTGCCTGTAAGAGAAGACATTGACGCGCCGATCAATGAGCAGCTCATAGTAGAGTTCTACTCGAAGTAATGACGTCTTCCACACCAGGTTATCTGAGCGGAAGTGATGGATGCTGCAGAACATTCTGCAGTGCAACTATGAATGAGGGGAGATACATCGATGCTGGATGTCATTGATAAACCGAAGATTATATGTGACACCGAGGAGAATTACGGGCGCTTCGTGATCGAGCCGCTTGAGAGAGGATTTGGCATCATTCTCGGAAACTCTCTGAGAAGGATACTGCTCTCTTCAATATACGGCGCAGCGATCACACACGTCCGTATCGAGGGAATTCTGCACGAATTCTCCACGATCCCCGGTGTGATGGAAGATGTTACTGAGATTGTATTGAACCTCAAAAAGGTCAATCTCAAGCTTCTTGCCGACAGGCCGAAGACACTCAAGGTAGAGGTAAAGGGTGAAGGCATAGTTACAGCGGCCGATATTCAGCCTGATCCTGAGGTTGAAATCCTTAATCCGGATATATACATAGCCACTCTTACTGAAAAGAATGCGCGACTGTCGATGGAGATGAGGGCTGAGAAGGGAAAAGGTTACGTACCTGCTGAGAAGCAGAGGTCGCCTGAGCAGATTCTGGGCCTCATACCGATAGATTCAATATTCGGGCCTATCACCAAGGTCAAATACACTGTCGAAGACACCCGGGTTGGCCAGGTTACCAACTTTGACAGGCTGATCCTTGAGATATGGACAGACGGGAGCATACAGCCCCATGAGGCGATAAGCAACAGCGCCGAGATAATGCAGGGCTATCTCAACTTCTTCTCCAACCTGAAGCCGCCGTCAGCGCTGCCTGTCCCGACAGGAGCAGTCGACCAGGCCCAGATACTGGACATGCCGATAGAAGAGCTCGGGCTCTCGGTCAGATCACTGAACTGCCTCAAGAGAGCTGCAGTCAGAAAGGTCGGCGATCTGGTAGCGCTCTCAGAGGAAGATGTCATGAAGCTCAAGAACTTCGGGCAGAAATCCCTTGTAGAGATCAAGGAGAAATTGGTACAGTATGAACTGTCACTTGCACCTTCAGCGCGTGAGGAATAATGCTCCGGCGAGATGAAGAGTGTTCCGATTATTAGGAGGATTTAGCGATGAAACACAGGAAATACACCAGAACGCTGGGTAGAAAGACCGCCCACAGGCTGAGCATGCTTCGCAACCTTGCACTGTCGCTTTTCGTGCACAGGAAGATCGAAACTACTCATGTGAGGGCGCTTGAGCTCTCCAGGTTCGCCGAGAAGCTGGTTACACTTGCCAAGCGCGAGGATCTTCAGTCCAAGAGAAGAGTCTTTTCAGATCTCAAGAACAAGGAGATCGCAAGGCAGCTCTTCGACCTCGCCAAAGCCCAGTACAGCACCAGAAATGGCGGCTATACGCGAATCATCAAGATGGGATTCAGAAAAGGCGATGGCGCCCCGCTCGTTCTCATCGAGCTCGTATAACATACTGGAGACTTTCACACCCATATAACGAAGTTGAATTGTGATGACGTATATGGGTGTTTCTATTTTTACGGTCGGGTGAGCATATGATAGAGATCAACAATATCTCTCATAACTACAACGCCGAGTGCCAGGATTCGTTGAAGGCACTGGATGGAGTCTCGCTGACGGTGCAGAAAGGTGATTTCGTCTGTATACTTGGCCATAACGGGAGCGGGAAGTCAACGCTGGCCAAGCATCTGAACGCGCTGCTGCTGCCGTCTGAGGGAGATGTGCTGATCGACGGCATAAACACGAAAAGCGAAAAAGAGCTGTGGCAGATAAGGAAGAAAGTCGGCTTTGTCTTTCAGAACCCGGACAGCCAGCTCGTTGCGCCGACTGTGGAGGAGGAGCTGGCCTTCGGCCCTGAGAACATAGGCATCCCGAGGGAGGAGATTCTTTCCAGGATAGAGAGAGCGCTGCAGATAGTCGATCTCGGGCGGTTCAGGACGAGCCCTCCCCATCTGCTGAGCGGGGGGCAGAAGCAGAGAGTGGCGATTGCGTCAGTTCTGACCATGGACCCTGAATACCTGGTGCTCGATGAGCCTACTGCCATGCTCGATCCGCTGGGCCAGAGTGAAGTCCTCGGCACTCTCGAGGAGCTGAACTCGCAGAGGAATATAACGGTAATTCTGGTGACGCAGAACATGTCAGACACAGTATTCGCGAAGAGAGTCGTCGTAATGAACTCAGGCAGGGTTGTTCTGGATGACTCACCGCGAAAGGTCTTCTCAGAGATCGATCTTCTCAGGTCATACTCGCTCGAAGCGCCGCCTATGGCTCTCTTATGCCATGAGCTGAGAAGATCGGGAATCAGGATGGCTCCCGGAATACTTACAGTGCAGGAGATGGCGGAAGCGCTCTGTTCATTATGAAGATACCTGATATCTCTGTCGATAATGTGCCGGCTCGAAAAGGGACTGGCGGCAGCGCCGCAGAGGCCCCTGAAAGAGATATGGCCGGAGTGTTCATCATTGAAATTGAAGAGCTCTCCCACGTCTACATGCGCGATACACCCTTCGAGACGAAAGCCATCAACGGTGTCAGTCTCAAAATACGGAATAACGAGATACTGAGCGTAGTTGGACCGACAGGATGCGGGAAATCGACTCTCATTCAGCATCTGAATGGCATCCTGAAGCCCTCGTCAGGGAAGGTCATCGTAGACGGTTGTGATATATGGGAGCGCGGAGCAGATCTCAGGAAGATCCGCCAGAAGGTCGGTCTAGTATTCCAGTACCCTGAGCACCAGCTCTTTGAAGAGACAGTCTTCGACGATGTCGCTTTCGGTCCGAGGAATCTCGGCATGGCTGAGGGAGAGGTACAGGAGTCTGTGAAAGCTTCCCTTCTATTTCTCGATCTCCCGTTCGACAGGATAAAAGAGCGCTCGCCATTCTCGCTGAGTGGCGGTGAGATGCGCCGGGTGGCGCTCGCCGGAGTTCTGGCGATGAAGCCCAGGGTTCTGGTCCTCGATGAGCCTACTGCAGGCCTGGACCCGATGGGCAGAAGGAAGCTTCAGAACAAGATAAGGGAACTGCAGAAGGAACAGGGCACCACGATCGTTCTGGTATCTCATGCCGTGGAGGAAATAGCCGAGATATCGGACAGGATAGTTGTGATGAAAGAGGGCGGGATACTTCTCGAAGGCGAGCCCGGAGAGGTCTTTTCGAGACACGAGGAGCTGAAGAGCGCCAACCTGCTCCTCCCCCAGTATACGCAGCTGATGAGGCTCCTGAAGGAAAAAGGCATGGACGTCCGTGATGATATATACACCCTGAACGCCGCCAAAGACGAGATATTATCCAGATATCCGTAACGGCAGGCCCCTGTGCCTGCCGCATGTCCGCAGGCCCCTGTGCCTGCCGCATGTCCGCAGGCCCCCGTGCCTGCGGCGTGTCTACAAGGAGAGATAACGATGGAGCTCCTACGTAACGTGACGATAGGGCAGTACGTCCCGGGTAACTCAGTCGTACACAGGCTGGATCCCAGGGTCAAGATCATCCTGCTCCTCATTTTTCTCGTGCAGATATTTCTGCTCAGGACAGAGCGATGGTGGGATTCTCTGCTACCGGCAGTCTTTCTTGCCGTGGTTACGATCCTCTCAGGGCTCAGTATCAGGTTCGTGCTCCGAGGGCTCCGGTCTGTCATGATCCTCGTGCTGATAACATTCGTCTTCAATATCTTTTTTACTGAAGGCACCACAATCGTGTCTTGGTCGTTCATAAGGATTACCAGGGAAGGCCTCTCATTCGGGATGATCATGTCCATGAGGCTGATATATGTCGTGCTTGCCACGTCGCTTCTCACTCTGTGCACGTCGCCGCTGCAGATAACAGACGCTCTGGAGAGCCTGATGCGGTGGGGGCGGATCATCAGGCTTCCTGTCCACGAGATAGCCATGATGATGAGCATCGCCCTTCGGTTCATCCCGA
>Ga0302252_1000903_pt1 | contig 20394 bp, 20 predicted proteins | sample AAG_RA_Leu_MG_FD_193511 | JGI IMG/M metagenome (GOLD analysis project Ga0302252, IMG submission 193511) | Enriched activated sludge microbial communities from anaerobic digester in WTTP, New Holstein, Wisconsin, United States - AAG_RA_Leu | ecosystem: Engineered > Bioreactor > Anaerobic >...
GGAATATCCTGATCCAAAAATTCCCCGCCCTTCCGGTCTTTCTCATGATAGCTACCCTGGCCGCCTCTATCTGTTTATCAGTGACCCAACCGTTCTCTAAGGCTTTCAGTCCGTATTCACCGAAGTTCAGAGTACTGGCCGCGGAACTAACCCCTCCTCGCCGCCCCCTCTGTTGTTTTCTGAATTTTACTCGTTTAGGCATTAAAGCCATGGCACTCTACTCCTTGTTGCTTTCCTTGGCCTCTTTTAATTGCATATCACTATCTCTGCAGAATTTCTCACCTTTATATATCCACACCTTTATACCGATGATACCATAAGTTGTCCTTGCTTCCGAAAAACCGTAATCTATATCCGCACGAATGGTCTGGAGCGGTACTTTTCCATACTTCATACCTTCCGACCTGGCTATCTCAGCGCCACCAAGCCGACCTGATATCCTCAACTTCACACCTTCTCCGCCGGCATCCTTGACGGATTGTATAACTTTCTTAAGAACACGACGGAACGCTACCCTCTTCTCAAGCTGGAACGCGATATTGTCGGCCACGATCTTCGCGTCGAGCGACGGATTGCGAACCTCTTTGATATCTATCGAAAGTTTATTTTCATCGCCGATGACCTGACGTATGTCTTCTTTAAGTTTTTCAATCTGGGCTCCTTGCCGACCTATGATCATGCCGGGACGACCCGCATGGATCAATATCCTCACCTGCTTTGACGCTCTTTCTATATCGATCTTTGAGATCATACCTGAAGTTATTTCCCTGCGGACTATTGTCCTTATCTTCGAGTCTTCCAGGATGTTCTTACTGAAATCGGCTTTTGAGGCGAACCAGCGCGAATTCCAATCGCGTATCACTCCCAAACGAAAACTTATTGGATTTATTTTTTGTCCCATATTATTTTTTCCCCGATTTTTTGCTTGGTTTGGCAGCCGTTTTTTTATCAGCCACGGCGTTCCCGGAGACGTTCTTTTTTTCCGATAATGCCTCGGCTTTCTTATTTTTGACATCACCTGATATCTTATCAAGCTCGACCTTGATCATTGAAGTCCTGTGCTTGACAGGGGTGGCCCTGCCCATCGTCGCAGCTCTATAACGCATAAGATACGGCCCCTCATCGGCCCTTATATCCGAAATGATAACATCTTTGGCAAGGAATTTATCCTGCCTGTTATGGTTTAAATTCGCGAAAGCGGAGTTAACCACCCTTTTAACCGGGTCTGCCGCGCGCTTATTCACGTTCTCGAGTATAAAAACCGCGTGTTCGACCGACTTACCTTTTATAAGGTCAAGGACCAACCTTACTTTCCTTGACGCCATCCGTATATATTTTGCTTCTGCCTTTGCTAACATCTTATCTCCTCATCCTGAACATTCATACGTAATTACCGCTTGCGGACTATGTTTTTTCCATCGAAATCTTCGTTGCGGCGCCATGTGCGCGGAAATGACGGGTTGAGGCGAACTCACCCAGTTTATGCCCGACCATATTTTCAGTAATAAAAACAGATTGGAATGTCTTGCCATTATGTATCATCATCGTAAGACCCACAAAATCTGGCGTAATTGTGGAGCTTCGTGACCATGTTTTGATAGGTTTCTTGACGCCGGTTTTTCGCATACTATCGACCTTTTCCTGCAAACTTGGGTCCACAAAAGGTCCTTTTTTAATTGATCTCGACATCCCTTACTTCCTCCGTTTTATGATCTTACGAGTTGACGCTTTCTTTCGTTTTCTGGTTTTGAGCCCTTTGGTGATCTTTCCCCACGGCGTACAGGGATGCCTTCCGCCCGATGACTTTCCTTCGCCTCCACCCATGGGATGATCAACCGGGTTCTTAACAACAGCCCTGGATTTTGGCCTGCGGCCAAGATATCTCGATCGGCTCGCTTTACCCAGAACCACTTTCTCGTGGTCCGCGTTACCCACCTTGCCTATTGTCGCGTAACATTTTTCGCTCACCAGCCGTATTTCCCCGCTTGGCATCCTTAAATGCACGCTGCCGGCGTCTTTGGCAGCGACAATGGCGCTCATACCCGCGGACCTCGCTATTTTCGCTCCTCGACCGGGATCAAGTTCAACACAATGAACAAAAGTACCAAGCGGCACATCCTTGAGCTCCATAGAATTCCCGACCTCTATTTTGGAACCCGGTCCGCACTGCACAGCTGTACCAACGGTAAGCCCTTCCGGAGCGATAATATATGCCTTCTCACCGTTCGCATACAAAAGCAGGGCAAGATTAGCCGAACGGTTAGGGTCATATTCGATGGCTTCCACAATGGCCGATTTACCTTTCCTCGAATAATTAAAATCGACCAATCTATAACGCCTTTTGTGACCACCACCCTTGCCACAAACCGTTATTCTTCCGTATGAGTTACGCCCACCGGTCTTATTGAACATGACCGTTAGCGATTTTTCGGGCCTCTTTTTGGTTATCTCTTCAAACGTTAAGCCTGTCGCCCAACGGCTCCCGGGCGTTCCAGAATTTCGACTTTTGATACCCATTTTATGTTACCTCTATTTTACTTTCCGGTTTCAACGTCACAATAGCCTTTTTCCACGACGCCGTCAAGCCCTCGCGAAACCTGACCCTTCGCTTTTTCCCTTTAACATTGATCACGTTCACGGCATCGACTTTGACCTTATAAAGCTCTTCGACAGCTTTTTTTATCTCGATTTTATTGGAATTCTTGGCGACATTAAAAATGTACTTATTCTGCACCAGCATCCCTGTACCCTTTTCCGTCCTCATCATGTTCTTTATGATATCCTGTGCAGCTTTCATCTCAACCTCGCGGTAAGTTTTTCAAAAGCCTCTTTCTCTATAATAACATTATTGTTCAGGAGAACATCCCTCGCGTTGATGTTCCTCGCTTCCTTCAAAGTAACATCCGCGATGTTACGGGAGGACCGCGTCACCGACTGATCATTGCCGTCCACCACGATCAATGTCTTACCTTCCAACTTCAAATTATCCAGAATAGTTTGGAACTCTTTCGTCTTAGGCTTATCAAGTGTTATTTTCACAATGCCTTTTACCATGTTCTCATTTAGCCGGACGTTCAAGCTGGATAAAAGCGCTTTTCTGGCGGCTTTTTTTGGTATGGCGAAACTATGATCACGCGGTTCCGGACCAAAAACAACACCGCCGTGCCTCCAGAGCGGGTTCCTAATGGAGCCGACCCTCGCGCGACCGGTCCCCTTCTGTCTCCACGGCTTTACGCCGCCTCCAGCGACTTCGCTCCGATTCTTGGTAGAAACCGTCCCGTGCCTCTTATTGTCTTCGTACATCTTATTAGCCTCATATAAGAGCACTTTATTGACCTTGCCGTCGAACAGCTCTTTGTCAAGCTGAATGCTACCAACGACTTTACCGTCCAGTCCGTAAACAGAGAGTTCCGTTACGATCTCTTTCTTCTTACTGATTTTTTTCTTACTTCTTTCCTTTTGCATCTTTCTTCTTCTCTTCCTTGGCTTTTTTCTCGGTTTTCTTCGCACCGGAACCCTGAGCTTTCTCTTCTACCGCATCCGGCGCTTCATCTTCCACGACCACCCCACGCTGCGCTATCTTCTTTTTCTTCGCAAATCGTATAAGCACAAAACTGTCATTCGCCCCCGGGACCGCTCCGTTCACCGCTATAGTATTGCGTTCTGTGTCGACATCCACCACTTTAAGGTTCTGTACGGTGACCTTTTCAGAACCCATATGTCCTGGAAACCCGTGCCCCCTATCGACTTTTGACGGAAAAGAACTCGCCCCTATAGAACCTGGAGCCCTGTGCGACATAGACCCATGTGTTTCACAACCACCCAACCAACCGCAACGTTTCACACCGCCTTGATATCCTTTACCCTTTGAAGTGCCAACAACATCCAGATAATCGCCCTTCTGAAATATGGAATTTGTGACGGTATCGCCTATCTTAACATCACCAATATCCTGACATCTTATTTCCCTTACGAATTTCTTCGGGCTCAAATTCTTGGATTTAAGATAGCCCAATTGCGGTTTTCTCACATGTTTTTCTTTCGCATCACTGTAACCGAGCTGAATAGCCGTATAGCCGTTTTTATCGGATGTTCTTATGTTTTGAACGACACATGGCCCCGCCTGCAGCAACGTTACCGAGATACGCATACCTCTTGAGTTGAAAATTTGAGTCATTCCTATTTTTTTTCCTAATATGCCAGTAATCATTTATCCCTCTTACATTATTTTATTTCGACATCAACTCCGGCAGGAAGATCAAGCCTCTTAAGCGCATCGATCGTCTTGGCGGTAGGTTCTACAATGTCAAGCAATCTCTTATGCGTCTTAAGAAAGAACTGTTCTCTTGATTTTTTATCCACGTTCGGGGAACGAAGGACCGTAAAAACCTCTTTCTTGGTGGGTAAAGGCACGGGACCCATTACAGCGGCTCCGGTCTTCTTTACAGTTTCCACTATTTCCGCCATCGAGACATCAAGAAGCTTGTAGTCGAATGACTTCAGCTTCAGTCTGATCTTTTGTGATTCTTTTTCTTTTTTAGACATATTATCTCCGTTACTCGTCGCACGTAATCCGCCGCTCATGTCACGAGCCACGAATCACGAGCCACGCTCTTACTCTATGATTTCCGCGACGACTCCGGCACCTACCGTGTGGCCGCCTTCCCTTATCGCGAACCTTAACTCTTTCTCGAGCGCGACCGGTGTTATCAGCTCCACTTCCATCGCGATATTATCTCCCGGCATCACCATCTCCACTCCCGCCGGTAAATGCGCCACCCCGGTAACGTCCGTCGTCCTTATGTAAAACTGCGGACGGTATCCCGTGAAAAACGGCGTGTGACGGCCTCCCTCTTCCTTCGTCAATATATACACCTGCGCCTTGAACTTCTTGTGCGGTGTTATCGACCCCGGTGCCGCAAGTACCTGCCCTCTCACCAGGTCTTTCTTTTCTATGCCTCTCAACAACACTCCAACGTTGTCCCCGGCCTGCCCCGAATCCAACAGCTTCCTGAACATCTCTATTCCTGTCACTACCGTCTTCATCGTCGGCTTTATCCCAACTACCTCTACTTCCTCTCCGACCTTTACCTGCCCTCTTTCCACCCTTCCCGTACCCACTGTACCTCTTCCCGTAATACTGAATATATCCTCTATCGGCATCAGGAACGGCTTCTCCGTGTCCCTCACAGGCGTCGGTATAAAAGCATCTACCGCGTCCATAAGGTCCTGTATAGGCTTGCAGTCGGGTTTCGTCGGATCACCGTCCGCCTGCAGCGCCTTTAACGCGCTCCCTTTTACTATCGGCGTCTTGTCCCCGGGAAATCCGTATTTGTTCAATAGCTCCCTGACTTCCAGTTCCACCAGGTCCAATAACTCAGGATCGTCCACCTGGTCGACCTTGTTCATGAACACCACTATCGCCGGTACGTTCACCTGCCTGGCCAAAAGTATGTGCTCTCTCGTCTGCGGCATCGGACCGTCTGCCGCCGATACAACCAGAATCGCTCCGTCCATCTGCGCAGCTCCGGTTATCATGTTCTTGATATAGTCCGCGTGTCCCGGACAATCTATATGCGCGTAATGCCTCTTCTCCGTCTCGTACTCAACATGCGCGACAGCTATCGTGATACCTCTTTCCTTCTCCTCAGGAGCCTTATCGATGGTGTCAAAATCACGTCTCTCCGCCATGCCTTTCTTAGATAAATATATGGTTATTGCTGACGTTAGCGACGTCTTGCCGTGGTCCACATGCCCGATCGTGCCCACGTTCAAGTGCGGTTTTGTACGCTCAAATTTTGCCTTCGCCATCATACCCTCCTTAAGTTTCTCAAGCCTTAGTGCTTGGTATAATCTTCTCCATCACACTTTTCGGAACTTCCTTGTAATAAGAAGGCTCCATTGTATACGTTGCACGCCCTTGTGTCAAGCTTCTTAATGCTGTCGCATAGCCAAACATTTGCGCAAGCGGGGCGGCACCCATGATTATCTTAGTTGTACCTTTTTGTTCGATACTCTCGACCTTGATCCTCCTCATGTTCATATCTCCGATAACATCACCGAGATAGTCATCAGGAGTGGTAACTTCAAGTTTCATTATTGGCTCTAAGAGTATGGACTTGGCTTTCCGGAGAGCTTCCCTCAAGGCGATACCCCCGGCGTTACTAAAAGCCAACTCCGATGAGTCTACGTCGTGATAAGAACCGTCGTACAATATGGCTTTTATATCCGTTACGGGATACCCCGCGATCACACCGGTTTTTGCCGCGTTTCGTATGCCTTTTTCAATGGCCGAAAAATATTCTCTTGGTATGGACCCACCCTTTATTTCCTCTTCAAAAATAATACCTTCTCCGGAAGAAGCGGGCTCCAGTCTGATTTCGACATGCCCATATTGACCATGCCCTCCAGTCTGTTGTATGAATTTCCCGGTAGCTTCTACGGTCTTTGTTACAGTCTCCCTATACGCTACCTGCGGACTTCCTGTCTTAGCCCCAACTTTAAATTCTCTTTTCAGCCTGTCGATAATGATCTCAAGATGCAGTTCTCCCATGCCGCTCACAATTGTCTGGCCAGTTTCCTCATTATATGTTACCTGAAAAGTTGGGTCTTCATTCTCGAATTTTCTGAGCGCCATTCCGAGTTTATCCTGGTCTGCCTTTGTCTCGGGTTCGATGGACATCGAGATGACAGGCTCAGGACATTTTATTTTTTCAAGGGCGATCTTATGCGATTCGTCGCAAAGCGTATGCCCGGTAAAGGTATGCTTCAAGCCTACCAATCCCACGATCTGCCCGGCCGTACCTGTCGATATTATCTCTCTCTGGTCGGCATGCATCCTGAGCAACTGGCCTATCCTTTCTTTTTTATCCGCCGTGGTGTTATAAACATATGTTCCCGAGGTCATTGTTCCGGAATATATCCTCGCGAACGTTATCGATCCAACGAACGGGTCCGTCATGATCTTGTACGCGTACGCGCACAACGGAGATTTCTCATCCACAACGAGCTTTATCTCCTCTTCCGTTTTTGGGTCGACGGCTCTCGGAGGCTTAACATCAAGCGGCGAAGGAAGATAATCGCAGACAGCGTCCAGAACGAACTTAATACCTTTTTTCTTCAGGGCGGATCCACACATCACGGGCACAAAAAGATTCTTGGTGGTCACTCGCCTTATGAAGGTTTTAAGCTGGTCAGGATATATCCCCTTGTCCATCAGATACAGTTCCTGCACCTCATCATCCACGTCGGCGATCTTCTCGATAAGATTGTGCCGCCAATGGCTGGTTGTCTCTTTCATGTCGTCAGGAATAGGTATTTCTTTGTAGTCACCAAGGTCCGCTTCTTCATCAAAAAGATAAGCCTTACATGTAACAAGATCGATAACTCCGTGAAATGCGTCCTCTTTACCGATAGGTATTTGGATGGGAGTAGCGTTCGCTCCCAACTTCTTATGCATGTCGATTATAACCTTATAAAAATCAGCTCCGACCCTGTCCAGTTTGTTAACGAACGCGATCTTCGGGACTTCATAATGGTCGGCCTGGCGCCAGACCGTCTCGGTCTGGGGTTGGACTCCTCCAACAGCGCAAAATACCACAAGCGTACCGTCAAGGACCTTAAGAGAGCGTTCTACTTCTATCGTGAAATCCACATGCCCAGGCGTATCAATGATATTTATCTTTTTATCGTTCCAGAAACAGGTAGTAGCGGCACTCGTTATGGTTATACCGCGCTCCTGTTCCTGTTCCATCCAATCCATGACCGCAGTACCGTCATGCACCTCTCCCAGCTTGTGCGTTTTTCCGGTAACGTAAAGTATCCGCTCTGTAACAGTGGTTTTACCCGCGTCGATATGAGCTATTATACCTATATTCCTTGTATCCCGTATGTCATCCATTGTTCAGTCGCCCCTTACCTCTCGTTGAAAGATTAATTACCATCTATAATGTGCGAACGCCTTATTCGCTTCGGCCATACGATGCGTATCTTCCCGTTTTTTCATCGTGGAGCCTTCTTTTTTATACACGTTGATCAACTCGTCGGCCAGCCTTTCGTCCATCGGTCGACCTTTTTGGTCTCTCGCGAAGTCCCTTATCCATCTCATGGCCATGAAACGCCCGCGTTCCAGTTTGACTTCGACAGGCACCTGATAGGTAGCGCCACCTATCCTTCGCGACTTCACTTCCACAAGTGGGCGAGCGTTCTCGATAGCCTCGCTGAACACCTCTAGCGGAGCTTTGTCCTTTATTTTTTCTTTAAGGATATCAAGCGCACCATAGACAATATGTTCCGCGACCGCTTTTTTGCCGCGTTCCATAACCATATTGATGAATTTCCCGAGAAGTTTGCTGTCATATTTGGGGTCCGCCAGCGCTTCCCTGCTTTCCGCTCTATGTCTTCTCATCTCACTACCTTGCCTTTGTTATTTAAGATAAACCTGCTCCACCCTGTACATCTATGACATTTTACCGCGTTCGATACACGTCAGCGATCACTGCGCTTTTGGCCGCTTCGCACCGTATTTGGACCTGCTTCGCCTTCTCGCCTCCACACCTGAAGCATCAAGAGTCCCTCTCACAATATGATAGCGTACCCCCGGAAGGTCCTTCACCCTCCCACCCCTTACGAGAACAATGGAGTGCTCCTGCAGGTTATGTCCTTCACCCGGAATATACGCCGTCACCTCTATACCGTTAGTCATCCTTACCCTAGCGACCTTTCTGAGAGCGGAGTTTGGTTTCTTAGGCGTTCGCGTCCTCACCTGAAGACACACACCACGCCTCTGCGGACATTTCTGCAGAGCCGGAGATTTACTTTTGTAAACGACTTTTTTTCTTCTCTTTCTTATCAACTGATTTATTGTAGGCATACATTTACCCTCTTGTTGTTTTTTAACCTTCATCAATTCTCAGGATAACGCTGAGCATTGATGAAGGTTTATTCCACAATTTCTTCTTCCGATTTTTCTTTCTTCTCTTTCTTCTCGACGTTTTCGTCAGACACAAGCACTTGCCGTTCAAGAGCAATCTTTCTGTGCGCATCGTAACCTGTACCCGCCGGGATCAGATGCCCCATTATAATATTCTCTTTAAGCCCGATAAGATTGTCCTCTTTGCCCATAACCGCGGCTTCGGTAAGAACCCTGGTCGTTTCCTGGAAACTTGCCGCCGATATAAAGCTCTCTGTGGTCAGAGACGCCTTTGTGATCCCTTGAAGAACCGGTTCGGCGATCGCGGGCTGCTTCTTTTTCTTGATCATTTTCTCGTTCTCTTCCTTAAAGACTTTCTTCTCGACTTTATCACCGATGAGAAAATCAGTGTCACCCGAATCGGTTATCCTGACGTTCTTAAGCATCTGTTTCACGATTACCTCTATGTGCTTATCATTTATCTGCACGCCTTGCAGCCGATATACCTGTTGGACCTCATTCACAAGATACTCCTGAAGCTCTTTCTCTCCGGAGACCCTGAGTATATCCTGCAGAACGACGGGACCGTCGACCAGCTGTTCGCCGGCCTTCACCATGTCACCGCGATAAACGTTTAGATGTTTTCCATGCGGGATAAGATACTCCTTGTGCATCCCTGTTTCGCTTTCCACTATGATTCTTCTCTGTCCTTTTTTCGTCTCTCCAAACTCAACACGTCCGTCAAGCTCGCTGATTATCGAAGGATCTTTCGGTTTGCGGGCCTCAAAAAGTTCAGCAACGCGCGGAAGACCGCCGGTAATATCCCTTGTTTTGGTGACCACACGCGGCGTCTTCGCAAGGATCTCGCCGGCTTTCACTTTCTGTCTGTCACCGACAAGTATATGCGCCCCGATAGGAAGCGGATAAATAGCCTCGACTTCTTTCTTTTCATTAATAAGCAACACCTGGGGATGAAAATCGTCTTTATGCCCCAGGACAACAAGGCTGCTGATTCCGGTCGATTCATCTTTTTCTTTTTTGACCGTTACGTTATCCTTGATATCCTCATACTGAACGATACCCTCGATTTCAGTAAGGATCGGAACGGTATACGGTTCCCATTCGGCGTATTTCTCGCCCTTTTTGACGGACGAGTTATCGGCGAAAAAGAGGTACGCGCCCTGCGGTATAGCCTGTCTTTCTATTTCACGCCCATCTGCTTCGTTAATACTGATCTGGCCGTTCCTGTTAAGCACGACCAGTTTGCCGGGCGCGGTTTCGACAACTTTCAAGTTGTGATACTTAACAAAACCATCTTCCTTGCTTTTATAGAAAGATTGCTCAACGATCCTGCTGGCCGTACCACCGATGTGGAACGTCCTCATGGTAAGCTGTGTACCCGGTTCGCCTATGGACTGAGCGGCGATTATACCAACAGCCTCACCTTCCTCCGCAAGATTGCCCGTGCCGAGGTTCACTCCATAACATTTACCGCATACACCTTTTTCAGACTCACAGGTAAGAACACTCCTTATGCGTATCTTCTCGATACCAGCCTGTTCAATCTTCCTGGCATATGCCTCCGTAATCACATCGCCGGATTTTACTATGACCTCATCAGTGATGATATCAACAATATTGTCAACGGCAACGCGTCCAACTATACGTTCCGGCAGTGATATGACCACCTCGTCGCCTTCGATTATCGCTTTCGCGGTAATGCCGTTAAGGGTACCGCAATCCTTTTCGGATATAATGACTTCCTGAGCAACATCCACAAGCCTTCTTGTAAGATATCCTGAGTCGGCGGTCTTGAGAGCCGTATCGGCAAGGCCTTTACGCGCTCCGTGCGTCGAAATAAAGTATTCGAGCACCGTAAGTCCCTCACGGAAATTGGCTATGATCGGCGTTTCAATGATCACACCGGAAGGTTTCGCCATAAGGCCACGTATACCGGCAAGCTGTCTTATCTGCTGGCGGGACCCCCTCGCTCCTGAATCGGCCATCATAAAGACCGGATTAAAACTATCCAAATGGCGAAAAACAAGGTTCGACACATCTTCGGTAACATGGGTCCATATATCAATTATCTTGTTATATCGTTCACCCTCTGTTATAAGACCGCGCTGATATTGATTCTGTATCTTTTCAACGTCGGCACGGGCTTTATCGACCCTCTCCAGTTTCTCTTTCGGAACCGAGAGATCGGCCACAGCCATTGACGCTCCTGAAAGAGTCGACTCTTCAAATCCCATATCTTTGAGCCTGTCGAGAAGTTTTATCGTCTCTTTGTGCCCCTTTATTCTATAACAGTCGGAAATAACCTGACTTACCGCCTTTTTCGTCATGGGCTCGTTGTAGAAAGGCATACCCTCGGGAAGGATATTATTAAACATCACTCTTCCGACGGTCGTTTCCAGTATCGCACCCTTGATGCGGACCTTTATTTTTGAATGTTTCTCGACCCTCTCATTCTGGAAAGCCATTATGACTTCCTGCGGGTCCGCAAAAATAAGCCCTTCCCCCTTGCCGCCTGTTTTCATTTTTGTAAGATAGTAGACGCCGAGCACTATATCCTGTGAGGGAGTCATGATAGGACGCCCGCTGGCGAGAGAGAATATATTATTGGCCGAGTTCATTATTAGTCTGCATTCCATCTGGGCTTCGAGCGAAAGCGGCACATGAACAGCCATCTGGTCTCCGTCGAAATCCGCGTTGAAAGCCGCACAGACAAGCGGATGGACACGAATGGCTTTACCTTCTATAAGCCTCGGCTGGAACGCCTGGATACCAAGCCTATGGAGTGTCGGGGCCCTGTTAAGAAGGACCGGATGGTCCTTAATTACCTCATCCAGAATGTCCCACACCTCGGGATTTTCCTGTTGGACCATTTTTTTGGCGCTTTTTATCGTATGAACGAACCCTTTTTCCCTGAGTTTTCTTATAATAAAAGGCTGATAAAGTTCAAGCGCCATTATTTTCGGAAGACCACATTCATGTATCTTAAGTTCCGGTCCTATGACGATGACACTTCTTCCGGAATAATCGACACGTTTTCCGAGAAGATTCTGCCGGAACCGACCCTGTTTTCCCTTCAGCATGTCCGCCAAAGACTTGAGCGGACGTCCACCAGAACCGAGAACTTCCCTGCCGTGCCTCCCATTATCAAAGAGCGCGTCAACAGCTTCCTGAAGCATCCTTTTCTCATTCCGCACAATAACTTCCGGCGCCTTCAGTTCAAGAAGCTTTTTCAAACGGTTATTGCGATTTATGACCCTGCGGTAAAGATCGTTCAGATCGCTTGTAGCGAATCTGCCGCCCTCAAGAGGAACAAGCGGTCTCAGGTCCGGTGGGATCACAGGAATAACATCCAGAATCATCCACTCCGGACGGTTACCACTTTTCCTGAAAGAATCAACTATCTTGAGGCGCTTAATAAACCGCTTTTTAGTGTTGATGTCCTTCTTCTCTTTGATCTTTACCTTGAGATCCTTACAGATGGCATCAAGATCAAGTTTTGTAAGAAGTTCTCTTACCGCTTCGGCGCCCATCTGGGCTTTGAACTTGTTGCCATATTTCTGTTTCGCCTCGAGATAACCTTCTTCTGTCAGCATCTGCTGAAGTTTAAGAGGCGATTCACCGGGATCGGTCACCACATACTGTTCATAATAAAGCACTCTTTCCATATCGCGCATTTTCATGTCCAGAAGGTTCGCCAGACGCGATGGGATCGCCTTAAAGAACCACACGTGCGAAACTGGCGCCGCAAGCTTGATACACCCCATTCTCTCGCGCCGAACACTCGACTTTGTAACCTCAACACCGCAACGATCGCAGACTATACCTTTATATTTGATACGTTTATATTTACCACAGTTGCACTCGAAATCTTTCGTAGGGCCGAATATCCTCTCGCAAAAAAGACCGTCCCTTTCCGGCTTAAGCGTACGATAATTTATCGTTTCCGGTTTTTTCACCTCGAAAAGAACGTTCTTGTTCCCTACCTTACGTGTCGCGAGCGCTTTGATCGTGTCAGGCGATGCTATCTGTATCTTAACTTTATCGAACTTGTTCATCCTCTGCAACATCTTCTGCCCCTTATATGGTAGTAGGTGTATTATCGACGGTTTTGTCTTTGACCTCAAGCTGAACATCAAGCGCAAGACTCTGGAGTTCTTTTATCAACACATTGAACGACTCCGGAGTGCTAGACTGCATCATGTTCTCACCTTTGACAATAGCCTCATATATCTTTGTACGTCCGACCACATCGTCACTCTTGACCGTCAAAAGCTCCTGCAGCGTATACGCCGCGCCATACGCTTCGAGTGCCCATACTTCCATTTCTCCGAACCTCTGTCCACCGAACTGCGCTTTTCCGCCGAGCGGTTGCTGGGTCACAAGAGAATACGGCCCAATACTGCGAGCATGCATTTTATCATCAGCCAAATGTGCCAGTTTCATAAGATAGATATAACCCACGGTGACCGGCTGATCAAAAGGCGATCCGGTAAAACCATCGCGTAGGGTTATCTTCCCGTTAAGGGGAAGGTCCGCTTTCTTCATCGCGTCCGCGATATCTTTTTCGGTCGCACCGTCAAATACCGATGAGGTCATCTGCACGCCAAGCGCTTTTGCGGCCCAACCAAGCTGGGTCTCAAGAAGCTGTCCGATATTCATTCTTGAAGGAACACCGAGCGGATTAAGCACGATATCGAGCGGTGTGCCATCGGGAAGATACGGCATATCTTCCACGGGCACTATCTTCGCGATCACACCTTTGTTTCCGTGCCTGCCCGCCATCTTGTCTCCGGCCTGCAACTTCTTTTTACTCGCGACAAAAACCGTTACCCTCCGTAGAACACCGGGCGGGAGCTCTGCGCCGTGTTTGATCTGGTCAAGGTCCCGTTCCATCTCGGTCGTGGCCTGCTCGATCTGGCCGTCTATGGTCATTATGATGGAATTTATCTTGGCCTGCAGTTTCGGATCTTCATCCACGGCAACGGCGATATTATCAAGGTCCGCTTTCTGAAATTTGGAAAGATCCGATTCCTTGATCGTCTGTCCCGCTTTTATGACGGGCTTACCAGTCTCCAGGTCCAGAAGATCATTGGCGAGTTTGAAGCCGACAAGTTTTTGATGCACTTTTTCAGCTTTTTTCTCCTCAAGGGTGGCGATGATATTATCATACCCTTCCTTAACGATTTTCTTCTGCTTGGCATCCTGGCGTCTCTCATCGCGCGAAAGCGTCTTACTTGACTTACGCGAAAGTTCTTTCACATCTACGATTATGCCCTCCACACCGGAAGGAACACGCAGCGACACATCCTTCACATCTCCCGCTTTTTCTCCGAAGATCGCACGCAGAAGCTTCTCTTCAGGCGAAAGCTCCGTTTCCGACTTCGGCGCTATCTTTCCGACAAGGATGCTACCCGGTTTCACTTCGGCACCGACACGGACTATGCCGGTCTCATCCAGGTTTTTTAACGACTCTTCACTCACGTTATGAATATCGCGCGTGATCTCCTCCGGCCCAAGTCGTGTATCGATGGCTTCTATCTCAAAACGATGGATATGTACCGAAGTATACGCGTCCTCCTTAAGAAGCTTTTCGCTTATCAGTATCGCGTCCTCAAAATTATACCCTCTCCAAGACATAAATCCGACAAGAACATTCCTACCCAAAGCGAGTTCCCCGTCCCTAGTCGCCCCACCATCCGCGATGACGTCCCCCTCTTCCACCATATCGCCGAGTTTGACTAGAGGACGCTGGTTCACACATGTCCTCGCATTTGTCCTCTCAAATTTCTTGAGAAGGACCCTTTCCCCTCCAATCAGTATTTCCCGAGAATCCACTTTTGTGACCCTGCCACTTTTCTTGGAAATAACAAGAGCTCCAGAATCTTTCGCGACACGATGTTCCAGCCCCGTACCCACAAGAGGGGACTCCGGATTCAAGAGCGGAACAGCCTGCCTCTGCATGTTAGACCCCATAAGCGCTCTGTTGGCGTCGTCATGTTCCAGGAAGGGTACCAGCCCCGCGCAAACGCTCACCAATTGCAGCGGAGAGACATCCATATACTGAACGTCTTTCCCATCCGCGATAAGGAAATCATCCTTAAAACGGCAGAACACCGTATTGTTCTTAAAAAACCCTCTCGCATCGACCTCTGAATTGGCCTGCGCAATAACATAATTATCTTCTATATCGGCGGAAAGATATTCTACTTTATCCAGCACCTTACCATTTTCCACTTTACGATAAGGAGTGACAAGAAACCCGAATTGATCTATACCAGCATAAGTGCTCAGAGAGTTGATAAGACCAATATTCGGACCTTCGGGAGTTTCTATAGGACAAAGCCTTCCGTAATGGGAATAATGAACGTCCCTCACTTCAAACCCCGCCCGTTCCCGGTTAAGTCCGCCGGGCCCCAAAGCGCTCAAGCGCCTAAGATGGGTGATCTCCGCAAGAGGATTCGACTGGTCCATAAATTGAGAAAGACGACCTCTCGCGAAAAAGTCATGCATGCTCCCGGCTATCAGCTTGGTATTAATAAGGTTATGTGGCATCACGTCTTCCATATCATAAACGCTCATCCGTTCTTTCGCGACCCTTTCGACTCTCGCCATAGCAATCCGGAGCTGGTTCATGAGCTGTTCACCAACGCTCCTTATACGCCTGTTACCCAGATGGTCAATATCATCAATGCTTTTCTCCCCTGCCTTTATGGCCAAGAGATTATTGACCGCGGAGACCAATATTTCCGCGTCAAAAAGTTGTGAATCAAGAGGCTTGTTCAGCCCAAGCTTTCGGTTTATCATTCTCATCCCGACATCGCGAAGATCGTATCTTTTCTTATCAAAGAACATCTGATTAAGAAGATCTTCGGCGGCATCCAAGGTCGGTGGATCACCAGGACGTAGCCTCCTATAAATATCGAGACACGCCTCTTCCCTGGTCTTGGTGGCATCATGTTCGAGAGTCTTGATAATCTCTTTTGGGACGTTCCTAAGAACCTTTATTTCCCTCACCTTAGCGTCCCACAAACGTTCGGAAACAGAAGGTGTTATCTTTTCCGTCTTTTGCGCCAATATGGAATTAGACACTTCGTCAACTATGTCCTCGGCAAGCACTCTTCCAACAAGCTCTTCACACTGTTTTTGACGTGTTAATTTTATCGTATCAACACCTGAAAAAGCTGCGAGTATATCCTCGTCTTTAGATAATCCAAAAAGTCTCAGGAATGTTGTGGCAAGGAACTTCCTTTTTCTATCAATATAAACATAAAGCAGGTCATTTCGGTCATATAAGAACTCTATCCATGCGCCTCTGTCAGGAATAAGCCTCGCCGTATATGACAATTTCCCGCTCGGAGTGCCAGTTTCCTCGAACGATATCCCCGGTGAACGATGTAATTGGCTCACCACAACGCGTTCGTCGCCGTTCACGATAAAAGTGCCTTTTTCCGTCATAAGCGGGACTTCGCCAATATAGACCTCCTGCTCCTTCATCTCATTCTCCAGCTTAAGCCGAAGTTTGATCCTGAATGGGGCAGCGTAGGTCAACGACCTATTCTTGCACTCATCTTCACCGTACTTAGGCTTACCAAGATCATAATGCAGGTATTCGAGTTTATAGGTACCACCCAAACTTATCATTGGGAAGAATTCCCTAAAAATCGCCTCGAGCCCCCGATTCTCTCTTTTCGTCTTGGAAATACCCATTTGCAGGAACTCAGCATAAGAATCCGTCTGCATCTTGATGAGATTAGGGAACTCATAGGTATTTTTAAGTCTAGCATAACTGTGCCGCTGACTTGGAAATGCCATACCTTACCGTTTCCTCCTGGTTATTCGAAAAGCAGAAGTCAGACATCTAAAACAAACGACAGATATCAGAAGACAGAAATCGGATAACCATTTTCCTGTCTTCCGTTGTCTGTCCACGTCCTCTATTCTCTGACTTCTGACGCTGAAGTCAGACACTAGTGGCTTACTTTAACTCTACTTTGGCACCGGCGGATTCGAGCTGTTTTTTCATCTTTTCCGCTTCATCCTTAGGAACATCGGTCTTGACCTCTTTCGGAGCCGACTCCACAAGGTCTTTTGCTTCTTTAAGACCGAGGTTCGTCAACGCCCTGACCTCTTTGATGACCTGTATCTTGTTCGTCCCGGCGTCCTTTAGAAAAACTGTGAACATTGTTTTTTCTTCGGCTGGCGCGGCACCTGCGGCTCCGGAAGCTCCCGCCATCGCGACCGCGGCTACAGGAGCGGCGGCGCTTACTCCGAATCTTTCCTCAAGGGCTTTCACGAGGTCGGAAAGCTCGAGAACTGTCATCTGTTCCACTGTTTTAATAAGATCTTCCAGTTTCGCGGAGACCTTTTTTTCAGCACTCTTTACTTCTTCCACCATTTTAGGTTCCTCCTTATTTACTTCTTCTTTCCTTAATATAACAAGCCTGAGAGCGGCATCAACCGACCGGCTGTTGGGCCCCTGCCCCTTTTTTGTCTTTGACAGCGTTCAACGCATAGCAAAGACTCCTTAATATAGACGCCATCACCCCGGCAAAACCGCTGACCGGCCCGTTCATGGCCCTTAACATCATAGCAATGAGCTGTTCTCTCGAAGGCAGGTCCGCCAGTTGTTTCACTTTGGAAGCCTCAAAAACCTGTCCCTCGAGATAGCCTTTCGCGGGTATGAAATTGGTGTTCACCTTCGCGAATTCAACCAATATTTTTGCGATCGCAACAGGATCATCCGTGATCATCGTCATCGCGACGTTCTTCTTTTGCTTGAGGACATCATCAAAACCGCTCAAACCCACTTTATCAAAAGCTTTTTGGGTCAGACGTTTTTTCACGATAAGATGCCTGGACCCGGCTTTCTTGATCTTTTTCCGAAAAACATCCATATCGGACGCCTTTATGTTCCCGGACGTGGAGAGAACGAACCCTTTGTTCTTCTTAAGAACATCTTCCATTTCCTTGACCATTAACTCTCTGACCTTTGAACCGTATTTTATAGCCATTTTTATATCCTTGTTTTATTTTCTAGATTTAGCGCGAATCCGACGCTGATCAAACCCTGAACTGTCCCTTTTCCAGCTTCACCCCGGGCCCCATGGACACCGAAACATGTATCGATTTTATCGACTGCACCTTTTGGAGTTTGGGACTGCTGTTAATTACCGCTTTAATGAAAGAGAGAATGTTTTCCGCAAGATGGTCTTCTTCGAATGACAGCTTACCGATAGGACCGTTTATGCAGGAAAGTTTATCCATTTTAAACTCGATCTTGCCCGCCTTAAGCTCTTTTACCGCCTTTTCTATGTCGGTGGTAACAGTACCCGCCTTCGGGTTCGGCATAAGTCCTCGCGGTCCTAGTATCTTACCGAGCCTAGCCAAATCCTTCATCATATCCGGCGTCGCAACCGCAACGTCAAAATCACACCAGCCTTCTGAAACTTTCTTTATAAGATCGTCTCCCCCAACATGATCGGCCTTAGCCGCTTTTGCCTTTGCTTCATAATCACCTTTACAGAAAACAGCGATCCTAACGTTCTTTCCGGTACCATAAGGCAGGCTCACCGTGCCGCGTATTGGTGTGGTCGCCTGGTCGAGCGTAAGTTTCATGGATATCTCGACGGTCTGATCGAATTTGGTCTTCGGACTTTTCTTAATAACAGAGACCGCTTCTTTTACGTTATATTCTTTACCCTTTTCCACGAGTTTCTCTATTTCTTTCGCCCTTTTACTTAATTTCACCATATTGGTCATCCCTTGTTAACGATATATAAATGGTTATTTTCCTACAACGTCTATCCCCATACTGCGCGCGGAACCCATCACCATCTTCATCGCGGCGTCAAGATCGGCGGCGTTCATGTCCTCAGCCTTCTGTTTCGCGATCTCTTTCACTTGCTCCATCGTGACAGACCCGCATTTTTCCGTTTTCGGATTTCCACTGGCCTTGGCAAGACCGCACGCTTTCTTAAGAAGAGTACTTGCCGGCGGGCTTTTAATGATAAAGGAAAAGGTCCTGTCCTCATAAACCGTTATGATACAGGGAAGCGTAAGGCCCGGCCTGTCCTTAGTTCTCTCATTGAACTGTTTGCAAAAATCCATGATCGGAAGACCGTGCTGACCGAGCGCTGGACCGACCGGCGGAGCCGGATTGGCTTGACCGCCCGGACAATACAGTTTTATCGTAGTCTTTACTTTTTTTGCCATAGGTTTCCTCTATTTTTTAAGATCCCTCGCTACACTCGGGATAAATTCGCACCTATGTCTTACGCTCCCTTCGGCCGCGTAAGACATGTGCTTATCTACATTTTTTCCACTTGCCACGCTTCAAGATCCACAGGCGTTGCTCTCCCAAAAATGGAGATCATTACCTTGATCTTACCTTTTTCCAGGTTCGTTTCTTCGATAGTACCGGAAAAATTCTTAAATGGCCCGTCCTTAACACGCACCACTTCCCCTGGTTCGAACATGACCTTCGGAACGGGCTTCGCCTTGGCCTCCTTGGTCTGCTCCATTATTTCGCTCACTTCATCCTCACCAAGAGCGACCGGTTTCGTCTTTGACCCCACAAATCCCGTGACACCGGGGGTATTTTTCACAAGATACCAGCTTTTATCGTTAAGTTCCATCTCGACCAGAAGATACCCCGGAAAGAACTTTCTCTCGCTTATGTTCTTCTCCCCACCCCTTACTTCGGAAACTTTTTCGGTAGGTATGAATACGCTCTTCACGAACTGTTTACAGTCGGGATTGCGGTCCAGCTGCCTTTCAAGGCTTTTTTTCACGCTCTCTTCCTTTCCTGTCTGCGTGTGTATCACATACCATTTATGCGCCATTAGATAACCCCGCTGATTAAGATTTGCACAACCCTCGACAGGACCAAGTCACATATACCTATAAATATGCCCAAAAGTATCGTCGAAATGATGACCACTACAGTGGAGCTTAAAAGTTCTGTCCTGGTCGGCCAAGCGACTTTTTGCATCTCCATCTTGACCTGGTTAAAAAAAAGCCCTATTTTCAGCATTTTACCCGCCTTTTTTGCGGTTATATACTACATGTATCATTGTTTCCATGGCAGGAGAGACAGGCTTCGAACCTGCAACCCCCGGTTTTGGAGACCGGTGCTCTGCCAATTGAGCTACTCTCCTATTTTACTTCTTTGTGCTTAGTGTGTTTCCTGTCAAAACGACAATATTTGCTGATCTCAAGCCTGTCCGGATTGGCTTTCTTGTTCTTCCGGATAGAATAATTCCTGTTCTTACACACTTCACACGCGAGCTGCACGTTCTCTATTACACTTTTCTTTTTTGCCATGTTATACCTTTATTCTATGATTTCCGCGACGACTCCGGCACCTACCGTGTGGCCGCCTTCCCTTATCGCGAACCTTAACTCTTTCTCGAGCGCGACCGGTGTTATCAGCTCCACTTCCATCGCGATATTATCTCCCGGCA
>Ga0302252_1000904_pt1 | contig 20390 bp, 12 predicted proteins | sample AAG_RA_Leu_MG_FD_193511 | JGI IMG/M metagenome (GOLD analysis project Ga0302252, IMG submission 193511) | Enriched activated sludge microbial communities from anaerobic digester in WTTP, New Holstein, Wisconsin, United States - AAG_RA_Leu | ecosystem: Engineered > Bioreactor > Anaerobic >...
AAAGAGCCTCGCAGTAACTTACTATATGCACGACCTGAGGAGTAAAGAGCATCTGCAGCAGCGTGGATCGGATGAGCTGCTTCCTGGCCCGCTCCAGATCGGGCTCGAAGTGATCTATGCCGGTCCTGGTCTCGAGCCAGATGCCGGCTCTTCCGGAAGCAGGAGGAAGTAGCTCGCCTATCAGCTCATATGCGGCCATGAACTTTGCTATGTCGCCTCTGTCGCTCGTCTCCTTGGGCTTGTTGAACTGCATCTGAAAAACCATGTTCCTGACGCCGCACGACTTCATGACCGAGGCGATCAGGCCGTAATCAGCCACCACCACCGCGTCGGAGGCCCACCGGGAGCTCCAGTGGTTGGGATCGTTCATCTCTACCGGTATGCCGAGCGAGGCAAGCTTCCTGACCGTCGCGAAATGCTCTTTCAGAGACGCGATGAGCGCTGCAGGCCCTCTGCCGTCCATCTCGTTGAACCAGTAGAGCGGCACTGCCTGGTGAGCTCCCAGCAGCATTCCCGCATTGATGCAGTCGTCCACGAAAGACTCCATATTGACGACATGGGCATATGGCTTCACCGCCGGATAGTTCCCCCTCATGGCCGCCTTTCGAAGCGCCACGAGATCGTCGAAGTTCCTGTAAGGCACTCCGCCGTCGTTCGATTTCCCCGCCCACTTATCAGGCTCATTATAATAACGCTGTGAAAGATCCGACGATCCGAGAGACAGCTCATCGATGGCGCCGGCTTCAGCCAGTTTTTCTATACCCCTCAGCGTGGGCTCGATAGTATCTCCGCGCTCGCCATAATGGGTTCGGAGCAGCGGCCTGGCAGGCCAGGCCTCCCTCATCCGCTGCATGTAAGAGCGCCGCGCCTCCATCGAAGGGATCGGAAGCGGGGGAAGCACGGTCTGGTCACTTGCAACAGCTTCTGTTATCTGGTCGAGAATCTCTATTCTGGGAGGGAAAAACCTTTCCCGGGCGCTCTCAATGATCTCTTTTCTGCGTGCATCGAAGACCTCCAGGTAATCGAGAGTCACCTCGACTGAGCCTACCAGATCCTTCGCCTGCTTGATCCCTGTGATCTTATACTCAGGAAGAGTCCTGACGACGAGCTCTACTGTAGAGGGAAGCCCTGCAAAGGCGATCTTTCTCGCCTGTCCATCTTCGCATCTGAGACGGCCGTTCTCGGAGATCAGGTTGAGCAGATTCCGCATGTGAGAAAGACCCACATCGGAGCTCAGCCTGTAGCTCAGACCCAGAAAGCCGGGGTCGAGCTCCTTCAGAGCCTCGAGTATGATGTCGTTCGTTGAGCCAGGTGGAAGAGCTGTCACATCGAATCCGGCCTCCCGTGCGATCCTTTTGAAGTTGAAAAGGCCCTGGGTGTGAAAATCTCCTTCGAGTGATGCGATAAGGACTCTTTTGTTCATATGATTTCCTCTCTGCGCCTGCATGTAGTCAAAGCTTCTGTTCCCTGCCTCAGGCCTCCCTGGATAGACAGACAAAGGTGATATAATCAAAGGAACAGACAGGCCCGCTCAGTTCCGAGCTAATTCAATAGGAGCTTCATTTTATCCTTCACTGCGCGACACGGTGATATATTCTGGAGGAGAGGAGGCTTATCCGGGGAATACTCACATGTATGGGCTCCTGTTGATTCCAGAAGGCATGAAGGCTCTTCGCGCCGCAACACAGTATGCAGACCGGGAGTGGCAGATAATGACTGAAAGCTCGTCATTCGTGTCGGAAGACATCCGAAGGCAGCGCATGATCCTCTTCAGCGTGGCCTTCGCGTCTTTCATGGTCAATGTGGACACTTACATAGTAAACATCTCGCTGCCTACCATAGCGCGGGCGTTTGGAGCCTCCACAGGAGATGTTTCGTGGATCGTCCTGTCCTACCAGCTCACAATCACAAGCCTTCTGATGATCTTCGGGAAGCTCGGCGACAGGCTGGGCCTTAAGCGCGTCTTCATATGGGGATTCGGGCTTTTCACTCTGAGCTCCCTGTTCTGCGGCATATCGCCGAATCTCGAGATACTGGTCCTGTCCCGCTTCATCCAGGGCATCGGGGCGTCTGTCCTTTATGCGCTTACGCCTGCAATGGTTCCGAGATTCCTGCCAGAAAAGGTGCGCGGCCCCGCCTTCGGCTCCCTGGCCACGGCAACTGCGCTGGGCATCACTGTCGGCACACCGCTTGGAGGAATCATAACCGGATTTCTCTCATGGCACTGGATCTTTCTAGTCAATATTCCTGTGGGAATAGCCGCAATCATCGTATGCCAGCGCGTCATGCCCGATGACAGGCCATCCGCTGAGAACGGGAGCGAGAAAAAGAACGGCTTCGATCTTGCAGGAGCTCTCCTGAGCTTTGTAAGCTCACTCACGCTGATATACGGGCTCAGCGAAGGCAAGGACAACGGATGGCTCTCGCCGGTTATCATCGGCTCGTTTCTTCTCTTCGCAGGCACATTTTACACATTCATCCGGCATGAAAAGAGCACGAAAACGCCTCTTCTCGATCTCTCGCTGTTCCGCAGCAGAGCGTTTACATTCGGAAATATCGCGAGCGGCCTGGCCTACGCGTTTCTGGCAGGCAACAACTTCCTGATGCCGTTCTTCCTGATGAACGTAAAAGGCCTTAAATCAGAGACTGCCGGATTCGTCTTCCTGACCTATTCACTGGTGTATATGGCTGTAGGCCCTATATCCGGAAGGCTGTCTCTAAGGATAAGCCCCAGGATGCTCTGCACGTTCGGGATGGCGCTGGGAGGACTTTCAGCATTGCTGTTCTCAGCCACTCTGGAAGCAGACGGGATGACATGGGTCTTCGTATACTTCGTGCTGTTGGCGGTATCGATAGCCACGTTCTGCACTTCCAACAACAACGTCGTGATGGGGATGGCCCCTGAAGGGAAGCAGGGAATTGTATCAGGTGTGTTCAGGATGATCATGCGGTTCGGGATGGCCCTCGGCGTCTGCCTCTTCGAAATGGTCTTCTCTCTTGCCGCCGCTTCGACTGTGCACACAGGCAAGGCTGCGATGGGAAAGCTCACGTCAGGAATGCTGATCTCAGGATTCCACGTAACATATATTGCAGGAGCGGTGGTATGTTTCCTCGCAATGGCCGCCTCCATAATCGCCCGGGACGGCGGGGCAGGCAGAGCAGAGCCGTAAGTGGGGATTCATGTCCATCTGTTAATATTCCTGTAATTGACTCGCCGGCCCCGGAATTGTAAAATTTAAGGTGGATATTTCTTGAAATCAGGAGAGGAATGGACAGTCTGAGATCGGTCGGCTTGACATCTTCGGTCAAACCACAGGCGCTGCCTGAGGCGGCTTCTGCCGTTCAGCAGGAGCAGGCGCCCTGCGACCAGGCCTCAATAGGCGGGCACGAAAAGGAGTGGACCGTCCTTTACTACATGGATGGGAAAGAAGATCTCGATGGAGCGGCCAGGGCCTCTCTGAAGGCATTAAGAAAGACCGGCTCCGATGAATACGTCAATCTGGTGGCCCAGATCGACACAAAGAGGGATGGGACGCAGCGGGGTCTGATCACAGGAGCGAAGTCCGGCGAAGTCTTCCCTGGGAGCGAGAGCATCGGGAACCCGGACATGGGCGACCCTTCCACTTTGAAAGATTTCATAAACTGGGGGATGAAAAAATACCCTGCCAGGAACTATGCGCTCGTGCTGTGGGATCACGGCGCAGGCTTCCGGGGCTCGATCACCGATGACGAGACCAAGAGCCTGATCGACAACAGGGAACTGGCAGATGTGCTGAAAGATGTCGAAAAAACTTCAGGGCACCGCATGGATCTCGTGGATTTCAGCGGCAGGCTCATGGGTCAGGCGGAAGTCGCCTACGAGCTGAAGGACTGCGCCCTCTTCATGGTGGGAGCCGAAGACGAGCCGTCCACGTTCAGGAAATACATCTACGGAGCTCTCGGCGACACGCTCCAGAAAAACGTGATAAAGGATCTGAAAGACGGGATCAAAGATCGCGGCGCAGTTACACCTCAGGAGCTGGCCAAGCTGTATGTCTTCGAGGCCGGCCACCAGCCGCTGCACAACAAGCTGTCGCCAACCCAGTCGGCTTTTGATCTATCAAAGATGGAAAGCGTAAAGTCGGCTGCCGATGAAATTGCAGCGCTGCTCCTCGACGAGATCAAAAAGAACCCCAAGACTGTAGACCATATAAGAAAGGTAATAACGAGCGCTCAGAAGGTCTACATGGGAACGCGATATGTAGAGCCTTTCGTAGACTATCGCGACCTGGGCGATTTTGCCCATCAGCTTTCAAAAGACAGGCATTTCAGCAGGACTCCCGTCGCCGAAGCAGCCAGAAAGCTCGACAGCGCCGTCGATAGCGCAGTCGTGTCAGAACAGCACGCCACCTGGTATGCAGGCGGCAAATATATCCAGGGCGCGACGGGCATGTCCGCCTATATGCCGAAAGACTATGGATACTCGACAGTTGAAGATGAGTCCGGAGCCCCCAGAAGAGCCGGCTCCACATTCGGCTACGAGCAGATGACATTCGCGCAGGACAGCAAATGGGACGAGCTTCTAAAGGCGATCAGCAAAGATGACGACTGGGAAGGCAAGCTGTCGTCCAGGCACCCGATCCTGAGCAGAGTCGTCGAGACATTCATGTCCATCGACGGCCACGGGCTGATTGAAAAAGGCTTCTCTATTGCCAAGCACGCCATCACAGGGATGAGCACGATTATCCCGCCTGCCCTCTTCCCGTTCCTGGCGCCGGCAAAGGGACTCTTCCTTCCTGTGGCAGGCCTCGCAGGAGGGCTCTTCAGCGCCGAGCAGGGCTATAAAAAGCTCGAGACGGCCCTTACGAAAGAGACGAAGACTGGAATTAACAAATCCCTGATAGTCGATGGCGTAATCGATTCCGTAGTCGGGCTCGGCTCCATGGCCACATGCGCAGCGGTAATTGCAGGAATGGGCACTTACGCGCTTCCGCTGGGGATTCTCTTCGGAGGCCTCGCCGCAGGGCGCACGATTGTCCAGTACGGCTTCGACGCGCTCAAGACGGCAAGGGCTTCATTGATGAACGTCGAACAGAAGCTGCAGCATCTCGACAACCCCGACTAGCCTGCTGCAGAATTCTCGGCGCGGCTCCATCGACACTGGCCATCTACCTGAAGAAGCTCGCGAAGAGAAGCACGTTCAGAGAGATCACCGCCAGAGCGACAGTCCACAGAAGTATCTTTTCCCTCACTGTGTTTGCGTACTTCCCCATCACCTTTTTTGAAGAGGTAAGATATATCTGGAGCACGATCGTGACAGGAAGCTGAATAGAGAGCAGCATCTGGGAGATGAGCAGGCCCTTGAACGGGGCACTGATAAGGAATATTACGAGCAGCGCAGCTATTATGGTTATGGCGACTCCTCTCCTCGTGTGCCCGTCCCTGATATCATATGGCTCGCCGTATATGCCTGCAAAGATGGAGCCTCCCGCCATTCCCGCCGTGACGCTAGACGAGACACCTGCGCAGAGCAGTGCGAAGGCAAAAACGAATGAGGCCAGATTTCCGAGGAGCGGCGTGAGCATGCGCTGAGCGTCCGATATCTCGTTCACGACTCGGTGCTGCGAGTGGAACGCCGCCGCGGCAAGCAGGATCATCGCGCTGTTTATCGCCCAGCCAATCAGCATGGATAGAAGGGTATCGGTGAACTCATATTTGAGCTGTCTCTTTATCAGGCTGTCATCTTCCAGGTTCCACTGCCTGCTCTGTATGATCTCAGAGTGAAGAAACAGGTTGTGAGGCATCACGACTGCGCCCAGCACGCTCATAACGATAAGCATGGAGCCTTCCGGAATCGACGGCACGAACCAGCTGTGCAATGCAGCCCTCCAGTCTATCCTGACAAGAGCTATCTCGTACAGAAAAGAGAGGCCTATCAGCGATACGAAGCCTATAATCCACTTCTCTATCTTCCTGTAATGGCTCGAAAAAAGCATCCAGAGCACTACACAGGCTGATATGACCGCTCCCGCAGGAATGGGAATGTTGAAGAGCATCTGAAGCCCCACCGCCGCTCCCAGGATCTCGGCCAGTGCAGTGGAGATCGACGCCAGAACAGCTGTAAAGAGAGCTGTCCTGGAGATCCTTTTCGGGAGATGCACCGTCGCCGCCTCAGACAGGCAGAGCCCTGTCACGATGCCCAGATGCGCCACATTATGCTGAAGGATCACGAGCATCAGAGTCGACAGCGTCACCATCCAGAGGAGCAGGTAGCCGAACTGCGACCCTGCCGCCACATTGGAGGCCCAGTTGCCCGGGTCTATGAAGCCCACTGTCACAAGAAGCCCAGGCCCTATGTATCTGAGGATCTCGAGAGCCCCAAGGACAGGCTTTGTGTCCAGCCTGTCTGTGAAGAAGGCTCTCAGGCGGTTAATCACTCTTTTCACTTACTCTCCATTCCAGCGGAATATGCGCCATCATTCCCTGCACCTGTAAATTCTTGCCTGATTCCTGCAAACCCTGTCGACAAAGCGCCGGGGCAGCAGGAGAAGCAAAAAGGCCCGCGCACCGGTCCCGGGCCATATGAGTATTTATAGTATTATCAATGATGATTATTACTATCTATCGATGTCTTCTGAACAGGCGCTCGAGCTCCATCTGGTATTGATGATTGGCATTGTCGAAGTACAGAAAGAGCACTGCAAGAATCACGACCACCAGAAGCGGCAGAAATATCACGACACTCCCTCCCTTCCGCCTTGAAGGGCTCAGCTTTCTCTGTCTCGCTGAAGCCCGGATGATTGCGACGACTGCCTGGGAAAGTTACCGCACTGCCGGCACGATGCCTCTGCGCCTTCGCCTCCCTGCCTCGCCGCTCTTCCTGGCGGTTCTCTGCCGTCCCTCGTTCAGGAGACTGTCGTCTGTGAAGAGAGAATCATCTCTCATGTACTGGGAAAAAAGCCTGTTCCATATGTCCCTGCGGATTGTCTTTCTCACTGTGTTCGCCTCCACTTGTTTTTCTTGATACGATCGTATCACAGGAGGCCTTTCAGCCCTGTGTGCTTTGATACAAAAAGCGTTAACATTCTGTAAACGGGATATTAAAATTCCGTGCAATAACAGGTATGTGGAGATCCGTACATACAGGCAGGAAAGCCTGTATCATGAGGGTTCGCGGCAGGCCGTGTCACGCGGCGGCTCAGATGACCGAGACCTTCAGTCCTGTATGCTCTTCTATATCAAGCCACGAGGATCCGGTGAGATCCCGCCCGTGCCCGTCGAAAGGGGCGGAAGGGAGCAGAATCTCCCTGAACCTTCCGTCCTCCGGAATCGCTCTGATGATATCGACGACAGTCATCAGCCCTGCGCATGCTATGGTGCCTCCAAAAAACCTGTTCTTCACCATCACGGCCGGCACGTCAAGGCGCTCACTGGCGAGAGAGGCCTTTATCAGCGGCAGCGCCAGCTCTGATGTCATCACCAGAGGGCCGGCCGATCTCATGACTGCTTTCTTCAGCGCGTAAATGCAGTCAGGGTCGATATCATACAGAAAGGTTATGCCGGGCCTCTCGCCCTTCTGCAGTGAGAGCCGGAGGTTCTTTACCTGCCCTGCCTGCCTGACCACGAGACGCGCAGAGCCTTTGATGGAGGACAGGATGCGGAATGCATCAACCCGCGAGCGCGGCACTGCGCCATCGATCATCAGCATCTCGTCGCCTGCCATGATGCCAGCCCTGTCACCCGGTGAACCTCGGACCGCACCTTCCGTGACAGCCTTCAGATCTGAAGGCGCCGGAGGCTCGAGCAGTATAGGAGTCTTCACTCTTTCCTTCATAACGCTGCAGAATCCGGCCAGGGATTCGGCCTCGCCTGCGTAAACAGCCATCCCGGGTTCTGCATAGTCTGTTATAGAGCACCTGTACAGCTTTATGACCTCACTTCCGGTCTTTGAGAGGGCAGTCACCGCCTCCTCGAGGGCCTCCCAGCCGGTGAGCCCTGGCAGCGCCACCAGGCTCGTCGAGTAGGGAATCCCGCTCTCTGACAGCCTCGAGAGAGCCTGCAGCACATCTGTCTTTTTTGTCTCGCCGAGTATCTTCAGGCGCAGAACCGAATCGATGATATTCACAGATACAGAAAGCTCGAGAGGCATCAGCCTGCTGATCTTCTGTACGGTCTTCTTCGACAGGAGAGTCCCGTTCGTAGCGATATGAATCGGTGTGGACGGAAATCTTCTTCTGAGCTTCTCAAGAATATCAGGGAGCGCTTTGTTGCAGAACGGCTCCCCCTCAAGAAACCTCGTCGCAGACTCGCCAATCACGATCTTTTTCGCCGGATCCAGAAATATGAAGAGCTCATCTATCATGGACGGGGTCAGATCCGGAGCGGTAAAGGCCTCGACTCCCGGCGGGTTCTGGCGGTGGCTGCAGAATATGCAGGAAAACAGGCACCGTGACGTGACCGGCAACACATTGAATGTGCTTACTGAGTGAAGGTAGTGGTATCTGAGCTGTTCGTGCATTGCTCTTCCATTCTTCAACTCTGGCGCACTTTCCTATATGACGTCACAATTCATCACGGCCGGGCGGCGCGCCCTGAATGACTGCCTTTGCCGGATGCCGCCAAGACGTGCCACTGAGACGCACAAGGAGGGAATGGGCAGAGGGTCTGTCAAATCTCTCAGTGAGGAAAGCAGCAGGAGAGACTGGATGACATTTGTAAAGTCGGCAATCACAGGGATCGTTTCGTTTTTTGCGAAGAACGCCTTCATCAGGCTCTCGCTGATAGTTGTTCTATGCCTTATCGTTCTGGCCGTTGCGCTGGTGCTGATTATCTCGTACCACGTGGAAAAGAGCATGAAGAAGTATATGTTCAGGCTCGACGATGCCCCTGAAGCGCATACTGCCATAGTGCTCGGCGCCTATGTCGGGCCGGACGGGTGGCTCTCGGCCATGCTGGAGGACAGGGTTATGACAGCCGTTGAGCTGTACAGGAGAGGGAAAGTCAAAAAACTCCTGATGACAGGCGATCACGGCGAAGTCAGCTACGACGAGGTCAACAACATGCGCATTCATGCCGAGAAGCAGGGAGTGCCGACTGAAGATATCTTCATGGATCACGCAGGCTTCAAGACATACGAGAGCATGTACAGGGCGGACAAGGTGTTTCATGTGAGATCAGCCATCGTGGTGACGCAGCACTTCCATCTGGCCAGGGCCGTGTACCTGGCGAAGGTAATGGGAATTGATTCTGTGGGAGTGATCGCCGATCGAAGGGAATACTGGAATGTCGGATACAATTACTGGCGAGAGATTCCGGCCAGATTCAAGGACTTCATCCAGGTCAACTTCACGAAGCCTCTCCCCACTTTCCTGGGCCCCGTGATATCGATCGATGGAGACGGCAGGGCGACACACGACAGATAGCGGCCTGCGCTTACCTTCTCTTCATTCCCCTCGGCATCACTGTATTTTCCACTCCCTTCAGGATCCTGTCGGCAAGTATGGCCAGGATCGATACGGGAATTGCTCCCGCCAGAATGAGGTTATTATTCGACATCGCTATTCCGCGCAGGATGAACGCTCCGAGCCCTCCTGCTCCTATAAATGCTGCAAGCGTAGCCGTGCCGATATTCAGCACAGTGGAAGTCCTCACCCCGGCCATTATTATGCTGAGAGCCAGCGGAATCTCAACTTTGAAAAGGATCTGCCAGTCCTTCATGCCCATGGCCCTCGCTGCCTCCAGAAGCGACGGGTCTACCTGCTTAAGGCCTGTATACGTATTCGAGACAATCGGAAGAAGAGCGTACAGGAACAGGGCTATTATCGCAGGTACGATTCCGATCCCGAAGAGCGGCACCATGAAGCCCAGAAGGGCAAGGCTCGGAAGCGTCTGGATGATACTGACAGAATACATTATCGGGCCAGCCAGCCGTCCGAAACGGCTCATCAGTATTCCAAGCGGCACAGCAATAAGTATGGCCAGGCTTACAGCAACGGCTGTAAGCTCTATGTGCTGGACAGTGAGGACGAGCAGATCCTTTTTCCTCCGGAGCATGAGGTTCAAGAGGCTGCCAGTCACCTGAGGCTCTCCCTTGCTGCTGTTTATCAACCCACGGCGAGACAGGAAGTCTCCGGCAACCTCGCTGTAGCTCAGTCCAAGCTGATCCACGGCATAGTTCATTTTCTGCATATCCCCGTCGCTGATCTTCCCGGCGAGACTGCCGAGCACTCCGTCGAGCCCGGGGAACCGCTTCAGGGCGTCTTCCCTGATGAAGGGGCATGCATGATACGGTGGGAAAAAATGCCTGTCATCGTCGAGGATCATCAGGTTGAAAGCCGGAATCCTTCCGTCTGTCGAGAAAGCGTCTATCACATCGGCCTTGCCCTGCCTGGCAGCCATGTAGGTGAGCCCGGGATCCATTCCTCTCACGCTCCTGAACCTGAGCCCGTAAAAGCCGGCCATCCCTCTGAGCCCGTCGGGGCGCTCGATGAACTCATGCGTGCAGTATAAATCGAGCTGCGGTGCGATGGGCGCAAGGTCGGATATCTTCCTCACCCCTAGTTTCTGCGCCTTTTTCGAAGGCATGGTAAGCGTATATGTGTTGTTGAACCCAAGGGGCTCGAGCATGACGAGCCCCTCTCTGCCGAAATGCTCCTTCACAAGAGAATGAACTTTCTCCGGCCTCTCAACTGCCTCGTGCTTCATAAGCGCTATCAGCGCAGTTCCCGTATATTCGGGATAGAGATCGATCTCGCCCTTTCTGAGGGCTTCGAAACAGATGAACGTCCCCCCGAGCCCGTATTTCCTGTCCACCCTGATATCGGTTCTGTCCTCTATCAGCTGCGCGAATATCTCAGAAACTATGAATCCCTCGGTGAAGTTCTTCCCTCCAACGATCAGCTTCTTCTGCTCCGCCGATGAAAGTGACACGCATAAAGAGACCATTATCACGACCAGCGCCATAGCAGAGCACAGGAGAATCCTCTTCATCATCTCTCCTTCGAAAAATCTTCCCAGAAACGGGACGAAAAAACCCTCACAAGGGCATTGCCATCTATCATTCCTGTTGGATTTCCCTCATCATCGGTCACGACAATCACATTTCCTCCACATTCCACAAACATTGCCGCAGCCTCCATCGCAGAGGCGGAGCCTCTTATCTGAAGCCCGGTCAGGGATTTGGCTTCTCCAGGAACAGCAATGTCCGACGCGCTCAGCGCAGATGGATCTTTCTGCGCATGATGGCTCGAAAAGAAGCTCTTCACGAAATCATTTGCAGGGCTCCTGAGCAGCTCGCCTGCAGTGCCTAGCTGCTCTATGCTCCCCTGGTGGACAAGCGCTATTCTGTCGCCAAGTCTGAGCGCTTCAGCCAGATCGTGCGTGACAATTATTATCGTCTTCCCGAGGCTGCTCCTGAGAGAAATGAACTCCTCCTGGATCTTCGACCTGGTTATCGGATCGAGCGCTCCAAAAGGCTCATCCATCAGTATCATGTCAGGATCGGCTGCCAGAGCCCTTATGACCCCTATACGCTGCTGCTGCCCGCCGCTCAGTTCGCACGGGAAGCGGTCCATGTATTTTTCAGGCTCGAGATGAACCATCTCCATCAGCCGCCTCGTCCTGTCCGCTATCGTCTTTTCTTCCCATCCGCAGAGCCTCGGCACAAGCGCGACGTTGTCCCTGATCTTCATATGGGGGAAGAGCCCGATCGACTGGATCACGTAACCTATGCCTCTCCTCAGCGCAATGACGTCCCATTCCCTCGTGTCTCTTCCTCTCAGGAATATGGCGCCTGACGTGGGCTCGATAAGGCGGTTGATCATCCTGAGAAGAGTGGTCTTTCCGCACCCGCTGGTGCCGAGCAGGCATAGCGTCTCGCCCTGCTCGACTGAGAAAGTCACGTCCTTCACAGCATGAAAGCCGTCGGGATACTTTTTATTCACTTTTTCGAGAGATAGAAGGGCGCTCATATCTGTCCCCCGCTCTCCTCACAGGAGATGCCGCTTCAAATGGCAGAATCCGCATGGAACATGATTTCGTCGCAGGCTCGATGAATAACCTTTCAGGAAGAGCTGCCAGAAGATATTGATCGCTTATATTAACGCTAAAAATTTTCGCCATCTTTGATGGCAGGAAATTTTGATAACATCAGGCTTACCAGATGGCGTTAATAATGCTCTCGAGTAGAATGCTTCTCAAGAGCGGCACGAATCCCGGCTGCCAGCAACGCCGTCGTAAAAGGCTTCTGCAGAAAACCATGGCCGGACTCCATTACAGCGTGCTGCACTACTGTGCCGTTCGTATAGCCTGACATATAGATCGATCTGAGGTCCGGCATCGTCTTTTTCAGGCGCTCGATGAGAACGAGTCCGTTCATGCCCGGCATCACCACATCTGTGATTACGAGATCAGGCCTCAATCCCTGCTCCTCTATCATAATGATGGCAGCTCCACCGTTGGCCGCAGAGTGCGCCCTGTAGCCCAGGCTCTCGACCAGCTGTCTCGTGAGCACACGGATGGCCTGATCGTCCTCGACTATCAATATCAGCTCACCGTGTCCCTTAACAATCCCGGGCTCCTCGCCTTTACAAGGCGCCGGCCTTTCCTCTATCTGCGGAATATATATCTTGAAGGTGCTTCCGTGACCAGGCTCACTGTATACCCAGATGCTCCCGCCGCTCTGCCTGACTATCCCGTATACTGTTGACAGGCCCAGACCAGTTCCCTTGCTGTCGCCCTTCGTGGTGTAGAACGGCTCGAATATATGGTTCATCGTCTCTTCATCCATTCCGGATCCTGTATCACTGACGGCCAGCATCACATAGCGGCCCGGAGAAACGCCTACATGGCTGCCGGCATATTCCTGCTCCAGCTCGACAGTGGATATCTCAATGGTCAGCTTTCCTCCGTTTGGCATGGCGTCTCGGGCATTCACGGCAAGGTTGACCAGAACCTGCTCCATCTGTCCGGGGTCGGTTTTTACCATTGCAGGACTCGATGCCAGAGACATTTCAAGAATGAGATCCTCCCCGAGAAGCCTCCCAAGCATCCTCTCAAGCCTGATTGCCAGCTCGTTCAGATTGTATACGACAGGCTGCAGAATCTGCCTTCGGCTGAATGCAAGGAGCTGTCTCGTCAGGGATGATGCCTTCTCAACGCATGCTTCGATCTGTGCCAGATCCTCGGCAAGCGGATCATCTGATCTGAGCCTGTTCTTCATCATTTCGCAATATCCCATCTGAATCATCAGGATATTGTTGAAATCGTGAGCAACGCCGCCTGCCAGGCGTCCTATCGACTCCATCTTCTGAGCCTGCCTGAGCTGCTCCTCGAGCGATTTCCGCTCTGTGATATCCCGTCCTGTGCCCCTGACCCCTTTCAGCTCAGCGTTTGGACCCAGGATCGGAGCGCCTGCAGCCTCAATTATGACCGAGCGACCATCCTTGTGACGGATAATGCTCTCCAGAGCAGGAAAAGGCTTCCTGCTTATGATGATCTCGTGAAATACCTCCCTGATACGCTCGGCCTCTTTATCCGACATATGCTCGAATATGGTTCGGCCTGTAAGCTCCTCGGCGGTATAGCCGAGAAACTCTTCAACCCTGGGGCTGATATATGTAAAGCGGCCTTCGGAGTCAACCTCCCATATCACGTCGAATGCCGTTTCAACAAGGCTGCGATACCGACCTTCGCTGGCCTGCAACCGCCCTTCTGCCAGCTTTCTTTCTGTATAATCATCGAACACGGCCATCATGCGCAGCTCTTCACCGGACCTGAAAGGTGTGAAGATCACGTCCAGCCAGAGATGTTTTTTAAAGGTGGTGGTGAGCTCAACAAGGATTTTGGTGGCCTTTCCGGTTGCGAGCGCCTGCATGGCCGGCTCATACAGGCCGGATCTCTTCCAGGACTGTATCTCATGGAAGTTCTGCTTTTTGAGCTGCAGAACAGTGGCTCCCAGTATCCTTGCTGCCGCCTCGTTGGCTGTGACGCACTGGCCTGAAGCCTCATACATTATGATTCCAACCGGCGAATTGCTCACGATCGCCCTGTTGACTTCCAGGGCATCTGCCACGGCCTTCTCTGCCTGCCTGTGCGCAGTTATGTCTACCTGCTGGCACACAACACGGATGATCTTTCCGGAGCTGTCTCTGACCGGAAAGACAGTGACATTCATAATGACAGTCTCTGATTTATCAGAAGAAATCGTCTTCAGGTCTTTCGCATCATATTCAAGATCGAAGTTGACAGTCTTTCCCTCTTCAAAAACCGATCTTACGAGGGGCATCCTGCCCTGATTAATTACTACAGTGTCTTCGAGAAGGTTGTATCTGCCTATCAGATTCTCAGGGTTGATACCGAGCATTTCTCCGCAGGCCCTGTTGAAACGGATCAGAGTTCCGTTCTCGTCCGTTATGGACATTGGGTTCATGCTCTGGTCAATGAGGCTGTTCAGAAAGTTCCGTAAGTTCTGCGCCTCCTGCTCAGCCTGCCTGCGCAGCTGCTCCGGATTGCCGGTATCGGTCCCATCTGACTGAAGCCCTTGTAATGTTTCGACTCTCCGCCTGGTCATCGTGATTCCTCCCTGAAGTGCTGACGGAGCATAATGTGCAGAGTAAAATGCAGTGTATCTGTGCAGGTTTTGTGATGAAGATTTTACTGATATGTATAAATATCGGACAAATAGTCTTTTTTTTCAATCCTGAAAAGCAGGGACAGCTTACCATTATTTACAACGTTAACATTGTTAACATCTCAGGGAGCACTTCGTTAAACATGAAATGAATCCTGGTTAACTCCAATGCCACTGAAATAAAGAATTCCGGTATAATAAAGGAGAGACGGGGAAGGTGGAGAGAGGGAGAGTAAAATCATGAAAATGAGAGTGCTCCTTGATTCAGATAGGTTGCTGTCATCAGGCGGTGCAGGAAAAACGCATATCTGCCTGCAATGTAAACAACAGAATGTGAAACAGGGAGGCCTGCATTGAAAAACAAGACACGCCTGATTCTGCTGGGACTGTCCATCTTCTTCCTCTGCTGTCTCATACCGGCAGCAGACAGAGCTTCAGGAGCCATACCCGAGCCTGCAGTCATCCTGATAGTCGATTCAGGCTCGAAGAGCTGCCAGAAGACTTTGAACGATGCAGCCGGAGCGTATGAGAGCGTGCTCGGGAAATGCGGCATCGACAGCTCCGCATTGCCTTACAGAGCCTGCGATTTCAAAGACGGCGAGGCAGGAAAGCTGTTCGAAAAAACCTTTGCCGTCAGCCAGAAGGACCTTCCCGTTCTAGCGCTGTTCCAGCAGAAAGACGGGACGCCGGTTAGAATGATAATACGTATCGACAACATAAGGGGCCTGGCTCAGGGCTTCTTCAAGATCGTTAAAATATTCAGGGGTGAGCAGCCGCCGTCGAAGATGAAGAGAGAGGTTGCCACAATCAAATGCGACAGGGATGGCTCTGAGATGATCCTGATCCCCAGAGGGACTTTCCTGATGGGCTCATATTACGGGCAGGGGCAGAAGGACGAATATCCGCTGCACGAAGTGGAACTCGGCGATTACTACATCGACAGGCATGAAGTGACGAACAGGCAGTTCAGGAAGTTCACAGATGAGACAGGATATGTCTCGAAAGGCGGATGGGAGAAGTATTTGAATGACGGCACTATAAACCATCCGGTAGTATGTGTCACTCAGAGCGACGCTCTGGCCTATGCGAAATGGGCGGGAAAACGGCTCCCCACAGAGGCAGAATGGGAGAAAGCGGCGAGAGGAGATACTGTAAGAGTCTATCCATGGGGAAATACCTGGAACAGGGATCTCTGCAACAACCTCACCATGGCCAGGCCGGATTTGATGCAGTTTATGAGCCAGATCTTCAATGACCGCGGGACTCTGCCTGTCGGCTCGATACAGGACGGAGCCTCTCCCTATGGAATAGAGGATATGGCCGGAAATGTCGAGGAGTGGACTGCCTCGTCATACGAATGTTATCGAGGCAACACTTTCAGCAGTGCAGATTACGGAGACAGGCTCAAAGTCGCAAGAGGCGGCTCCTGGAAAGGCGACACGGCAAGATATTACGGCACATCAAACCGCGGAGGCACCTATCCTCCGGGCCGGGCCATGAATACTCTGGGCTTCCGGTGCGCGAAGAGCCCCTGACAGGCCTGTTTCGCTATCCAACCTGGACAAATCAGCGGCGCACACCGTTCATGCCAATCACCATAAGTCTTTCTGCCAACTCAGGTATGTCAATGGGCCAGAAAGCGCGCGGCCTGGCGTTGAAGACTCCTTTCAGCCCGGCAATGGGCCGGCATGAGAGCACCATCTTCCGCCACTGCGCAGGGAACGACGAGAAGCCGTGAACGGCTCCGAGAAGCGCCCCGGCTATCGCGGCGTTCGTATCCGTATCGCCTCCCTGCATAATCGTATTGACGATGCCTTCCTCCACGCATGACGCATGCAACATCCGGTAAAATGCGTTCTGAAGCGCGATCAGAACCCATCCCATCTGGTGGATATAATCTGCCGGAGGTGCCTTTTCAGCTTTTCGCACAGTCTCGAGGACTTCCGGACAGGCTGCTTCCTCGGCATATCTGACGACGCATCGATATACTTCTCCCGGCCCGCATCCTTCAGAGATTGCTTTTGCCAGCGCAAAGGCAAACACCGAAACAGAGTCGAGGCAGATCCGGTTTGGATGGGTGAGGCCGCTGTCCTGACGCGCAAAGCCTGCCACATCCACAGGGCTCATAGCGTGGCCCCATATTCCTATAGGGCTCACTCTCATCAGCGAGCCGTTCGCCTGGCTTCCGCCCGAGCCTCCATCTCCGAGAGGCAGCGGAGAGCCTTTCTCCAGTAACGCCGCTATCTTTGAAAGAGCGGAAGAAGTGGTGGCGCCTATGTCAAAGGGGCCTGAGGTTCTCCAGTACACATACGCGCTGGCAGCCTCTTCAGGAAGCCAGCCGTCTGCTCTCACTATCGATCGTGCGAGAATCAGCGCCATCTCCGAATCGTCAGTCGGCTGGCCGGCGATTGTGTTGAAGGCTCCTCCGTCGTGGAGCGTCCTGACTCCATCCGGGTATCGCGCCGCTATTCTTTCGGGGCTCTGGAACTCGACGAGGCTCCCGAGCGCGTCGCCGGCGCACTGACCCATCAGGCATCCGCGCCCTCTGTCCAGCGCAGCGGCATCGTGCATCTGCATCGCTTTTTCAGGCTCCAGAAGGTCGTATTGCAGCCTTTCTGAGCGCGGGCCGGACATGACAGCCTTCCAGTTTCTCCCTGCCAGTTCATTTACGATGCCGTCGGCGCCTCCAAAACAGGCCTGGCAGTGGCTGATTCCGTTCAGCGAGTATGATATCTCCGCTCCGCTCTCATCTATCAGGCGGGCTCCTCTGGCAATGAGGAGGGCGTGGCCGGCGCCGTAGTCGTGCCCTGAAGGGCAGTTGAATGACACTGCCGCCGCCGCCTCGCCGACAGCGGCGAGGGCCAACCTGTAAGCGATGCTGGGAATGGCCATGTATCTCGCAGGATGGACAAAACGGGCGTTCGATTCTGATTTCGTATCGGCCTTATGGGAGACGAGGACAATGTCATCCACGGTCAATGCCCTTGAGATCAGATTGCACTGAATCTCCCTGCCGTTGCGCCTGAGAGGCCCGCATCCTTCAGCCCAGGCTATCATGTCTTCACCGTCATCGCGCGTGACAGGCGCGTACACGACGCCGAGAACAGGCTTCCCGCCCCTCAGCAGCGCGATGGATACTGCAGAGCCGCGATAGCCTCTGAGGAAGGCGCTTGTGCCGTCGTTGGGGTCCACGAGCCATACGTGGCTCTCACTATCCCTCGCCTCGACACTCCCTGTCTCCTCTCCACGGTATCCCCAGTCTTCATGCAGACCTGTGAGGATCTTCCTGATCTCGGCCTCGGCCTCTTCATCTATCTCGGCGTGATCTCCGCCTCCTCTCGGTCCGCCTGGCCGATAGAACTCGCTTCGAATCATCTCTCCAGCAGCCCTGGCAGCCTTGACTGCCGTTTCCAGCTCAGTCCCGTAAGTCATCCGATCCTCTCCCCCTCTCTGCAGGAACAGCTCCATCCAACCAGACAGGTTCAGCACATCCCCCCCATTTCCTGGAAAAGTGGGGACAGCTTACTATTATTTACAATGTTAACATTTTTAACATGTCATCTTGTAAAAAGTTGGGACAGTTGACCACAATTCACGACTTTAACACTGTTAACACGTTACTGAGCCTGCATCATCATACGGATAGACGGCAGCAGGTCGGGAGAGACTTCGGCGATTCTGAACAAGGCAGATTAACCGTAAGGCAGGCAGGTTTATGGCGACAGATTCCAGTATTATCCTCATATCTTGTTTCAGGAGGACGCACCAATGGCAGGAAGAGGACGCAGTAACAGCATTGCAGGGCCGGACAGAGGAAAGACTGAACCTGTGGAGAGAGGCGAGACAAAATCCAGCGAAGTCCTGTGCAGGGTAAGAGAGGAGCTCGGGCGCAATATCGATCTGCCGACCAGAGATGGTGCCCACCGCTTTTTCAAGGAAGGCGTGAAGGTTCACGGCGTTAAAACTGCCGTTGTGCATGTGCTCGCAAAGAAGTACTTCAAGGAGATAAAGCATCTGAGCAAAGAAGAGGTTTTCACCCTGTGCGAAGATCTTTACAGCACAGATTACCTCGAGGAGGCATCCATCGCCTCTGCTTGGTCACATGAGCTTCGAAAGGCATATGAGAAGTCCGATTTCAAACGCTTTGAAGGCTGGATTCAAAAATACATCAACAACTGGGCCAAATGCGATGTTTTCTGTAATCACACAGTAGGCTCCTTCATCGAGCTATTCCCGGACTTTACGGAGAAGCTCAAGCTCTGGTCCAGATCGGATAACCGCTGGATGAGGCGCGCCGCTGCAGTCTCGCTCATCGTGCCTGCGCGGAGAGGAAAGCTTCTCGAGGTCGTCTTCGAAATCGCCGATCTGCTGCTTGAAGATGACGACGATCTCGTTCAGAAGGGCTATGGATGGATGCTCAAAGAAGCGAGCAGGATGCACCAGAAGGAAATATTCGACTACGTGGTGAGAAACAGGAGCGTGATGCCGAGAACGGCTCTGAGATACGCCATAGAAAAGATGCCTGACAGTATGAGAAAAGAGGCCATGAAGAAATAGTCGGTTTTCCCGTCAATTCAGAACCGCTCCAGGAAACTGTCGTTCGCTCCCGCTTCAGGAAAAGTGGTTAACTGTCCCTGCTTTCCGGGTAAGTAGTCAACTGTCCCCACCTCGAAAAAAGTAGTTGACTGGCCCAGTTTTGGGGACCCAGAGGAAGGACTGCGAGCGGCCTGGAGCGCTCCATATCTGCTTTTTTACTGTATCGATGATGCATAAGAAATCCCGCTCGAACACGCCGGTTTCTTCCATCGCTGCCCTGCAGCCCCCGGTTTCTGCCGCTTCATCTGAACTGGCGGACAATGCGCAGAAGAGATAACGCCCGCATGGGCTGAAGACAGGTTTTGAGGAGAGGAACAAGCCAGGATGTCTGACGCCTCGCAGCATACAGATGGCATTGAATTTCCCTGAATGAACATCGACTGTGCAGAGCGTCGAATCGTCCCTGCGAAACCAGATTTGATATCCATCAGGAGACCATACAGGGTATGAGCCGTAAGGAGTGATCTGCCTGAAATCGCCTGAATCAAAATCCCATATACAGATGCCCTGCATTCCCACAGCAACCCTGTTCAGCGTGGGATGTAAGGACGCTCCCTGTACGAAGCCTTCTGCCGTGATAGAGCGTCTCATGACGCCGGTAAAATCGAACACTTTGAGCTCTCCGGGAGGGACCAGGGATAGAATCTGATTCTCAGGTCCGAACCGGATGTCTTCCGGATAGACTTCTCTCGTCTCGAACGGGACAGAGATGAGCTTCCCTGTAGATACCGCGATGAAGGCAAGACGGGGGTTTTCCCTCTCGCCCGATTTCATGCCGGATTGGGTCATCAATGTAATGAGCGTCGAGTTCCCTGGAGATAGCGCCAGCATATCTTTGAAATCATAGCCGGGAGGAGCCTGAGCTATTCTCCCAGTCCTTCCGTCCGCAATCGATGTGTAATATATTGCAGGTCTCTCAGTATGCAATGCATGCGACATACTGTCATATTTCATGCTGGCAGCCAGTCGGCGGCCCGCTGATGCAGCTTCATCATCCAGTACTTTTCGATCAGAATCATGATGAGAGAATAAATCTGACTTATCATATCCATCTCTTATAGCATCCAGTATGGGGATACTTATATAGCATACTCTGCCTGTTTCACTGTCGCAGGTGATCTGCGAAGAGGAGAGTGTCATGGTCCTGAGATCAAGCCTGCAGCGAAAACTGGTTTCCGATATCTTC
>Ga0302252_1000906_pt1 | contig 20377 bp, 15 predicted proteins | sample AAG_RA_Leu_MG_FD_193511 | JGI IMG/M metagenome (GOLD analysis project Ga0302252, IMG submission 193511) | Enriched activated sludge microbial communities from anaerobic digester in WTTP, New Holstein, Wisconsin, United States - AAG_RA_Leu | ecosystem: Engineered > Bioreactor > Anaerobic >...
GAAAGATTGTTAATATTTGTCTCTTTAATAAACGCTTCTCCGTTTGGATTCACATGTATTTTTACCAGCAAATTCTCCCCGATAGCTTGTTCAAATTTGGTTCCTGTCCCCTCCGGTACAAAAAACGATTCGATGTTGTAGGTAATGGGTGCTCCATCGTACAAACCGCCAGGAGAAAAACCTTTGAGAAACACGCTCTCTTTAGAGGGTTTGGTGAAAGTAAACTTGTCTAGCAAATAACTTGTTTCATCATTTTTTAGGATAGCGTAAACCGTTTTTTGAAAATCCTCTGGTATAGGTTCGTTCAAGGTTGATTTTCGGAATGTGGAGAAATCATAAGAAAAGATAACATAATCCCCTCGAAACAGGTCTCTGGGATCGACCGGCACTGGCTTTACCCATATATCATAACCGGATCGCGTTTTCTGATTTTGAAAACCAAACATTCCTGCAAGGATCACTATCCAGAACAGAACAATCCAAATACTTTTAGGAATTTTCATGTTTTTCCTCCGATCTATCAAGATGATGCCTCTGACGTTCGATAACTACAGCAATTCCGACTAACAAGACACCACCTACTATAAAGAACACTGACCGATTCATCATGCTCCAGAACAGGTCAAAATACCGAAGCAAGATAAAAACGAGCAATGCCACCATTCCAAGATAGAATAAAGCTGGTAGATCTTCTTCGTAAGACCAGAAAAACGACTGGATAATCATGAATAATAATGCGAAATTGATGACAAAAATACTATAATCTCTCCACCAGAGGAGACTTACAAATATAGCAGCGACACAAAACCAGGTAAATGCAAGGTATGACCATTTCAGCTTTTTCTCCCTGTTCGAAAGAATAGGAATGACGACAGGTATAAAAGTAACGACGATCAAAGCCAACACCAGAATCCAATTCATCCTTTCCAGGTATTTGTCTCCTACGGCTCCTCCCCATTCGGTACCCCATTTGGTTGAGAGGAGAAACACCGGTATCCATAAAAACAATTGAGTCATAAACAGCCAAGTTGAATAAAATGGGTTTTTTTTCTGGAATACCAGCATAAAAACCATTACCAAGAGAATGATGCCGGCGATGTAACCAAAATGAGCTTCATAAAAATAAGTGCTGTGACCACTACCGCCCCAATAAGCTTCTAGTCCTCTGGAAAAAAAATACCCCCATAAGAAAAGATACCCGGCAGTTAGCCACATGATTAATCCGGCAATGGATTTGTGCAGATAAACCAAATAGATCGGAACCAGCAATGCCAATAGAACAAACACTGTATGCATCCACATCCAGTGCTTTTCTTGATAATAATCAAGAAAATAGATTAAGGTAAAGAATCCAGCCAGAATCAATGGCACTAAGGCATAAATCAGATCTTCTTTCCGTTTTCGCAGGATGCAGAATAACAGGTGGAATAAACTGGTCAATAACCAAAACGTGACTGCTTCTGTCACATGCTCCAAACAGGTGAAGCCAAAAGCAATTTGGGTACCGGCAATTATTCCTTCCTTCACACGATTTCCCTTGGCGAGGAAAAACAAAGCAATACTGAGTAACAGGTAAATCCAATAATGTTCAGCAAGTAAATTCTGGCAAAAGATGCCAAAAATAAAGCTTAAAATGATGATGAGGTAAAAAACTGGCTCAGATTTCATCCATATCATAATAGGCAGTAACGATATAATCCAGATGCCGACCAGTAGCCAATTATACGAAACGCTCCATTGGTAATGCTGAAACAGGAATATAATCACCACTCCCCATAGCAGAGATCCGAGCAGAACTAAACTCTCCCCCAGCACTGGTAATTTCCGACTTCTTTTTTGTTTGAAATAGTCCCCCAACAAAAGAGCAACAAACGATAGCACTGCTGCCAATGCCAGCTTGAACCAACCAGCCATTTGCTGCCAGTTGGAAGCAATGAATAATATTGCCCCTATCCCGATCAGAATGCTTCCGACAATATAGACGATTTGCAGTAGTGTAACCGCATTGCGTTTCGCAGGGAGAGGATACAGAGAAACTAGCTTTTGATAGGTCTCTATATCAATTTTTTCTTTCTCCAACAGTGCCTGAAATTCCATTTGCATGATAGCGGAATGATTGAATTTCTGACGATGTTGAAAAAAGAAATACGTCGGCAAGGAACCAATCACAAAAATCAATACCAGCACGACCAAAATAGCTAACAATCCATAAAACATCCACCACTCCCTTTCTTCCGCAAAAGAAAAAGTGCTACAGGTTTGTTTTTCCGGATTTTTCCAGTTTTAACCAAGTATCTTTTAGAGTGACGATCTGATGAAATACAGGCTTTTCTTTCGCGGTATTTTTAATATCGAGACAAAAATAACCTTGCCTTAGAAACTGAAATTTCGATCCTGGAAGCGTAGAAGTCAATGATGGCTCTAGATAACACTTTTTTAGCACTTCCATGGAATCAGGTCGAATCATTGACTGAATTGCCATACTCCGATTTGTTTCTTCTTCTTCGTCATTCGCAGGGGACGTGTCCAGCAAAAGATCCCGGTAGAGTCTGATCTCTCCCTGAATCGCATGAGGAGCCGATACCCAATGTAAAGTTCCTTTTACCTTTTTACCGGATGTATCTTGATTACTTTTCGAATTCGGATCATAAGAGCACACTAATGAAGTCACTTTACCGGTAACAGGATCCTTGATCACTTCGTCGCATCGGATGATATAAGCGGATTTTAGACGAACTTCGTTGCCAGGAGAGAGTCGGAAAAATTTTTTCGGAGGATTCTCCATAAAATCCGTCTCTTCAATATACAACTCACGCGAGAATGGAAGCATGCGAGTACCGGCATTTGGATCTTCCGGATTATTCTCTGTTTCGAGCCACTCTACCTGATTTTCCGGATAATTCGAGAGAACAATACGTAAAGGTCTCAGCACTGCCATCACCCTCTGGGCATGAGCATTCAGATCTTCGCGTATGCAGTGCTCCAACATCTCTTTTTCTACCATACTGTTGCTTTTAGCGACACCGATTCGGTCACAGAAAATTCGAATCGACTCCGGGGTGTATCCCCTTCTTCTCAAGCCAGACAAAGTCGGCATGCGCGGATCATCCCATCCTTCCACCCAACCTTCTTCTACCAAGGTGCGCAGAATACGCTTGCTTAAATAAGTCCGGGAGATATTCAACCGTGCAAATTCAATCTGTCTTGGTTTCCAGGGCACTTCTGTCTGCTCAATGAACCAATCGTACAGCGGACGATGATCCTCAAATTCCAACGTACAAATGGAATGAGTGATCTTCTCGATAGCGTCTGAGAGCGGATGCGCGTAATCATACATCGGGTAGAGACACCAATTGTCCCCGGTCCTGTGATGATGAGACCGAAGGATCCTATATATCACCGGATCACGCATATTCAGGTTAGGGGAACTCATGTCGATCTTCGCACGTAAAGTCTTCGAACCATCGGGAAACTCGCCTTTGCGCATTCTCTCGAATAGATCCAGGTTTTCCTCCACGGACCGGTTTCGATAAGGGCTTGCTTGCCCAGGCTCCGTGAGAGTGCCTCGGTAAGTACGAATTTGCTCTGCATTTAACTCACATACATAAGCCTTTCCTTTTTTGATCAACACAGTAGCATACCGATAGAGATCTTCAAAGTAGTCGGATGCAAAAAACAGCCGATCTTGCCAGTCAAAGCCAAGCCAATGGATATCTTCTTTAATCGATTCCACGTATTCTGTCTCTTCCTTGCTCGGATTGGTATCGTCAAAGCGGAGGTTGCATAAACCTTGATACTGTTGGGCTAGACCAAAGTTCAAACAAATCGATTTCGCATGCCCGATATGCAGGTATCCATTCGGTTCCGGTGGAAAACGAGTGTGTATCGAACCGGTAAAACGACCTGATTGAAGATCCTCTTCAATCATATGCTGAATAAAATTCAAACCTGCATTTTTCTCCATAGGGTACTCCACGTAAAATCCTCCCTCTACAACTCTATTAAGGTAATATAGTACAAAATTTTATGGTTAACACAAACCGTCGAAACGGAGAAAATTACAGTTTCTGGCAAATAGGACAGTACACACAGGCTCCTCCCAGGTATTGTATCTTCTGGATAGGAGCACCGCACACAGAACAAGGCTTACCAACCGTTCTACTGCTCATCAGCCGTTTATACCGACCCGGTTGATGGTACAAATCAACTTCATCCTGTCTTCCGCCAAGTGCTATCGCTTTTTTCATCGTAGCGAGAATAGTTTCATACAGATGAACCCTCTCGCTCCTATGTAACTCTTTTAGCTCTTTTTTCGGATGCAGACAAGCGTTAAACATGATTTCCTGAGCAATCGAATTGCCCAAACCAGGCAGAAGCTGTTCTTGTGTCAACAAACCTTTTACGCTACGTTTGCCTTCCGCAATTAATTGGTCAATCAGGTTTAAAAAATAGGATTCCGTAAAATCTTGATGCAAAGGATCGGGTCGCATATTCTTAATATACTGTCTTTCCTGTTCCAAACCTGATTTATACAGCTCAATCGCGCCCCACATCTGTATCACCAGACTCAAGGAAGATTGGTTATCAAATTCGATCCATAAATGGTATTTATCTGGTTTTTTGCTATCGGAGGAGTAGAGTAATTTGCCACCAAATTCACCTAGTACAAGTCTGTATCCCGGCTCCATTGGCACAAACAGCCACCTGCCTTTTACATAAGAAGATCCTACCTGTTTTCCTTTGATCAGTTTTGTAAAATCAGCATGTTCCAGATTATACCAAACAAATTTATGCGGAGAATTACCCAATTCCCCATTCGTTACTTTAAGACCGACCAAGGAGTGGTTAATCTGTTTACTTAGATTGATCAACTCGGGTAATTCAAACATTTTTTTCCTTTCCAGTCATGAAAAAATTACTTCCATAAGAATAGCGTATAAACAAAACAACCAATGTCAAAGTCCGATGAGAGGTTTTTTCGCAAGTCTGTTTTCAGACTTCTGCTGCGAGTCGTAATAGATTGTGTTATACTAAGAGTATCCAAAAATGAAAGGAATTTACCATGATTGAAACTGTTTATTCTTTCACGACTGAAAAAACCAAGACTATTGAGAAGCTGGTTAATGATGATCATGTAATGATCAACCACATTCTGCTACCAGAAGGACAGGGCATACCGACTCATCCCTCGAACTCCAATGTTTGCTTGATCATTGTGAAAGGAAAAATGAGTCTCTCTCTGAACGAACAGGATACTCATCATTATACTGCCGGGCAAATTGTTTCGATACCGTATGACATTGCGATGACAATCGACAATACAAACAAAGAGATGTTGGAATTTTTTATTGTCAAAGCGCCTAATCCATCTCAGTACCAGCCATAATCGAGATTTAGGGGAGGTTTGACAAGATGAATTGGGCACAAGAAATTAATATCTCAATCACGGTATGTGACACAGAAGGAACAATTATCTACATGAACGACAAATCCGTTTCGACTTTTCAAGCACCGGGAATGCCATCATTATTGGGTACCAATCTGTTTTCTTGCCACCCGGAAAAAGCCCGGGAGAAAATTCGATCATTGATGATGACAAACGAAACCAATGTTTATACCATTGAAAAGAACGGAAAGAAAAAGTTAATCTACCAGACTCCTTGGATCGAAAATGGAGAGATTAAAGGGTTGGTAGAGTGCGCCTTAGAGCTTCCCGCGGAAATGCCTCATTTTATCAGAGCATCCACTACGAAATAGGTCGTTCACTTCTTGATAGGATTCTGGTGTTCCAATATCGTAACACTCTCCCTCAAACGGGTATGCGTACACCTCTTTGAGAGTATGGAGCCAAGCAGGGAAATGACCGGGTGCGTCAGGATTTCTTCCCTGTTCGAGATAGACTCGAAACAAGGGGAGAGTATCCTGTCGATAGATATAGCCAGCGAAGGAAGCTTTGTCAGACTTGGGGTTTTGGGGTTTCTCCTCAAAACCGATGACTTGTTGTGTCTGGTTTATCTCAACCACCCCCATTCTACGCAATTGTTCCGTATCGGATATGGTCTTCACCAGAAAACAATCTTTCCGGATAGCTTCATAGTAGCGGTAAAAATCAAGCAAAGGAAAGGTAAAAAAGGTATCGCCAGCGATCACAAACAGATCTTCCTCCACCGGAACTTTGGAAAGAACCAATTGTATATCCCCGATAGCCCCGAGTTTGTTCTGATCAGAAGTGGTGCCATCATTAATAATGGAGACAGGTACCGGATAAGAAGCGGTTTTTTTCCAGGCATCAAACTGGTCGGCAAAACGGTGATTACTCACTACCAAAATCTCCTTCATAACCGGTATCGACACAAGCTCTTCTACGATATAATCCAGAATCGGTTTATCTGCAATCGGCAACAACGCCTTGGGTACATGAAGAGTTAACGGATACAGTCTGGTAGCATAACCTGCCGCTAAAATGATCGCTTTCATTGTTTCGCTCCTTTTCCCGAGGATAGTGAATAGTATACCGATTTCTGCTGTGATAAGAAGTGTTGGATCTAGCATTCAGACAATCCCTCACAGAGAAAAGTGTCTCCATGAGGGATCATGCTTCCGAAATGTTACTTCATTAATCGAACCGGTCTACCTTCAATATACCCACGGTATCCTAGGGGAGCCAGTTGAAACCTTGGTCCGTCTTCGTCCGCCCAACGGAAACCATAGATTTCCGGATTGTACGTTTTCATTAACTCCCACACCTGATCGATTGCTTCCATAAACTTCTCATCATCATAGGGAGGTCCCTGGAAAATCATCATTTTACAAGGAGGTAAAGTGATAAGTTCGCATCCATCAGGTATTTCACCACTATACTCTAAGGGAACCTCGACACCTTGAGCATATTTGGAAGTATTGGGAAGCATCATGTGCGAAGGTAACCACATACCGATTGGCTCATACAAGGCATCTTTCACTTTCGAAAGAGTATCCCAGATTTCACACCCGACCTCTTCACAGTACTCAAAATAATGTGTAGCACTCACGCCCCTTTTTATAATCAGTTTCCTGGCAGAACGGTCAACTACCTGTACAAACACTGTATCCAACGGCTTTTTACTCATTTTTATCTCTCCTTGCTGCAATAGTAAGTAATAATCACGGACTCGTGGCGGCATAAACATCGACACTTTCGGTTGATTCTGCTGATAATACTTCGGTGACATACCGAATTGTCGCGAAAAAGCACGAGTAAATCCTTCGTGGCTATCAAAGGTGAAGTCAAACGCAACATCGATCACTCTCGCTTCTGTATTCTGCAGTTTCAATGCTGCCTGAGAAAGCCTGACAGAACGTATGTACTCAAACGGCGCTTTTCCTGTCAATTCCCGAAATAATCTGGCTGCGTGCCATTGCGAATACCCAGCTGCCTTAGACAATTGGTGCATGGTGATTGGTTCGTTTAAATGCTGATGAATATAATCCTGCATTCTCTGAACTGCTTCAATTATTTCCCACGCTTCCATCTATTACCTCCGATAACGACTTTAACAGATTCTATTTCCGGTTTCTTGACCTTCCTTGCTTTTTTTTGGTAAGATTGATGTACATGAAAAAGAAGAAATAGCAAGAACTTTTTTTTGTTCTTATGTATAGATTCAATTTTTAAAAATGTAGTTTTTTTCTCAATCATTTCATTTTCTTTCTTGCCTTTGACTTTAGAGAATTTTTTTTATAAAAAATAGAAAAAAAGTCATGCAAATAAATAGCTTTAATCAGACGATTTTTTTCTTTTACCACCCTAAATATTGGAATCTCTTAAAACGTGCGATTTTATGCATTTTTAAGCAATCTGTATACTCTTCCTTCTTTCCATTTCCGTAATCTCCAGTTTACGGCCATCCTTTTACTTTGGGGACAGTCCCCAAAGTAAAAAAGTTACAATTTGATATAATGTATAATGTAATGAGGAGGTTGAAAATGGCACGAACTGCAAGAGTTAAAAGTATCTCAGGGATATTCCACATCATGCTAAGAGGAATAGACAAACAAGACCTTTTTCTTTCCCAATCTGATTATGAAACGTTTATTCGGTATTTAAGAAGAGTCCAGAAAAAGAAAAACTTTAATTTATTCGCCTATTGTTTGATGCCAAATCACGTTCATCTGCTCTTGATGGAAAAAGATAACGATCCTGGATCAAGCTTGCAATGCCTTGAAATCAGTTATGCTCAATACTTTAACCGAACCTACAATCGAGTGGGGCATGTATTCCAGAACAGATTTAAGAGCGAACCAATTAATGATGATCCTTATTTTATTACAGTCACTCGTTACATTCATTACAATCCAGTTAAAGCTGGCTTAACAAAGCATATTTATCAATACTATTGGAGTAGCATTCATGAGTATAAAACACCCACCGGATTGGTCAATACCGACTTTACGATAAAACTATTTGGTGACATAGAAACATTTTATGAGTACCATCAGATCATACCTGAGGAAAAATGCCTGGATTATGAGAATAAACAGGTTATTTCAGATGAAGAAGCAGAATTATTGATTCATTCAGTTGTCTCAACACAGGATTTTCATACTTATTCATCCGATAGACAAACAGAGATTATTAAGAGAATAAAAGCAAAGACAGGAGTAAGCATAAGCCAAATGGAACGTGTGCTTGGGATAAGCAAGTACTACATTCATAAGTCCTTGATTGAATAAGACTCTCCCTAATTTTTTACTTTGGGGACAGTCCCCAAAGTAAAAAAGTTGTGAACTAAGTCAACCTTAGATCTGCAGACAAACGTCCTTTGAGAGAAACCATTTTTTATAAACAAGAACTCTCATAATATTTACTTGTGAAGAATCGATTGCTAGGTGGTTGACATATGATAATAATTAGCTATGAAAAGAGTAGGTGAAAATTATGATGTTTACAGGTTGTATCGATTTAGATCGTAAAATATTAGTTTGTATATTTAAAAGGAGTTGATTATGACTCATCTTCCCTCGCATATGTTTCGACAATATGATATCCGAGGTGTTGTAGGTTCTGAGTTAAACGAAATTTCAGTAGCGTTACTTTCAAAAGCGTTTGCTCTGTATTTTCAATGTAAAGGATGTAAAAAAATTATTATCGGTCAGGACAATCGAACTTCTTCTGATCCTTTTGCTCAAATCATGACTTCTATTTTTCTAGATTCCGGTCTTTCTGTAATTTCACTCGGAACTGTAACAACCCCCATGTTTTATTTTGCTTCTCGAATAAGTGGAATTGAAGCTGGAATCATGATTACTGCTAGTCATAATCCAAAAGAATACAACGGATTCAAAGTATTGTTGGGTGCTTCGACAATCTATGGAGAGGAGATACAAGAAATTTTTCACTTTAGCCAACAGTGTAATTGGACACCAAGAGAAGCTAAGGGGTTTGAAGAGAGATTAGATATTCAAGACCAGTACCAACAATACCTCTGGAAAATTATCTCTATGGGTCCAAAAAAATTAAAAGTGGCATTGGATTGCGGTAATGGAACGGCTTCTTTATCTAGTCCAGCCATTTTACGCCATTATCCAGGTGAGGTGAAGGAATTTTATTGTACATCAGATCCTAATTTTCCGAATCATTTTCCTGATCCGACAAAAAAAGCCAATATGCAAGAAGCAACTGATTGGGCAGTACAGAACCATTTTGACTTGACTATCGGGTTGGATGGGGATGGTGACCGATTGGGAGTAGCTGATAATCAAGGTAATATGGTGTGGGGAGATATGTTGATGGTGTTATATGCAAGAGAAATTCTTGCTAAGCATCCTGGAGAGACCATTTTGGTGGAAGTGAAGTGCTCACAACTTCTAGTGGACGAGATAAAGAAACTCGGTGGGAATCCGGTGATCTATAAAACCGGACACTCTCTGATAAAAGCGAAAATGAGAGAGCTAGATGCAATTCTGGCCGGAGAGATGTCTGGCCACTTATTTCTAAAAGACGAGTATTTTGGATACGATGATGCGACATATGCTGCCTTACGATTAATGAGAATTCTTTCAAATTCAGATCAAACGCTCTCAATGATGCTATCAGATTTGCCTAAAGTTTTTTCTACGCCTGAGATCAGGGTTCATGTTCCGGAAGAAAAGAAGTTCCAACAAGTTGAGCAAGCGGTTCAGTACCTTTCTTCCCGATTTGAATCGTTGACAATCGATGGAGTCAGAGCGGTCATGCATGGCGGATGGGGATTGGTGAGAGCCTCCAATACAGGTCCGGAATTAATCATTCGAGCTGAAGGACCCTCCTTGGAAGCATTAGATCGGATCAAAAAAGAGCTTTCTTTTGCCTTGAAATCACTCTCCATTCCCTGGGAATCCTAACTTTTTTACTTTGGGGACAGTCCCCAAAGTAAAAAAGTTTGTTGGAGGGACAGATTTGGGAAAACAATGATCAATTGAGTTTTAGATCAGTTTTCTGTTCCCGAGGATATCGATTCATTCGTGTTCGTATTGGTGTCAGTACATATATGGATACGAGTGGTGAGTAGCCGGCAGGAGTGTCTCTTTGATGGTTCTCGGGCTTACCCAACGCAATAGATTCAGATAACTACCGGATTTATCATTGGTCCCTGAACCTCTAGCACCTCCGAACGGTTGCTGACCAACCATCGCACCGGTCGGTTTGTCATTGATATAGAAGTTACCTGCAGCGTATCGAAGTATTTTGCATGCCGTTATCATGGCATATTTATCATTGGAAAATATGGAGCCTGTTAAGGCGTACGGGGAAGTTTGATCGCAAATCTTTAATGTCTCTTCATATTGGTTATCGGGATAGATATAAAGGCTCATCACCGGACCGAAAATCTCCTCTTCCATTGTTAAGTAGTGTGGATTTTCTGTTGTGATGACGGTTGGTTCCACGAAATAGCCTTTTTCCTTGTTTCCATGGCCACCAACCAATATGCTGGCTTCGGAGCTTTGTTTTGTTTTTTCGATATACATCATAATGTTATCATAGGATTTTTCATCAATGACAGCATTCATGAAGTTTGAAAAATCAATGACATCTCCCACCTTGATCTCTGAAATCATCTCAAGCATATATTGCTTCGTTTCTTGCCAAAGGGAGGATGGAATATAACCTCTGGAAGCGGCAGAACATTTTTGCCCCTGGTATTCAAAAGCGCCTCTCACGATAGCGGTGGCGAGTTCTCTTGGGTTGGCAGAAGCATGAGCAAAGATAAAATCTTTTCCTCCGGTTTCACCTACCAGCTTTGGATAGGATTTATACTGTGAAAGATTTGCACTGGTTTCTTGCCAGATTTGATCAAATGTACTGCTGGATCCGGTAAAATGTATTCCAGCTAATTCATGGTGCCGCATAACAGTGTTCTGCAAAACGCTGCTGCTACAAGGGATAAAATTAATAACTCCTTCTGGCAATCCTGCTTCCATCAATATTTTCATCAAGTAATAATTAGAAAGCAAGGAGGTGGAAGAAGGCTTCCAAACTGTGGTATTGCCCATTAATGCAACGGAGATGTTTAAATTCATCGCAATGGCAGTGAAGTTAAAGGGTGAGATAGTCAGGATAAAACCTTCCAGCGGTCTATACTCCAAACGGTTCACCATACCTTTGTCGGATATGGGTTGTTCACTGTAAATCTGGGAGGAGAAAAAGGTGTTGAATCGTAAGAAATCGATCACTTCACAAGCAGAGTCAATTTCTGCTTGAAAACAGTTCTTGCTTTGCCCAAGCATCGTTGCAGTATTGAGAAGATATCGGTATTTTGTGGATATCAATTCTGCGGCTTTTAATAGGATAGAGCCTCTCTCCACCCAGGATACTGTCATCCAGTCAGCTTTTGCTTTCTGTGCAGCTTCTATTGCCAATAACACTTCCTTTTCTGTTGCCATATGACAACGTCCCAAAATGTGTTGATGGTCATGTGGGCAAACCATCGGGATTGTTTTACCGGTTCTCACTTCTTTTCCTCCTATAATAAGAGGAACGTCTGCTGATTCCTTTAATTGCTTTTTTAACTCTTTCTCGAGTAAGTTTCTTTCATCAGATCCTTTTAAATAGGATTTAATCGGTTCATTCAACGGTCTTTGAAATTCATACAAAGCATTATTCATACATAACTCCTAAGTGATTGTAATAGAGTGACGCTACAGAACTGAATTCAAAGAACGATCATTCATAGAAAATAAAACACCAAATATCAGAACTGATCATTATCCCTCCTTTCCAAACAGGGGAGGCATAAAGGTTTCCCCTTATACCCTAACGGTCCGGCAGCGTGGCGTTTCCGCTTTAGCTGATTCGGACTCAGAGGTTTTCATCCATATTAAAGCAATAATACTATTGTATCAACAGGTGTTATGAAAGCAAAGCGATCATCAACACCACCCCCTTTTTTTTACTTTGGGGACAGTCCCCAAAGTAAAAAAATAGGGATTGTTAGCTCAATCTGATAAAAAAGTCATTTATATTTGATTAAAAAAGGAATCTTTATTGAACTGAGCTGATCCTTTTTCTGGTTTGGGTTTGTTGTCGCATATAGGCTTTATATTTTTCTACCCCAGGCTGATTGAATGGATTAACGCCCGATAAGTAGCCACTCATTGCGCAAGCTTTCATCATAAAGTAATAAAGATATCCCAGAGCAAATAAGGAAGTATCTTTCATAGAAAGTGACAAACAGGGTAATCCGCCTTCAGAGTGTGCTGCCATGGTAGCTTTCATTGCTTGTTCATTCAGCATTGAGAGAGAGGTGGACTTTCCGGATTGTCGAATTGCGGACAGGTGCTTTGGTAGTGAATCGATTGTTAAAAAAGTTTCAAGAAGGATACGTCTGCCTTCCTGTAAATACTGACCATGTGCATGCAAATCGGTTGAATAGTGAATGTCTACTGGAAACAAACCTTTATAATCTTTACCAAGGCTTTCCCCGAATAGCTGTTTCCACCATTCCGTAAAATAACGCAACGAAGGTTCGAAAGTAGCGAAAGCTTCGATCATAAACTGTTTTACTGGAAGTGACTGACGTAGTAGTGCGTAGGTGTTTGCTGAGTTGGTGACGTTTGATAAATCATGCTGTGCTTGAGTAGCACCTTTGATTAAAGAATGAATTGGTAATCCCATTACTGCCATCGGGAATAATCCTACTGCGGTGAGAACAGAGTATCTACCCCCGATATCAGTATTAATGGGTAAAGTGCGGAAACCGGATTCTTGAGCAAATTGAAGCAAGGCTCCTTGACAAGGATCGGTCGTAATAATGATACGTTTTTTTAGATCTTGGGAGATGTATCGCTTTTTCATGTATTGTAAACATAGATCGAATGCAACGGAGGTTTCCAAGGTAGAACCTGATTTGGAAATTACATTTAAGCAAATATCTTTATCATCAAGATATTTAAATAAATTATATATACTAGCAGGACTAAGATCAATTCCTGCAAAATGAATAATAAGCGGATTGGAAATTGCAGGTTGGTAAGTTTGATAAAACTCAATAGCAGACCGTGCTCCTAAATAAGATCCGCCAATACCAAGATGAACAAAGCTGGAGGAGGAAGAACGAAAATCTTGTGCCAGATCTTCTAATATGCTGATAGCATTTGGAGTGATAGAAGCGGGTAAATCCAACCAACCAAGAAAATCATTCCCAAGACCTGTTTTGCTATGTAGCTGTTGGTGGAGCTCCGGAATCCTTTTTTGATTTTCAGTAAACTGCCTTGAATCAACATAAGATAAAACTTTTGCTGTGTCTATCTCAATCCATCCCCTCATTTATCCCCCCCTATTTTTTTACTTTGGGGACAGTCCCCAAAGTAAAAAAATTCATGTCATCATTATACGGATTTAGGTGCTTTTTGAATGCTTTTCCAGATAAAACAAGAAATATGGTATAGTAATCTGCATGGAAAAATCAAACAAACAAACGAAAATGTTTCGAAGTTCTGATCTTGTAATCGCTTTGAGCGCTTATCTTGTTTGGGGATTTCTGCCCATCTACTGGAAACAAGTCAAAATGGTTTCATCCCTGGAGGTGTTGGCACATCGTATTTTGTGGTCTTTGGTTTTCTTGGTTGGATTATTGGTATTTCGTCGTGAATTCGATAGATTAATCCAAGATATCGTCCTGACTTTCCGAGATAAAAAACGGTTACTCTTATTGTTACTTGCTGCCTCATTACTCAATGTCAATTGGTTAGTCTATATTTGGGCTGTGAATCACAATCTCATCCTGCACGCAAGTCTTGGGTACTATATCAATCCGATTTTAAGTGTTATTTTAGGACAATTGGTCTTGGGTGAAAGATTAAACATAATGCAGTGGAGCACATTTGGATTGGTGATTATTAGTGTGCTTTGGTTGGTTGCACGAACCGGAACGGTGCCATGGATTAGCCTAGTCCTGGCTTTCAGCTTTGCTTTGTACGGATTAATCAAAAAAATGACATTGCTTTCTCCAATCAATTCCTTAACTTTAGAAACATTTGTTTCCTCGTTCCCCGCTCTCGGGTATTGGATTTGGCTGTTGTTACAACAAGAAAGTGCATTTATCGGTTGTTGGAATGTAACACAACTGTATCTTTTGGGCGCTGGTATTGTCACGGCAGTTCCATTGATTTTATTTAACATTGGTGCGAAAAAATTGCCTTTGTATGTAATCGGGCTTTTTCAGTATATCACTCCGACCATGGCATTACTTCTCGGAGTGTTTTTATACAAAGAAGTCTTGTCATCTGCTCATCTTTACGCCTTTATTATGATTTGGATAGGACTGGTGGTGTTTTTCGGATTCACGTATCGAAAAACCTAAAAATTAATTTGTATAAAGGATTTGGTTGAGAAATTTTTGACTGATGCTATAATATAATTGTAGGGAGCTGAAATGTTATCATATGAGTAAGCTAAGGTAGACGAATATAGTCTATGCCTAAGTATAGAAAAGGGGATGGTTTGCCAGGTGGATGCTTGCAGAGTGCGAGATGTATCTGAATGAAATAATATGGTGATCATTCTTTTTTTCTTTTGTATCTTTAACTTTAGGGAAATAGACTGTTGGCGACAAAGACTGCAAGGTGTGTACTTCATTCAATCCTCGCGAATCATATTTGTGACCCTCAATAGAATTACACAAAAAAGACATGCATTGTATCCACTTTTTTATTCTATTATTTGCATTCAATTATTATATAACAAGCTGTTGCAGACTGAATACCTAAAGAAACTAGATATGGGCAAGCTTGGTTCGTGCTGTCGGATTTTGATTAAAATAAAACCAATTGCAGATTCAATTTGGAAGTATTGTATTATTTCAAATCCGATGAATGGTGTCTGTAAAGTTTTACATGTTAGTCAAGGATGAATGGTTGAATCGGATAGCAAATGAATAGGGAACTAAACCCGGAAAGGTATCCGGGTAAATTTTATGAGTAGAGAAGTGTGTTATGAAAGATGTTTTAAATGATTTTTCAAAAGGGGTATTGACAGAGAAAAAAGTATACAATAGTCCTACCATCTTCAAAGCTTTAGCAGAAGATGCGGAGATGGGGATTATCGTTTTTAGTCGAGAGGGCATTTTGTTTGCCAATCCTTTTGCATTAGATTTTTTGGAGTTTTCAAAAGAAATCTTGTATGAAAAAAGTTGGTTAAGCCTGTTTTGTCGGGATTTTCAACAGCATTTTCAAAAGAAGCTTGATGAAATGTTTCAAGGAAATCAGGAATCTCAGCATTTTGAAAGTAAAATTATCACCGCTAAAGGCAAGGAGATGTGCGTGGTGGTAAATGTCAAATGTACCCAGTACAACGGCATTTCATATGGTGTGTCAAGTTTTTATGACATTACAGCCAAACAAAAATCTCTGAATGAATGGGAGCGGGTATTTGATTCTGTTCATGATTACATTTTTGTCATCGACAATAATTTCACAATTCTGAAAGCGAATAAAGCCTTTAAAAACATTCACTATCTTGAAAACAAAGAGGTGATCGGAAAAAAGTGTTACGAACTGATCGATGGAACGTATGAATTATGCAAGGATTGCGTTGCATTGAAAACGATCAAGAGCAAAAAAAACCATGTGGACGAGTGGCGAGACCCTAAAACCAATCAGTACTTTTTAGTCTCAGTCTCTCCCTTGGTTGATGAAACAGGAACAGTCAAGAGCTTTGTACATGTCGCGAAGGATATTTCTGGATTAAAATATATTGAAAAAAATCTGAAATCCTCACTGAATACTCAATCCAACCTGATTTCTATCGTATCGCATGAGCTCAGAACGCCTCTTACGGCTATCAAGGGTGGAATTGATCTTATTGAGAGGGACTATCACGCTAATTTAAATGAAAACCTTACTAACGTGATTAGAATTATTCAGCGTAACATCAACCGATTGGTGAACTATATCAACAGCGTACTGGATTACCAAAAACTGGAATCCGGTAAAATTCAGTTCAAGGCAGAAAATAACAACATCAACGACTTGTTAACCGAGGTGTACGGTTTGATGTACTCATTGGTCACGCATAAAGGGTTGGAATTCAAACTGGATCTTGATATGACCCTACCGTTGATTAAGCTGGATCGAGACAAGATCATCCAAGTCGTGATCAATCTAATCAACAATTCAATTAAGTTTACCCAAACCGGATCGATTTCGATTATTTCCAAAAATATTAAAAAGTATGTTCAAGTAACCGTGATGGATACAGGTGCGGGAATTAAAAACACTGACCTTCCCTATATATTTGATTCTTTTGTCCAGTTTGGTGAACCAGAAAATAAAATTGGTGGTTCTGGGATAGGTTTGACAATCAGCAAAGGAATCATTGAAAAACATGATGGAAAGATATGGGCTGAATCAGAGTTCAAAAAAGGTACTTGCCTTCATTTCATCCTCCCCCTCTAGTTTTTACTTTTTTTACTTTGGGGACGATCCCCAAAGTAAAAAAAGTGTTTTCAATCTCAAACACTTAATAAATTCTTATTAGATTCATATATCATGCCAATATTGCTTTACTATAGTAAGTTTCTTTTTTAGTACAGGGGACTGTCCCCTGTACTAAAATCTGGATGCAATAATCAAAAAGTTGAACAAAAAAGAGGTGGGAAGGATACGACAGAATCATAAGGTTGAGTATAATAAATAAAAGGTGTTTCCATGTTTGGGAGTGAGCATGAAAAATATCAGGATTTTTTTAGCGTCCAGTAGTACGTTAGAGCATGAAAGAGACGAGATTGTTCTGTTCCTTGCTGCAAAAAATCACTATCTAACCAAGCATAATATTTTTCTAGAGCTCATCCGATGGGAATTTCTCTCCTCCTCATTTTCTCCTACCCGCAAGCAGGACGACTTCAATCAAGAGCTTCTCACCACCGACATTTTCCTCTGTTTGATACACGATCGAATCGGTCAGTATACCCGTGAAGAATTCGAAACCGCTTTCCGATATCACCAATCAGGTTTACGCATTCAAAAGCTCTACTTATATTTCAAATCGCTTCCAAAAGGCAAAGAGATGTTATATCCAGAAGTCGAAACCTTCAGAAAAGATATTGAAGCGAAGGGGCAGTGCTACCGATATTATAAAAATGTAGACCAATTGAAGGTGTTGTTGAATCAGAACTTAGAAGCTGATTTGCCCGTTCTTCTTCAACAGAACATTCTTGATACCATTGAAAAAGGTTTTCCTGAAAAAAAGATAAATTCGCTTCCCGAAGAGGTGGAAACCGAGTTGGATGAGGCTGACCAGATGCTGGATCGAAATCTAACACGAGAAGGACTACATCTATACCAGAAAGTTCTTCCGACTGTCTCCAAAACTACCCAGTCACTGCTTTGGTCTCAGTTGAAACGTAAAATCGGTCGATGCTATCTTCGGCTAGGTTCCTGGGAGGAATCCGAAGAAAACCGTCAAAAAGCGCTTATCTGTTTTGAAGAAGCTTTGAAAAACCTTCATCCGGATCAGCACCGTAAGGAATATCTGCAAACTCTCCATGATATGGGTGAGATTAAAGCTGACATTAGCTATCACCGTGATTCCAAAGAGAACTTGAAAACAGCTCTTTCCTACGTACAGCAGCAGTTAGCTCTTGCTCCCCGCGACGAATATCCCGATGAAAACCAGGATGCACTAGAGTGTCTTGGGCAGATTAAATCTCTACTTGCTCAGTTTGAACGACCCAAAGAAAACCTGACCGAAGCATTGGAATATCTGACTTCTGCACTCACTTATTACCATCCTGAAACCAATCTAAATGTCTATATCACGATTTTATACTTCATCAGCTCCTGTTATTGGCGGTTATCCCAGATAGAAAACCAGCAAGAAAACTTGGATAAAGCTTTGCATTTCGCAGAAAAAGGTCTTCCCCTGGTTTCTGTAGAGAACCAACCGAGGCTCTCCCGCCTTATTCACAACATGCTCGAAGTGATATATTCCCATCTTGGAAAAATAAACAAGAGTGCTTCCCAGCTGGAAAAAGCATTGGAGCATAATGAAATCTGCCTCTCAACACGATCAAAAAACAAACTATCCGCATTTGACATTACAAGTCTTTTAAACAAAGGCACAATGTTATTGAATCTTTACGAAATCACCAGTGAAAAAAAGATATTATTATCTTCTCTGAAGGCACTGAAACAAGTTCTTCAGCAAACTGATATGAAAACATACCCTCGCTACTATGCCCTTATCAACCAATCCTTAAGCCGTGCATACCTTGCTGAAGCAAAACTTCCATCGCTTCCACTCAGTAACAAGCAAGACATTCTCTCCCAAGCCTTGAAGTCAATTCGAACCAGTGTGGCTATTTTTCAAAAAAATGCCTACCCAAAGGATTTTTCAAACTGCAAAACAATAGAAGGGGACATCTTCCTGGAGTGGATTTCGATCGAAAATCCAACCGAAAATCGACAAGCTGCTCTTTCCTCTTATCAGGAAGCCTTATCCGTCTTTCAAGAAAAACTATTCCAAGCCAATCATGAGGAATTGCTCTCTAAAATCGAACATCTTAGCAAAACCATAGAAAAACCAAATCACCTTTAAACCAGCATCAATATCAATAACCGATTCATCAACAAAGTTTATATGTAAGAATAAAATTTACTGATTGTCAGGCTCTTTTTAATCTCTCTGTTTCTTCTAAAGTACCATTTTTTTACTTTGTTTTACTTTGGGGACAGTCCCCAAAGTAAAAAAATTTGAAAAGAGGAGAATTTGGTGAATAATGAAAGGATGGTTGTTTTACATCTTGCTTGGGTAGAGAATGAATTTGTAACATGGGCAGAATTTGCAGAACCTAATGCTATCGGTCATCCTTTTTACTCGTTCGCATTATCCGAGGAGAGCCTTTCAGTCTGGTTGGGAGAGCTATTTGGCCTTCCCATATCATCAGAAAAAATCACTGTTTTTACTGGCACACTTCCCTCCGTCAAAACCGCTCCTGTTCCCTCTCCGAGATTAGCTTCCCTGGTCGATTCACCAAGAGGAAAAACTTCACTCAAAAAGTTTATCATTCATGGTTATCCCCTCTCTTTCCATGAACTGGTCAGTCTTTTCAAAATGTCCGCCCTATCCCCGCTACTTGGAAACGATATTTTTGCCGGTGAAGATTTGATTTTCTGGGGAAATCTTTACCAATGGAGCCAAAAACTCATTGCAAACCAATGTTATTATCCAACCATTATCAAACAAGATGATCGTTTTTATGCCAGGTGGAATCTTTTTTTTGACAATACTGCCGAAGAAACGCTTGATCAGTATTGTCAGATATTGCCTTCCGCTTCAATTTGCCTTAGTCAAAGCCTGAAACCCAACCCCACTGTTTCTGTATCTGCTTCTATACGCAACAGTATCGTTTATTTGACTGACCACTGGGTACGTTACAACTCAAATTCTGCCTACCACAATGAAGCACCACCAAATGCACAGGCAGAGTGGCTGAGAGCCCTTACCTCTTGGAATGCAGAATTGCGTTCCTATTATGATATCCCGAAACTGATCAAACAAATCCAAACCTGGCAGTATATATTCCTCATCCAAAGAGCGTGTTCCGTCAAACTTCTCTTACAAATCAACGAACCGGAAGGAAAGTCAAATCAATGGAATATAACGTATCTGCTTCAGTCCAAACAGGATCCGAGCCTTATCATCCCGTTCTCAGAGATGTGGAACTCTCCTCATAAAACCGCCTCTCTGTTCTCCTTATCAAAAGAAAAAATGATCGAAATGTTATACTACCTCCTGGGTAGCGCAAATCCTTTTGTAGAAGACCTACTTTCACTTTTTCAGGAAGAGAAACCATCAGGCACAAGCTGTTCATCGGCTGCCATTTATGAATTGTTTATGCACCGGATCTCACTCCTAGCCTCT
>Ga0302252_1000908_pt1 | contig 20364 bp, 19 predicted proteins | sample AAG_RA_Leu_MG_FD_193511 | JGI IMG/M metagenome (GOLD analysis project Ga0302252, IMG submission 193511) | Enriched activated sludge microbial communities from anaerobic digester in WTTP, New Holstein, Wisconsin, United States - AAG_RA_Leu | ecosystem: Engineered > Bioreactor > Anaerobic >...
ACGCTTATATATCTCGGTGGTTTACCGGGAATAGTGATGGGAAAGAGTACATATACCACCATCAAACTTCAGATACACAGTTGTGTAGATCAAATATATAACAATCGTCGTATAGAAGTAAGAATGTGGTTTCCGTAAGTTCACTCAAACAGCAGTCGAGAAATTCCTAAATTTTGTCTCTCATTTTGCTTTCCTGTCCCCCGATATATAGTAGAGGGATGAAAAATCCCATGCTAATGAAAGGAGACAAAAATGAAAGCTAAAGTAAAACTAATGCTCCCCGGATTTACCGGAAACATGGACGATGTGGTAATCTACTACAACGCTCATCTGAACAAATACATTGCCCGTAAGAAGGTGATGCCCACTTTTACCCCAGACAATCAGATTGTAAAGGACATCTTTGCCTTTGCCAGAAGAATCAAGCTAAGCGAAGGATATCTCACTGACTGCCGGGAATACATCAAGCTTTTTAATCGCAAGAATCGTCGGCACGGAATAGCCATGAGCACCTGGCCCAATGTGTTTCTGAAAGTGATGCGCAAGATGATTGATGAACACCCGGAGCTTGATATTAAGACTCTTACCAGAGAAGAAATACTCGTAAAGGAACTGCCCTGCAGGAACATTGCTGATGCCATTGATGCAGGTTATCTGGACAAGGTTCCGGGATATGAGAAACTCAATAGTGATATTTAAAGAGCCATCTAGAACACCGAATGCACCGAAGAGAGCTGAATAACAACGAAATGATCAGGCACGATTTGAGGTTTCTTTTATAAAGATATCCACTGAGCAGCGCAACGCTAAACCTTCTCAACTTTCTAAACCTTAGTCCTTTCAGTTCGTGAAATTCGTATAATTCGTGGACCCATTATTCGTGTTCATTCGTGGTAGAAACAAGGGAAACTATGACAAATAGAGAAAAATACCGGTTCGATGATTTTACCTTGCAAAACTACAAGCGCTTGCTGCAACTTGCACTGGATAAAGGTTTTGTGTTTTCAGATTATGTTTTGGATCTAGCAGATGAGGTTCGCAGCATAATCTGGCGCCACGATGTGGAGTTTTCTGTGCACAGGGCGCTTAAGATGGCGCAGATAGAATCTGAACTTGGAATCAAGGCGCATTACTTTGTCCAGATTCACTGCGAATTTTATAATACATTTGAACGGGAAATTTTTGATCTGCTTATACGGATTCGAGATTTGGGTCATGATATAGGCCTGCATTTTGATGCACATTTCTGGAATGTACAGAGTAAAGAGCAGTTGGAAAGTGCCTTACTAAAAGATAAAGGCCTTCTGGAAGACTTGCTAAGTATTAAGGTGAGCAGCTTCTCATTTCATAACACTACACCAGAATTGCTTTCCATGAATGATTTGCATTATGCGGGGCTTCTGAATGTTTATGGAAAACAGGTTAGAAAAAAATTCAGATACTGTACAGATTCCACCGGTATCTGGCGGTATGAAAGGTTAGAGGATGTACTTAAGGATGCCTCTATCCAACACCTCCAGGTTCTTACACATGACGGGATGTGGCAGGATGAACCAATGGCTCCCAGACAAAGAGTGCTAAGAAGCATTGATGGAAGAGCATTAAACGGCATTAAATTGTATGACAATTGTTTAGCTAAACATGATCAGAAGAATATTGATACAGGCCCAGTTGGAGAATGATCAACACCATAACAACATTATATGGTTGATTCACGTTTGAAATATGAACAAAGAAATATTGATTAAAACAATATGAGAATGTTAATAGCGCTTTCTAGACTTCTTATGTATTTATTTGATTGATGGTATTATTATTTGATCTACAAATCAATCGATTTTTTTTAAAAGGAGAATGCTGTATCTCACTTAATACCATAGGATAGAGTTAACTTATATGAAGGAATATACAGTAAACGATATTGTTCCATATCTTACAGTCAATGATCATATAGTTGGAGATTTAGAGAGGAGATTTAACTCTCTTGATGATGCAGAAAGTGTTCAACAAAATTCGTTGGACTGGCTAAATGAAAGCTGTCTGGATCCTGAAATATATCTAAAAAATACCCTTGCAAAGACAATAATTGTGTCTACTGCTCTACATGATCTTGTCGCTAACTTATCACTTGATAAGACTGTAATCTTTTCAGATAATCCAAAACTTCTCTTTGCGAGAATAGCGAGAGCATTGTTTGTACAGAGGATGGATTATGCAATTGAATCAAGTGCGATAATTGAACAATTGGCTCAAATAGAAGACGATGTATATATTGGACATCTAACATATATTGGGAAAGCAATAATAAAAACTGGTAGCATTATAATGGAAAATTGCACAATAGGAGATCAAGTGGAAATCGGACACGATGTGTTTATCAAATCAGGTGCCAGGATAGGTAATCAAGGTTTTGGTTTTGTTCGCAATGCACAGGATGAATTGGAAAAATTTCCCCAAATAGGTAGTGTTCGAATATATGACGATGTTGAAATTGGTGCAAATACTTGCATAGACAGAGGGGCTTTAAGTGTCACGATTATTGGACGTGGTAGCAAAATTGATAATTTGTGCCAGATTGCTCACAATGTTTGCATTGGCGAAAATTGTTTTATAGCTGGAAATGTAAGTATAGCAGGAAGATGTAAAATTGGAAACAATGTCCATATAGGTCCCAGTGTAACAATCAACCAAGGATTGGAGATTGGGGATAATGCTTTTATCAGCATGGGTTCGGTGGTAACGAGAAATGTTAAAAAGGGACAAAGAGTAATAGGATATCCCGCCATTGATACTGAGAGATTTGTAAATGAGCGATATAGAATGAGCCATCTAACAAATATGTAAGGAGTATTGTAATGATAAGTGAATTTATTGGTTTAGTAGCCGAATGCTTGGAAAAAGAAACAAGCGATGTAACGATTTCTGATCGGTTTCGTGATTACGAAGAATGGGATTCGCTAGCAGTCTTATCTCTAATAGCGATGATTAAGCAGAATTATAACATAACAATTCCGAGGGTGGAGTTTGAGTTAATAAACACAATTGAAGAGCTTTACACTTATTTGCAAGACCACAAGAAGTAACAATGGGCTCACGTATAATTGGCATTGAATACTACCTCCCGGATCGAATCCTCACAAATATAGATATCGAGCTTCTGTTTCCTGATTGGAATGCAAATAAAGTGGAAAAGAAAGTTGGCATCAAGCAACGGCACATAGCCAGCGAAAATGAAAGTTCCCTTGATTTAGCCTGTAATGCTGCGGAATCTTTGCTAAATACAATTGATCGAGAAAGAATTGATTTTGTGTTGTTTTGCACCCAGAGCCCTGAATATCTGCTCCCAACTTCATCCTGCATCATCCAAGAAAAACTGGGACTCAAAAAGTCTACTGGTGCACTTGATTTTAATTTGGGATGTTCGGGATACATTTATGGTCTTGCATTGGCCAAGGGGCTAATCAATTCTGGGATAAGCAAGAATGTGCTGCTATTAACAGGGGAAACTTATAGTAAGTTTATTGCTGAAGAAGATATTTCTAACCGAAGTATCTTCGGTGATGCAGGCACTGCTACACTGATAAGCTATTCCGAAGATGAACATATCGGAGAGTTTGTTTTGGGGACAAATGGGAAAGGTGCCGAGAATTTGATTGTAAACAAACCCAACGCAAAAAGCAGATATGCTCTATCAGATGGCGAATATCCAAAACTCTATATGAACGGTCCAGAGATATTCAATTTTACCATTGAGACAATTCCTTCCCTTATACGCGAAACTTGGGTTAAGAATAGCTGTAGTTTTGATGATATCAAGTATCTTATACTCCATCAAGCAAATAAGTACATAATTGATTTTTTGATTTCGAATATGGGGGTTGATTCTGCCAAGTGTCATATTGACATGCTCAATTATGGTAATACTGTTTCAAATACAATTCCGATTGCATTGAAGGATTCGTTAGACAGGAAAACCATAACAGAAGGTGATTGGGTTCAATTAGCAGGTTTCGGTGTGGGATATTCTTGGGGATCAGTAATCTTAAAAATATGATTTCGTTGGTAGGGTGGATTAAGAAATGATTGAAATTGAGAATATCAGGGTAAGAGACGTTGCTTGTTGCGTTCCGGGAAAAAAAATTTATAATCTGGATGTTCCAGGCTTTGATTCCATAAGAAAGCAGAAGATATCTGATACAATCGGAGTGAGGAAACGCCATATATCTCTTCCTAATCAATTCACTTCTGATTTTTGCTTTGAAGCTGCCAGTCAGTTAATCAAGTCGTCTGATATTGATTTATCGCAAATTGGGGTTCTTGTTCTGGCTACTCAAACTCCGGATTATATACTTCCTGCTACAAGTTGTATTCTGCAGGATCGGCTTGGACTCGCCGATGATACCATAGTTTTTGATATCAACTTAGGATGTAGTGCCTATGTGTATGGATTGTACATCGTATCTACTTTATTAAATACAACAAACAAAAAATTCGGCTTGTTGCTTACTGGAGACACGATCTCTAAATATGCTTCGCCTGTTGATGCTTCAACCAGTTTCCTGTTTGGTGATGCAGGAAGTGCTACCCTGCTTGAGAAAAGTCCGAATTGCGAAGCGATGTTGTTTTCATTGGGGACAGATGGATCGGGATGGAATAATCTCATAATCCCTGCTGGGGGAACACGAACCCCTCATGATGATGTTACAGCAAAAATGCAAACTGATAAGGAAGGAAATAGCCGGTCTGATGAACACCTTTTTATGGATGGGATGGAGATTTTCAATTTTACCATCTCTAAAGTTGTTCCTCATGTTGAAGCGCTTCTCAAGCTTGACGATAAAATAGCTGCTGTTATATTTCATCAAGCTAATAAGTACATGTTGGAATTTATGAGGAAGAGTTTGAAGATTGCCAAAGATAAATTTTTATATTCTTTAGAAAATTTCGGTAACACCAGTTCAGCCTCTATTCCGCTGACAATCTGTGAAAATCCGATGAATGTTAAAATGGCAAACAAACTGCTTTTATCAGGTTTTGGGGTTGGGTACTCATGGGGCTCGGTAATTCTATCACTTGCCAATACCACAATTCACAAATTGCTTTATGTATAGGCTTTGCTATGAATGATTTAAAAGATAAAAATATACTAATTACCGGAGCCTCTTCGGGTATCGGTAAAACTTGTGCAATAGAATGCAGTAAAGCAGGAGCAACTGTTCATTTGGTGGGAAGGGATTTGAAAAGGCTTGAGAATGCTTTTACTCTTTTATGCGGGGATGGGCATTCTTATCATGAATTGGATGTAACTGATACTTCAAAGCTAAACATAATGATTGACGGCATAGTAGAAAAAACAGGTAAGATATCTGGATTTATTCATTCAGCAGGCTATCAGATAACCACACCTTTACAGGCAATGGTTTCTGAACAATACAATGATATATTTGGGGTGAATACAATTTCAGCATTTGAGATTAGCCGGATTATATCCAAGAAGAAGAATTACTCAGTGGACGGACTTAGCATTGTTTTAATTGCCTCTGTGATGAGTGTGGTTGCCAATGCTGGCTTGATAGCATATTGTGCCTCAAAAGCTGCTCTCGTTGGAGGGGCTCGCGCTATGGCAATTGAATTGGCACCAAAGAAGATCCGAGTGAACTGTATTTCTCCTGGATATATGTCTGATACTCCAATGATGCGAGATATGGATTTTCTTCTTTCTCAAAGTGAAATTGCTGAGCTAACTAAAGGATACCCTTTAGGTCTTGGAAAAACAGAGGATATAGCTTCCATGTGTGTATATTTGCTATCTGAAAAAGCTAAATGGATTACCGGGCAAAACATTATCATAGATGGAGGCTTTCTTGCTTAGAAACAAAAGTATCCCTCAATCTAATAGTAACATTGCCAGTACCATTATACTAAATCAATATATCGATTTCCAACCTATCAATTATCAGGCTTGCAGTGGCTGATAGGAGAGTTCTCAGTTATCTTGTTGTAATGCTAAGCACCCTGCTTGCTGCTCATTACTTTTTGTTTGTTAAAGTTTCAAAAGCAAATTTGCCTTATGTTTTAGTAATTATGACCTTTGTGTTGGCGATACAGAGGCTTAACAATGATCTAATCTTTCATGCTGTGATAGCCTATACTCTCGGGTTGTTTGTAAATTTCGTTCCTGGATTTGGTACCTTAGGGCTTCTATCGATGACTATATCACTTGCCTTATATTTTGCCAACCAGAAAGTAAGTATTAGACTAGTCAATGGGAAGCTTCTTAGTCTTTCAATAGTATTTATGTTTCTTTCAGTATTGGGGTCAATAGTTAATAATCCGATTAGTTTATTTCAAAAAGGGCTTGGTGCATTCTACCTGATTGTTTGTCTATTAATTATGAATATGTTGGCTGGTTATCGACTCAGCAAAAAAGATGCGCGATTTATCGTGAATGTATTGTCATGGACGATGATTTATTCTGCAGTGATGTCGGTAAATAACTACTTAGGTATCAATGCATCTATGTCGCCTTTAATAAGGGGCTCATATTCAACTTTCAAGGCATTTTATGCTTTCTCTATGTTGGGAGGTGGATCATTTGATTACTTCTTGATGTTTAGTCCATTCTTTTTAACCATGTTACTAAACGATAATCCTTACAAGTTGAATTTAAATAAGAATATGCTATTTTTAGCATATTTATCTTCTATAATCGGAACTTTACTCATCTTTTCCAAAACCAAGACAGTAGTCTTGCTGGCCACCAATCTTGTTGTATTGTTATTATATCTAAGCACTCTTAGGTTAAAGAGATATGCTTATGCAACTTTTATGGCTGGTGCCGTTGTCCTGGCAGTTCTGATTGGTAATACCTTCATGGGCTTTGATGCCGTTATCAAGCGATTTGAATCTCAACCCAGAGTTTTTGCAGCAGTGATAGAAAATCCTCTCGTAGCTAGAGGAACATCGCGTGACGATGCTTTTTATTGGGGGATGAAGCGTAATACTGAGCGAATTTGGTTTCTTGGATATGGTTGGGATCATACCACCCTTAATAGAAACGCATATTTTCACGGCTTATCCATCACTCATGATCGTGCAGATTTTCATAGTTTGTATTATTCGATCTTTCCTGTTTTCGGGTGGTTTGGAGGTCTGATTTTTATTTATTGGATTTTATCATCTATCCGTAAATCCAACAAGGTGAGCCAACGATGTGGAGTAGGCTATTTAAACATAGTAGGAAAAGCATTCACAGCATTATTCATTACATTATTGCTAAGTGGTTATTCATCATGCTTGCTTACCGAACCTAGCTTCCTATTTTTATTATTCATTTTAATGGGCATTGCAAATAGCGTTTATTATTCCGCTTTCAGTTAAAATCTAATGGTGTAACTGAGTGAAAAGTAATAAGTAAATTTTTACACATGAAGCTAGGAGTTATTGGTTCAAGTAAATATTTCTTATCGCAATTACCTACGTCTAGAGTTATTGAGTATCCCAACAGTGTATGGAAATATCTTGAGCGACTCAACTATGTGTGTGATAGTGGGAGATGTAGAGACAAGAGCTCAATGTTAAATAGTGAAATTGGATTGAAATGAAAGGATATTTGTAGTCCTTTATCTATATTATTATTAGTGCCAATGCTACATTACTCCGGTCTTGACAAGAAATATGCCAACAATCAAAGTTAATTGATTAAGACGTAATCTTGCATTATATATGAATATATTTATATTTGGTGATTTCTGTCCATACGATTTTTCCTCGAGAATTCAGAAAAGAGCTAAATCGTTTATTGGAGAACAACTATACAAACAAATCTCTAGTGCTGAGATAAGTATCTTAAACTTGGAAACTCCGCTCACTCTAAGTATGAACAAACTCGATAAAACTGGTCCGTGCATAAGGACAAATCCAATATGGGCAGAGCTTATCAAGAATGCTGGCTTTGGGTATGTAACTCTTGCTAATAATCATATTATGGATTACGGAACACAAGGGCTACGAGACACACTTTCTGTTCTACAGAAACACAGCATAGGTTATGTAGGTGCGGGTGAATCCTTAGAGCAAGCGTCAAAGCCACTAATAATCCAAAGAGATAGCTTGAAAATTGGTTTATTGAATTTTGCCGATCACGAATACTCGATAGCAGGAAATGACAGTCCTGGAGCTAACCCAATAGATATCATTAAGAATTACTATGCTATCAAACAATGTAAATCCCAGGTTGATTTCTTGTTCGTTATTGTACATGGAGGGCACGAGTATATTGAATACCCGGGTCTGTATTATCGTGATTTACTGCGGTTTTATGCGGATAGTGGAGCCAGTGCAGTAGTCTCGCATCACACACATATAGTATCGGAGTATGAAATCTATAACGATGTCCCCATCTTCTATTCCCTTGGGAATTTCTATTTTCCCTGGGATGGTAACAAGCCCGATTTTTGGTATCGTGGGATTGGAGTGGAATTCACAATAGCTGATAATATGCTAAGTTTCGAAATCATCCCTACCACTTTTAAAAATGATGATAATACTGTAGAAATTGCTGATGAAGGAGAAGCTAATATAATACTGCGTAGGTTAACTGAGACCAATAAGATGATCACAAATGATGAGATGTTAAGAAATTGGTGGGATGGCTATTATCGGGATAATGCTTTGAACAGAATATTAGAATTTTATGGCACCAGAAAGGTAGGAAGATTGATCGTTCGGAGAAACAAGTGGGCACAGAATTATCTCTTTAATCGGATTAAATTGAGGCGTCTTTACCATTTGCTGAACTGTGAAAGTTATAGGGATCATATGAAACAGGTATTGAAGCGAATATTGGGGTACAACTAAAACATGGTTTTTAGGCAGACAGGGCAAATCCCCATGCTATTCATAGCTGTGCGAGCAGGGATTCAGTTCGATCATGCTGTAAGTATCTACACAAGACGATTGGCGGAAGGCATTTGCTTAAATGGAGTAAAAGTTCAAGTGTTTTGTATCACAAAAGACTATTCTTGGCAATACAAAGTGATCAATAATGTAGAATATTTTAACTCCATGCAATCTCCCAACAGGAGCACGTGGCTTCCACTCAGGGTTGTTAAATACTATTACCGGACCTTTTGTGCTCCGGTTGTTATTCTCTCTAAACTAAAAAGGAAACATCAGCTACTTAGCTTACTGCACATTAGTGAAACCGATACCATCACTTTATATTATTTACTGCTATGCCGTATTCTAAAACTACAGTATTTTGCTAATTTTATTGAAAATCCCTTTAGAGTAAAAGCAGGCTGGAAAAAAAAAGTAATTTTAGCTGCAACAAGAAGATATGCGTCTGGGGTAATATATATTTCTTCAAGTTTGTCACAATTCATGGGGCATTCCAATACAATAGTGGTTCCGCCCACTATTGATGAAATGTATATAAAGAATATAGCTGTTCAACCACTTCTCAATAGCCAGTTTACTATTGGATATTGTGGAACTGTAACGATGGAGAAAGATGGGTTTGGAATTCTCCTAAATTCTATCAGATTGCTTTCTACCAAAGAACAACACAAAATTCGTCTTTTGATCATCGGAGATACTACTGAACCAGATAAAACGCTTGACGATTATAAGCAGTATGCCAAGAATCTGGACCTCGAGGCAGCTATTGAGTTCACTGGAAGAATTGATAATGATGCAGTAATAAACCTGCTTCGAGGTTGTCATTTATTGGTTTTAACCAGGCCGGATAATTATCAGAATCGTTATGGTTTCCCTTCCAAATTGCCTGAGTATCTATCCACAGGAAGACCGGTGCTTATTTCTTGTGTAAGCGATATACCCTTGTATTTGAAAGATTTGGAAAGTGCATATTTGCTAAAAAACAATACACCAGAAGAAATAGCGAATAGTATTGCACGTATAATTGACAATTATGAAGATGCAGGACAAGTTGGTAAACGCGGCTTTCAGATTGCCTGTGATGTTTTCAACAACAGGGTTCAGGGGAAGAGAATACTTGATTTTATTCTCAAGCTATCCATTGGATAAATTGTGCAGGTAGGTTTATTTTTCTTTGGAGCTACTAAAGAACCGTATATGCAAAAACGGTTTATTGAAATACTCGATAAGAATAAGATTACTTTTTGTATGCTCAATCCCAATAATGCTGATTTCTGGGAAAGAGTTTCGGTCTGTGATGCAATAATTATGCATTATGGGCAGTATCGAACCCAATTGGAACAGGCTTCTACATTTATACCACTGTTTGAAAACTACTTTCATAAAAACTGTTTCCCCAATAGCTCCACGGGTTGGCATTACGATGATAAGATTAAACAATTCTATCTTCTTTCCCTTGCTGGCTTCAACTATATCCCGTGTCATATATTCTATCAGTATGAAGAAGCTATCAAGTTTGCCGAACAAACATCATATCCTATTGTTTTTAAATTGAGAGGAGGGGCTGGTTCCAGTAATGTCCGTCTGCTGCATTCACTTTCAGAAGCCAGACTTTATATAAACAAAATGTTCAAGGGAGGAGTATTCAATTCTATGCTTGAGTTAGGCTTAAGATATGATCTACAATACTACGGCTTAAAGAGATTTGCCCATGGAAAACTAAGCAAGCTATATCACTACCTAGAAGAAGGCTATGTGAAAACTGATTTTTGGGGAATCGAAAAGGACTATATCTTGTTCCAGGACTTTTGCGCCGGTAATACTTACGATACCAGAATCACAGTAATTGGTAATCGGGCATTTGGATTTAGAAGAATGAACCGTAAGAATGATTTTAGGGCCTCAGGTAGCGGGAGAATAGATTGGGAAAAGTCTAAGGTAGATTTAGGATGCGTGAAAATGGCTTTTTCAGTATCAGAACATTTTAGTTTCCAGAGTATGGCATATGATTTTATTTACGATCGCGAAGGTAACCCAGCGATTTGTGAGATTAGCTACACATATAATGACCTTGCCATTCATACTTGTTCGGGATATTGGGATAGGGATTTAAGCTGGCATGAGGGGCATTTCTGGCCACAATATTGCATTCTTTCTGATTTACTGAAGGATCCCCAGCTGAAAAATATTGAATGACTAAAGATAATCTTCACCTGGGTTTCTTGGCTCAGAGCTTGTATCCTCATGCCACTGGCGGTATGGAGATATTTAACTATTATCTAATAAAAGAATTATCTCTGAGATTAAAAATAACTGTATTCACAGCTCAAGAAGTCCACTTTGATAAGAAAGTGGCAGTGAGGATTGTTTCAACCAAACTTTTTGGATTATCTGGCTTTAAAATGAGGGATTTTTGGTTTGTTGCCAAGGTGATTCCTCAAATTGCTTTTATGAAGGATAAACCCAATATCTTTCATGTGCCATTTACTAGCAATGCAAAGTACCTTTCGGCTTTCATTTCCAGGTTTTGTAAGTTATTAAAACTACCATATGTTGTTTCTATACATGGGGGAGGTTTAGGTAAGTGGAATCCCCGCTGGATGTATGAACCTCTTTTTGAATATGCCACAAGAATTGTGGCAGTATCTGAAGTAATACAAGCAGAATATGTAAGAAGAACCAAACGTGAAATTGATCTTATTCTTCCCTTGATTCCATTTAACAAATCTGGGCAAAGCCGGAACGATAATAGGAAACTATTAGGCTTAAGCCAAGAGAGTATAGTTATTGTTTACGTAGGATCTATAAAAAAAATTAAGGGTACGAGAGATATTATACTATCTCTGGGTGAGCTTGGTGAAGCTTATCTTTTTAGCCATAAGGTGATGTTAATTATTGTAGGAGATGGACCGCAGAGACCAGAATTAAAAGAACTTGCTTTTAAGACAAATGTTGATAAGTTTATAAGGTTTTATGGGCAGGTACCTTATGAGGATGTGTCTATATATTATGAAGCTGCGGATTTCTATATAATTTCATCTCAGTTTGAAGGAACTTCAAAATCTTTGGTGGGAGCAATGTTTCAGGGATTGCCAATTATTGGCACAGACGTCCCAGGAATAAATAATGTAATAACAAACAAGATAAATGGATTGCTTTACAGCTTTGGAGATTACAAACAGCTTACCGGGTGTATTAAGACTCTTATAGAAAGCTCTGATATGAGGAAACTGCTTTCGATAAATAGCAAACAATCTTACAATAAATTGTATTCATTTGATAAAACTGTATCAGATTTTACAGCCATTTATTCACTAGTTGTAAGCGAAGACAAAGCGAAAAAGTAAGAAAAGTGCTTCAATTAACAAAGGTGATAGATTTGGAAATGAAAGGTTTAGCATGATTCGCCATTCAGCCTACTTAGCATACTATTTCTTGTTTAATCAGAGAATGTATCGAAGTATCAGGGAAATTAGGGCTTCTCAGCATTATTCTCCCAATGAGTATAAGCATAAACAGAAAGAATTATTAACCAAACTATTAACCCACGCTTTCTCCCATGTGCCATACTACAAGTCTCTGACCACAAACATACCAGATACAGGCTTAACCCAAGCTCCCTTTGAAGTGTTACAATCGCTTCCCATTCTTACAAAAGAGATAATCCGCGAAAACGACAATAAGCTTATTGCACCCAATCTTAGTTATCGCCGGCAAGAAAACAGCACAAGTGGAACCACCGGGACCTCAATGTATTTTCTTTCTGATAAAAATGCAGGTATCGCTAAAACAGCTTACGGCTTTGTGCAATGCGATATGATGAAAGTGCCGATGCTCTCTAAAAGATTAACTATTTGGTCTGCAAGATTTGATGTAGACAAGAAAGTATCTGTTATGCGCAGATTTCTGAATAAGACTAAGAATTCTATGCTTATATATGCAGATCTTTCGGAGAGAGGATTGGAAGAAATGGTTGCTATCATAAACAAGTATAAACCGGTAATAATAAGTTCATATCCTTCCACACTAGAATTTATCGCACAGGCAGAATGCTGCAGCAAGTTAACACACTTTCCCAAGGCGATTATTGTTTCTGGAGAAAAACTCTATGATTATCAAAGAACTAAGATTAATCGAGTGTTTCACAGCGAGTGTTTTGATTTTTATGGGGCCAGGGATGGATCGATGATTGCACATGAATGTAGTGCACACGATGGCTTGCATGTATTTGGCCAGAATGTATTAGTGGAGGTTGTCGATGATGATAACAAGCCAATTACCGAGGGTGTTGGCAGAATTCTGATTACTGATTTGCATAATTATGTTATGCCATTTATTCGTTATGAGATTGGTGATCTCGCAGAAGTAAGCCCTACGTATTTATTGCCTTGCAGGTGTGGCAGTTCTGTTCCCCGCATAAAACAAATAATTAGCAGAACTTTTGACATAGTCAGGTTTCCCAATGGCACAGCAGTGGCAGGAACATATTGGACACTTCTGATGAGATCTCAGCCAGGAATTCATAAGTTCAAGGTGTCTCAAAAAGTTGATGGCTCAATAGAGATATCGTTTGTGAAAAACTCAGAATTCTCAGAGAGTTCATTAAGGAAAATTCTAAACAAGATTTCTGAAAAAGGTGGTGAACAAACTCAGATAAAATTCCAGGAAGTTACGGATATTCCAAGTCATCCAGAATCAGGTAAGTATCGCTTTGTAGAATCGGATTACCACCCGTGAATACCCAAGTAATAATGTTTCACAGTATTGGGTGTCAGCATGCCAACACTCCTTATGCCAAGCTCTCATTTCCTTGGGAGCATTTTGAATATTTTTGTGATTATCTGGTTAAAAACCATTATAAGACAGCTTTTTTGTCAGAGTGGTTAAGCTCTCAGATAAAGGAGCGAAAGGATAAAAATATCTATCTTACTTTTGACGATGGTTTCCTGGATAATTGGGTTTATGCATTCCCGATATTGCAAAAGTATCAGATTAAATCCACAATCTTCATAAACCCAGAATTTATTCAATTGGGCAAAGCCAAAAGGCAGACCTGTTTGGGGAAAGATACAGATGATCTAAGAAAAAAGGCTATTGGCTATTTAAATTGGGTAGAGCTTAAGGAAATGCAAGCCTCAGGATTGGTAGATATCCAATCACATTCCATGAGCCATACTTGGTATCCAATTAGCAATAAAGTGATCAATATACAGCAAGAAAGCAATTCTCAGGACTACCCTTGGACAATTTGGAATAATAGCCCTAATACGAAGCCTCATTATTTAGAGCAGATTACCTCGAATTCCATGCAAAACTATCCAATCTTTGAAAATGGCAGATCTTTAGGGATACGTAGATATTTCTTATCTGAGGAGCAGATCATTGAGATTCAAAACAATATTGCAGACCTACTAACCAAGAGGCTATCTCGTCAGGAAGTAATTGAAAGAGTAAACATAATAGTTTTCAACAAGCGCATATTTGGGAGATTGGAAACGGATCAGGAGCTGTTCGAGCGCTACTATTACGAACTTGCCAGAAGTAAACAAATTCTGGAAACAGGACTCAATAAATCCATTGATTTTTTGTGTTGGCCAGGAGGGGCATACAACGATCTTAGTGTCCGCATATCTCGTGAAGTAGGATATCTGGCCTCTACACTTACCTCACGTGGTGACAACAACCCTCTTCACTTTTCGGATTATCGAAGAATCCCCAGAATTGGGGTATCTTCTTATTGGTACGAGCGGGATGGAGTAAGATTCTATCAAAAACAAATCCCAGTTTATATCCTAAACAGGGAGATTTCTGGACGGAGATCATTTATGAGTTATCGACTAAGTCTTGTAAAAAAATACAAACAACTAAGGAGAAAAAAATGAAAGAGAGTTTCATCGTTTGTTATGTACACCCAGAGGATACCGTGAAGTTGAATATTGGGAATTTAAACAAAATCTCTGAAGGAGGGGGGTACTGCACTTCAGAACACTATTCTGTTGGGAACGGTATCGAACCAGATTTTCTTGATCTTGATAATCCTAAGCCAAGTGTTTCTTTTGCAATGATAAAGGGAGGTGTACTAAAAGCTAAGTGCGATTACTGGGGAATCCATCCTTTCTACTACTATCATCAGAATAGCACATTTATTATTAGTAATAGCATCTACTCAATTAAGCAATTGCTTGGGCAATGCTCAAATGATACTGAAAGTTTTTTTGATTTTTTATTTTTTTCTATTCCTCTTGGAGGTAAAACTTGGTTTAAAGATATTAAGTGTTTGCAACCAAATCAAAGCATTATTTGGGATAATGTTAGTAAGAGGTTAGATATCTCGGAGGCCAATATTTTCAGTGATTTGTTACAAATTAACCAAGCTGACAGTATTGGGAATGCAGTTGATATGTATTTCGGAGCTATTTCCTCTGCAGGGAAGGAGATAGCGTTGTCCATTTCATCCGGATCTGATTCGAGAACCTTACTTGCCTGTTTAAGATATTATGATATTAAGCATACTTGCTTTTGCTTTGGTAAAGATAATTATGCTGAATTCAAAAACACAGAGGCTTTTTTAGATAGCCTGGGGGAAAGAGTCAACTATGTGAAATTGAGTGAATCTAGATCAAGCTATTTTGAATGGCTCGATAAAGCCATTTTCCAGTCAAATGGACTGATTAATCCCTTGAGGATCCATTATTATGATTACTACAATCAGCTCCCTGCGGACAGTGATTATATGGAAGGGATTTTGGGATCAGAGTTTGTGAAGGGAGAAATCTCATGTCCAACAATGACTTCTTATCCTATGGTTGATGTTTTGTTCGGGGGCTTTGCCATTGCTGAAGTAATAACAAGAAGATTCCCTTTTTTATCTCTAGATGAACAAACTAGATTTTCTGACTATCTGAAAACTTCTTATAGCGATTTGTTGATATATGATGATTCTACAATTGGGATAAACAATTATGCCAAGTTTCTCTTTAACACCCTTCCCTCAAGTGTGTTTGGAGGGATTATTCAATTAGCGACTATGAGATTCAGCACTTTTTATCCATACACAGATAAGGGAATTTTATCTGCAATACTTGGTGGTGGATATGGCATTACACACTACTCGTCATTATCTAAGAAGTTTCCAGGAACCAACAGATCAATTATTCCAGAAGCACTTATTGTAAAAAGTACTGATCGAACAATTTACCGATCTGTATTGGATAGGGGGATAAGTTTTGCTGATTCCTTCAGCTCTTTAGCGCATGTTAAAAAGAAAGCTAGAAATTTAGTAAATAGATTCAAACATCAACAATCATTGTTTTATGGGCAGATAGATAATACACCTGTAAAACAATGGATAAATGATGTGATCGATGAGAAAGCCTTGAGATACAACAGCAGGGAGATGACCGATGAGCAAAAAAGGATGCTGTGGTACTATAATAAAACAGTGTCAATGGGAGATATTGTAGAATATTAATCAAGATCAAAATTAGTAACATAGCAATATCAGATTTGTTTCTGTTTTCAAATAGGTTGGTGTTAAAGCTATTTCAATTCTATATGTCTGGCTTGATAATCTCATTATGGCTATTACAAATATAAGAATTTCAATTCCGTGGGGAAAAGATGATCTATTAAGAAGTGTATTATGAGGTTATTGTTCATTATAAACGGACTACGCTTTGGAGGAATGGAACGGCAACTGGTAGAAGTTGTCAAATCTCTAAAGAATTCTGGACATTCAGCATATTTGGTAAATCTTAAATCAATCGACCCATTTTGTAAGGTTGTAGAACCTTATCTGGATAGCCCCATCTTCTACTTAGATAGAAGGAAATCTCGCTTTGCTTTAACTCTTTTTACTTTATCCAGATTAGTAAAAGACATAAAACCAGATGTTGTTCATGTACAGGATAGCTTTTCTGCTTTTTATGCTCTACCAGTGGTAAAACTACTAGGGCACAAATTGGTGAACGGTTCGATACGCCATGCTGGAGCAAGCCATGGGTGGGATTACTGGTTTGAGAAACTTTTATTGTTGTGTTCTGATACCATTATATCAAACAGTCAGGCGGGGTTGGATTTTTTTAGAGTGAAGGGATATGTAGTATATAACTTTATTGACCGGAATCGCTTTACCAAAGCGACTGGACCATTGAGTTGCATCGTTATAAATGCCAATTTCAGCGCTTACAAAGATCAGATGACTCTTGTTATAGCAGGGAAGCGGTTGCTTAGGGAGGGTAAAATAGAAAAGATTGGTTTAATTGGAGATGGAAAGTATCGTAAGCTCTGCGAGCTTATTGTGAAAACCTGGGGGTTACAAAATCAGTTAATATTTTATGGTCATATTTCTAATGTGGAGGAAACCCTCTGCGAATATGGTATTGGTGTGTTGTGTTCTACTAAGCGCTATAAAGAGGGAATCTCCAATTCCATATTGGAGTACATGGGTACTGGGCTTATTGCCATAGGAAGTGATGTTGGAGCTACCTCAGAGATTATTATAGATAATGTTAATGGTTTTCTTTTTGAAACTGAAAATCCAGAATCGTTGTACGAAAAGATATCCTTTGTCCTAAATCACCCATGTGATATGGAGCATATACGACAGGAGGCATACAGAACTTTAGATAAGAAGTTTAATGCCGAGATGAATTGTAGAAAGCTTATAGAGATTTATAATTTGCATAGCAGGATGTAGTTATTATGTGTGAATTAACATTAACTAATCGAAATGAAATTATAGGCAATTTGTCATTTGTTATGGTTTTTGATTGTCTAAAATTCACATTAAAATGTAAATTGAGGGAGAATTAGTATCTGCTGTATTTATATTTCGTTGAACAATCAAACTCATCAAATGACAACTAATATCAATAAACTCAGCGATCTCGGTGGTAGAATTGAAGCTTAGTAAGCTGAAAGCTAATCTCAACAAAATTAAGTTTGCGTTCAACCTGTATCCATACATTCAAAGAAGCTTTGAGGATTACCGCAGATACATACCCCAGCCATACAATGCGGTATGCCTAATCTCAGCAGATTTTGAAATGGCATGGGCATCCAGATACACGAAAAGCGTAGCTAACCCACTTACTAAAGCTATCGAAGATGGGTTGCGAACCCGACGCAATGTTCCGATTATTCTTGATCTATGCGATAGATTTAATATCCCAATTACTTGGGCAACTGTTGGACACCTATTTCTTGAAAGTTGCTCTGCTATAGAGGGAGTCAAACATCATGATTTACCACGATTACCACACTTTGAAAATGAGTATTGGAAGTTTGATAAGGGCGATTGGTTCGACTGCGATCCCTGCTCCGATTATTCGGCTGATCCAGCATGGTATGCACCAGACCTTATTAGGTACATACTTTCTAGAGAAGTTAAGCACGAAATTGGCTGTCATACTTTCTCGCATATTGACTGTAGAGACTCGATTGATGATGGAACGGTGTTTCAGGCAGAGCTAGAGAAATGCATAGAAATTGCTGCTAAATGGGGGCTGGAGTTGAAGTCTTTTGTCCATCCCGGGCATACGATTGGACATTTGGACAAACTTGCTCAACTTGGCCTCACTTCGATACGGACGGATTATGGAGATACCCTTGCTTTTCCGGTAAAGCATATAAGCGGAATCTGGGAGTTAAAAAACACAAGTGAATTTAGTTATCGGCCTTCATGGAGTATTGATTATCATATAGAGCGTTACAAATCTATCATAGATAGAGCTATAAAGCACAAGCGAGTTTGTGTTCTTTGGTTTCACCCCTCATTACCTGAATTATTCGTAGATAAGATAGTGCCCCCAGTACTTGGATACTTGGCTAAAAAAAGGGATGAGATTTTGTCAATGACCCATAGTGGATACATTGGATTTCTCGAGTCTTAACTTAAAAGAACTATCTATATATGAAACAATTAGCACAAGTGAAACTTATATTAAGAGAAAACCCCTATTCTATTATCTGGTTACCGCACTTATGGGGTAGTGTGCTAAATCTAATTCTTATGGCGATTTGGAATAGACTAAAATACACCCAGCAAACTGTTTACTTCAGCGAAGCTGATATTGAATCAATTGTTGGCTTCATTCCCCACAGTAAATCACTTGATGAAATCATTATACGTATAGACACTGAAACTGAGGCTGAGACAATACTGCGTGTTCGAAACATCCAAGATGATTATCAAAGAAACTCACAATTACAGAACATAATCAAACGACTTGAAAGAGGAGATTCTTGTTATGTTTTGTATTATGATAATATGCCAGTGTCATACTTGTGGGTTGCTGTGGGATTTGTTAATGTTGAAACAATTGATGGAATTATTCATCTCTCGGCTGATTCTTTTGCAATTTACGATGTTTATACAAGCGCACCATACCGTGGTAAAGGATTTTATAAAAGCCTTCTTCAATACATAATGTGTGATATGAGTAACAAGGGTTTCTCAAAATCTTGTTTATGGGTTATGAAACATAATAAAACTGCCATTCAGACTCAATACAACTGTGGTTTCCAGAAAATTAAAACAGTGATTAGCTATAAATCACTTCTTGGCGTGAAGTGCAGGATATTCAAAACAGTTAACTACAAGATGATAGACCTTTTAACATGAGTTGTTATAAACCCGCAGTATTTATCCTTAGCCTGTTTGATACAGGACTCTACGCAGCTCAATTGCTTGGGGAGCAGGGAATACCAGTTTTTGGTTTTGATCATAACCCCTCGAATCCAGGGTTCTATAGTAAATATATAAAACCTTTTTTAGTAAAGGACCCAACCCAAGATCACTTAGAGCTTTTGAATTTGTTAGTAAAACATGCTCAAGCCTTAGGGTGTCGCCCAATATTGATTGCAGCATCAGAGATATATTTGAATTTTTTACATGAAAATAGAAGATCCCTTGAAGAGCATTTTATCATTACCTTACCTGAGCAAAATGTATTGAGCAATATAATAAACAAGGCTGGGCAATTACATATGGCAAAAGATGTCGGGATATGTGTCCCTGATTATTGGGTTATTCGTAACTTGACTGATTTAAATACACTTGGCTCTATGAAACTCAGGTTCCCAATTATAATAAAAGGTGAAGCCCAACAAATATGGAAGGCTGAAAAATTGAACAAATCATATATAGCCGACTCTTTGGATGAGTTAATGCTGATTGGTGCTTGGCTTTTGGAAAGAAAACTTCCCTTTATAGCTCAAGTCCTTATCTCTGGTCCGATTACTAATAATTTCGAATACAATGCTTTGATGTTGGATGGGAATATAATCGAGGAGTCAGTTATACGTAAAATCAGACAATATCCAGAGCCATTTGGAGCTGCGACTTGTGTAGAAACTTCAGATAACAAAGATGTGGAAAGAATGGGCAGAGATTTCGTAATAAAGAATCGAATTGAGGGTTTTAGTAATACTGAATTTAAGTATAATCCCGTTGATGGGCTT
>Ga0302252_1000910_pt1 | contig 20346 bp, 38 predicted proteins | sample AAG_RA_Leu_MG_FD_193511 | JGI IMG/M metagenome (GOLD analysis project Ga0302252, IMG submission 193511) | Enriched activated sludge microbial communities from anaerobic digester in WTTP, New Holstein, Wisconsin, United States - AAG_RA_Leu | ecosystem: Engineered > Bioreactor > Anaerobic >...
TTATACGAGCATCTTAACCGGTTATCCTTATCGAGGGTGAGTTCAAAATACGTACTAATCATCTTTCTTAGTGAGCGAATGGTTTGTACTAGTCGGGCCTCCTCTGAATTGTATTTTTTGATAAGACGCTTCATGGCCTTATCATCTGCGGTGATGGATATCTTTCGCTCACCGGTCTTGGGATCTTTGGTCTTCTTTGTAATAGGGGCATAGCCCTTTACATGGTAGAAGTAGTGGATGCATGCTTTAGGACTATTCACATTTAATGGATACCCTACGATTTCATCCAACTTCTTTTGAGCCTCAATAAGTGATTTATTTGCCTCATCCTTACAACTGGATAACGACTCGAGGTCAACTCGTATTCCTCTCATTTGCATATACAAAAGAGGGTTAATGAGTCTCCTTGATAACTCATATGTATCCTTGTTTCCATACTTAACCAGCTCGGCCGACACTAGATCATTTACTTCCATCGTCACTGCCGCGTCCTTGGCATTATAGACGAAGAACTGGTTAATATCCCCATTAGTACCGGCTTTGATATCTTGAAACCATTGCTTACCGTCGTCTTTGTAGTAGGGCTCATTGGTGTATATGGAAGTGAGGAATGCCAAGCCCTTAGGGAAATCCGGATAGTTGATGTGATGCTTAATCATGGTATCGTGGATATATCCTCTGGTGATTATCCTATTCCTTACGAGAAGAAAGTACATATCGAACATTCCATTCTGGAATACTTTCTCAATATTAGGATCACCAAGGATATCATCGAGTTGGAGCCATATCTCTAGTTCCTCGTCCTCAGTCCAGTAGTCATAAAATGGTATACTCATACAATGATATGGGGTGGTGGCGATACCGATACAACTGACTTCGTTTCTAGCAGTCTCGATATCAACTGATAACTGAGGAGCTTGCTTGGCTAGTTTGAGGAAATCCATCACCTCCTGGAACGTCGGCGATACTAATAGATCTCTCTTTGGGTATTCGATATCTGGAAAGTCAGATTGCTCTAGGGCTTTCTTACAATCGGATTGGATGTAGTATCTATACAGATACTGCCTAAGAGCTACCTTTGGAGATATCGTAGGGATACACTTGATTGCTGGACTCAATTTATTAGCTGGAATAATTGAGCCCCTAATTTTCGTAACTGACTTCAATTCAGTCAATGCTTGGATAGGTATTTCTCCTAATAAAATCAATACATTAGGAGGCTCAGGCATTTCATTAATGGTCTTTCGAAGCTCCATCACCTGTTCCATACCCTGAGTGGTAAAGCCACCCTTGGGAGTCCAGAACCTACTAATAGATACCTGAGTGCATGGCTCGGTTATGGTATGAAGGATAGAGCAGGCACCAATAGATATTCCGATACTTCCTAGTGCTTGGATAAGCACTCCCATTTCGGCTTCACTGAAAGGCCTTCCATGTTCGATATCAGCTTCATATCGGAAATCACTGACCAAACAAATCCTACTGCCCGGGCGTATGAACTGTTGAGTGTTGAGCATTGGTATTTCCAGGAACGACATATATACCTCCTTGGTCCAATAGATATTCGCGGTCTAGCTCATGGACTAATATTCCAAGATCTGCCGCGAATACCCTTCTTCGTTCTATATCTTCATAACATAAGTGAGGGTACTCTACCTGATACGACTCGGGAGTTAGACAATAGATATTGTATATTAGTCCAGTCTGATGAATAAACGATAAACATTGGAGGCAGGGTATCTCAGACCAGACAAATAACTCAGCTATTATATCCCGGTGAGATTGCCTCAAGCACATAGTGATGGCACTTACCTCAGCATGTACCGCTGGGCATACACCCTTTAATCTAGTACACTCTTTGCATACGATAGCAGGACTATTGTAGCCGATATAATAGGTCTTGTATGTATGAACTACCGCACCGATACGCCTTCGTTGACATCTGCTACTCCTAGCTGATTCCCTCGCTAAGAGCATACCGTTGATGAGTCCTTTATCCATATTAACCTCCGAATAATTCATGAGCTCGTACTAGATATCTCTTCTTGACTTCATCATTTAGATCGTAGCCTTTACAAGTTCTATCAATCATCAGAGCTGCGAGGATGTCATTTCCACTTCCAAGAAACGGGCTGAGGATGTTGGTGCCTGGAGTGGTGAAGGTCTTATAAATATCCAGCATCAATTCAATAGGCTTTTCAGTAGGATGGATCTTCTTATCGCTACTCAACTTATTGAATTGAAACATATTAGTACGCCCTCTCTTCTGGAGGACCGGATTGCCTTTCTTACAAATAAAGAAAGGTTCGTAGCATCTACCAAGGTAAAACTCCACATTATTAGTTTGGGCACTACCCTCACCGGCATACCATATGGCAGGGATAGGGTCAACATCCCAGCCACATTCAACTAATGCTTTATAGAGGGCGTCATAGTGCTGAATAGCAAACCACCAGGTCATGAAGCAATCATCTACAATACGATAACATTCTCGCATTACTGCCTTGCATTTATCAAGGAACTCTTCGGATGCCCACTCGATGTAGTTATGCTCGATAGATTGTTCACCGGCCTGGAGTTTCTTGATACGATTGAGGTCGATACCGTATGGGGTATCTACATTGATTAGACCAAAGTTAGATCTAGGATGATTCCTTAGGGATTCAATAGCATCTCCTACGATAAATGATACATCAGCTATTTGAAACTTATCACTGAAGTCATTATCCTGTCGGGCACGTTCAGTCAACTCGGCTACAATTGCCTTCTCTTGAATTTGCTTTAGTTTCTTACGAGCGTCATCTTTGGTTTTGCAGTTAGCAATCTCAGGAATGGCCTTCATAGCCTGGGCTAATGTACGGTCTATGGATAAATTAGCAGGGCTTTCGCCAAGCATTTCAGCTATTTCCCGTTGGCTAATGCCCTTGCCATCTTGACCTTGACCGGGCTTTTTTGCGCCATACAACTCTATCTTCACCCTAACTATTTCATCCTTGAGAGCTACTTCTTCCTGCCAGGTCATATCCTCCCTCTGGATATTCTCATCCAGTTCCATTTCTCTCAACTTCAAATCATCTATATAGTTTTTGCGAACACACTGGACCTTTTTCCATCCGAGAGATTTTATTGCCTGCAGCCGACGGCCACCGGCTATTAGACGGTTGTTCTCGTCTATTACTAAGTAATGCATGAGGCCATGTTTACGGATAGATGCGGCTAGCTCCTCAATATTATCATACTGCTGCCGATATCGGTCTCCTATATCAATCGAATCAACCTCAATCAGTTCCACCCGTACGCGGGGATCTACAAAATCCATAGTAGGTTCAGTTGTATCAGTCATTTTGACCTCCTATTCAGCTAATAAAAGAGAACGTAGTTTAGCCAGTTCTTCTGGCGAGAGTTTCTTCAAAAAATCAGCTGCGTCTTTTTTGGTCTTCTTCTTTTCGGTCCTTTGGACTAGGGTATCTTCGGTAGTTCTGTTATGTCTGATAGTTCTGAGCATTGCTCTTAGCTCATCCGTAGACATATCTTTTAGAGATGTGATTCCTAATTCATCTTCGAGCCGCATGACGTCCTCCTTGCTACTTCTTCAGTTATGGAAACCTTATCTGTCATTATCAAATCCACCGCCTGGTGGCCATGCTGGAAGATATACGATACGAATTGTTTCAAGAGAATCCTAACTATCTCCGAACGTGTACCCCAGGGAAGACACATATCTAACTTGTGGTCTAACTCATCATCTATTTCTACATTCAATCGAGGCATTTAGTTACCTCCTATTTACGTTTTATATCTGTCATGATATCTTGAATTTCTTCCAATATTTTGAGAGCTCTTTCCGCCATATCTTTGATACTATTTTCTTCTAGTGGTTCAGTTAGTCCTGGGTCTTTGTATGTAATAGTATCATCTACATTCATATGAACAGGGCCACATTCCATTCCTATATCGAGAAACTTATTAGGCATGTTCATGTTATAAACCCTGAGACAATCTACTATGCCAGACTCAATCATCTTTAATACCTGATTCCCTCTTACGGCTACGCAGCCATCTGAAGTTGCGTATAGTTCTACATAGACACTTTTTGATAGTGTATTACCATCACAGTCGATGGCTACTAGTCCTGCCGGTTCGAGTTCGCTCATTAATTTTTCTGTTAGATCTCTGCCCATTTTACTCGACATTTACTACCTCCCATTTTTTAAGGTTACAATACTTGATAACTTTACTAATGTGCCAGCCTCTTAAACGCCGAAGTATTGGAGGAGTGTCAACTACATAATCTAGTTCCGTCACTACTCCTCCACAAAAATACCCAGATTTTATAGATATAACTGCCATTTACTCACATCCTTTTAAAAGGGCCCTCTCCTAGGACCTGGTCTTTTTCTATTCCTTTCGTTTTGGATTTTGTTTCTGATACAGCCTCCAAGATGAGGAGATGAAAGAGTGAAGTCTGAGATTTAGGAGAGGGCTTTTTGGTGATTATACTCTAAGGCTCCTAGCTGTGCCAACGCTTGCAGCACACTTCGGAAAAAGTTCCTTCCTAAGGTACTCCGATGGTTCTCTCAAGTATCTGTAGAGTAGTTTCTCGAAGGTAACGTATTCTTCCTTGGAGAATACAAGAGTTTTGCATCCCACTGATACTATGATACCATTATCTGCTGGGTGGATAACTACATCATAATCAGGTTTCATGAATTGTTCCCCTTATTGTTTAAATTTTAAACAAAAAGGGGCATCGCAGAATTAATCTGAAATGCCCCCATTTTAACTACCGCTTGCCGAATTTAATCTTGTTCGATTCCATGCCTTCGTAGTCCTCAATCACGAGGAAACACTCAGCACGCTTACCGATGAAGTCCATCGGGTCGAGACGGCCACCGGCACAAGGGATGTTGAACAACTGAAGATAACGTTTCATGAATCTGATTTTGTTCAGCTTCTTTTCGTCGTCATCACCAGGAAGGGGAAACGAGATGTTATGGAGTACATTAGCCGCTTCGGGATGGCCTTGAATCTCATGAATCACGAGGAGGCCCTTGAGCGTCCCATCATCGATCTTGGACTCTTTCAAATCCGACACAACCAGTTCGTATGAGCCTTCAGGTACCAGTTTGTCAACTTCATTTGGGTCGATGCCTAAGTCGATAAAACTCATTTTTCTAATCTCCTTTTTCGTCGTTGGTTAGTTGTGATTAGTTATGGGTATCGTTCGAGTCGGGGGAACCTAACTCACCTCCTCTTCCTTCGACCAAGTCCCCGGATTGGTCTAGCCAGGCTTTATCTCTCCACATTAAGCAGTCGCCCATTCGACTGATCTTGATGGAGGACAAGTCACACCTATACGATACATTATAGATACAACTTCTTATCATGCAATCAGTGACGACCGTACTCATTTATAAGTCTCCCTAATCCATATTTGGTGGGATCTGGGCAGGGCTTAGGTAACGTAACGTCGATGACCGGAGGAGCATTCTCGAAGGAACATCTCGCGGTCGGGAATAACTGGTCAGGTACAGTCTCCATAAGGTATTTAACCTGATTTCCGTCTCTGACCACTGTTGTGTGATAAATGTCACTGAATAAAAGTGGAAGTTTTGACACGAGTTGTCCAGGGACAAGTATCTGGTTTGCGACGGTTCTAAGGAGTTTGTCCTGAGATGCTTTTTCATGGCCAGTGAATACGATACCACAATTAGTGCCGACAGCACTCCTGACAATACGAGTAATCGTAAGGGCTTGGATACCATAATCGGAGATCTCCGGATTCTTACCGGCTCGGTTATTTATCTCTAAAATCCGGTCCATTATCAGGTCACCCAGCGTAGTCAATGAATCGAATATGAGCCAGTCAAACCCATTAGCTTGGAAGTAATCCTCCCTAATTCGCTGCTCGAAATCCTTCTCGAAATCCAAATAGGTCTCAGCAGGAGGATAACTTGCGCCTCTATCCTTCTGACCTTTGAGTGTAACAACACTCATTGGAACTACTCCTGCGATGAATGACTCTACCCATATATCATCTGTTGAGCGGAGAGAGTTAGTCCCTGCCGGGTCAAACATATAGATGAATTTCTTACCTGGTAAAGTACGGAGGAGAGTGGTTTTCCCACTCCCCCCAGCACCATATATCAGGAAGCGTTTTAGTACATCTTTTTGCATCTCTGATATATGAGGAGACATTAGTTAGCCACCTCCTCTACCTGGTCTTTCGTGATGTAGTCGTATGCCTCGTTCATGGCATCGATAGCGGCATCAATCACAATCTTACCATGCATAAACGAGCCGGTCATATCACCCTCAGTATGTACGATAAGAATAACGCCAGTGATTTCTGCCGGAGCAGAGTTAAGGAATTCATCGACTTGTTGACGGACAGATTTCTCTTCGTTTTCCATTACCAATCTCACATCATTAGATTCAGTCATTGTTCGTCTCCTTTTTTGTTTTTAGTTAGTAAGTAGCCTCTTTGGCTACAGTGAAGCCTTCTTTCTTGGCTACCGGTGGTGACATTTCCAAGATATCTTTAGCCATCCTTGCAGCACAGGTTACAATACCTACTGGATTTACATCTCCAATAGCGAAGCCTCCGGTAGATTCTTCAGTACACATAATGATTGCCATTCCAATAGGAGCTACCGGGGCTTTAGTTATCAAAGTATCAATAGACTTTAGTATTTCCTCTGCTAATTCTTTCGGTATATCAGTTTCGATTTCAATCTTCATTAGGTGCCTCCCATAGATACATATTGAGAAATTGTGTAGCGGCTTTAATTGTCCAGGGGTTGGTCTGGTCTCCCCTATGGGACTTGTAAAAACTATTGTCAGGTTTGAGAAATGTGAGCTTGTCAAAGAAGCCATCGTTGAGGACAACTACTTCGTACACATCCCACATCTCGACAAGTACAAACTCATAGTGAGTACAGTCACCGGGTTCGAGAGCCCCTGCAAAGCTAATTCTAGTTTCAAAGCTCATTCTTTACCTCCTCCACCCCGTAGCGGGAGCGAATCTTGTTTCTGTAACAATATTCACCGCATTTAAACGCTTCGCACTCTTTTCGCGTCGAACATTTGTCGAAAATTGTAAGGCACTCCCGCGCCACCCTCTTACGCTCCCGCGCGACAAGAAGTTCTTGGTCGGCTAGGTGTTGCGCTGCGAGGGCGGAGAGGCGTTCGTTCTCCGCGAGGAGGTCACGTCTTGCTGCGTCCCATGCTAGCTTTGCCCACTTGTACTCCGTTTGATGTTTTTGTGAATTAACCTGCCAATAGGCGCGGTCAAATTGAGTAGTAAACCACCATTCATCAAACGCTTCTGCTGTGTATTTCATATCACCTCCACTACCACACGGCGACCTATCCAAGAGTACGGGACTTCTGTTATTATCCCATAGCCCTTCCCAATAGATTCAAGTACTTCCCCCTCCCACGTTTCAGGCTCAGGAACAGGGCGGGAGTAGCGGCCGGCGAGTTCAACCCAATCTTCAAGGTTGTGAATAGGTTCTATATCACTGTAAAGATTCACCTTATATTTGTGGAGCCACCTCTTCACCTCCACCGTTTCAGTGCGTGGGGTGGTGAGTTCTTTGTAGATTTCGCTTGCTATCTTATGTACGCTCTCACCCTTAAGGGTATGCAACTCTATATGTTTCAACGCCTCCAACGCCTTATCCAGCTTCTCTTTCGTCGTCATATTACCTCCGTACCTGGCGCCTGAGGATATCTACCTCATGTCGAAGGGCATCGATTTCTTGACCGAACTCAGTACCGTCACTAGACACCCATATAGGAATCTCCACTCGCTTAGGAAAATCTCCATTGAGGAGAACCTTACCAGTTTTGGTAGTTTTAGTTCTGGCGCACCAATAGCAAGGTTTCTTGCCGGACACGTCGTGAGTTGTGATGTATCCAGCCTTGGCAGTGCTCAACTGGTGACAGGTATTTCTGGTGTGGTAGATATGAGATTCTTCGCCGGTATATAAGGTGGCTACATAATACACCTGCTCATTGTTTTCCTTTTCGCTCATTGTTGTGCTCCCTTTCGTAGATTAATTCTCTCCGTCTAAGAAAGTCAAACACAGTTTTGTACTCTAGGGAATTGTAGGTATAACACTTGGCGATACCTAATAGAAATCCCACTGTGTAGTATGTTTCATAGAGGGAGTCAGAATTACCTATGTATTGTTTGATTTGGTCCTCCATAGCCCTGTTGATGTAGTAGAAGTTTTCATGCAAATTAATCACCTCCTTTTTAACATTCATCTCCATTTTCATCGTAGTATATATCGGCACAAGGCCCTCCACAATGACGAATACTTGAGCCGTCGATAAATCTAGTTATTTCCTCGTAGCATCCTGTGCCTCCATTGTATTCATACTCTGTATTCCCATACTTCTCATAGCCATCAGGCCAGTTACCTAAGCATAAGGGATCTCGTTTTATCATTTCTAATCCCCGTTAGTGATTTGTACTTGGAAGTCCCCATCTTTCTCCTCAATGTGGAATGGCTCCCACTTATCTTCGATAAATCCATCAGGGCACTTCTTAGTTTCTGGGTCGTCCCAGAACTTACACAAATCGATATATGGGCAAAGGCCATAATACGTCGTGCAACTACTGGTGCACTTAGGAAATGCCGGGAGAAAGCCGACTGATTCTCCACCGGCTCGGTACTCTAGAAGGCGTTCTTCATTTACCTCTACCTGGTCAATCAGTTCTTGGACTTCCCACATCCAGCTACTTAGCTGGTTAATTTGTCTCGCAACCGGAATGCGTTTGAAGTCCATGCTGGTTTTCTGTACCAGGGCGCCGTCAATAATCACTTCTTTAAACCGCTCACCATAGGAGGAATGGCCTGCATGTAAATACCCGTCGATTTGGCCATTAGGGCTGAATTGCTGCATCCAGTTACCGGCAAACGACGAGCTAGTTTTGTGGTCTACTATATAGATATAGTTCATATACTCGAACACTTTGTCGAGTTTACCTACATAATAGATATCAGTCATGTTCGTGAGCGGAACGATGAATGGCCTTTCAATAGCCAAGATGTTGTATCTACGAAGCAAATCATGATATTGAGGAACATATAGTGATAACATTTGAGCTGCACGAGCAGGGGTTCTAGGATAATAATCGAAACCCAGGTCGTCGGATATCCCCTCTTGTGCCCACCTCTCGTTAAAGGAATGTACTCCCCCTTCGATAAGTGATGCCTCAGAGAATGAGAAGGCGTTAGCCCAGATGAAATCCATTGCTGAGTGCCAACTACTCCCAAATACCAGGGCGATACGAATAGATGTGGGTTCGAAATTCCTTATATGTCGATAATAGAATTTACGAGGACACACCCTATAGGTATCGAGTGAGGAGTTATCGAAGAACCTAATACCAGATGGTAGTATCATGCCGGATAATGGCTCTAGACGAACTACCTTATTCAATTCAGGACTGAAATCTTTGTCATTCATTGTCGGCTCCTTCCTCCAACTGGTCGAAGAAGATTTTTCTTGCTATATATCTATCTTTACGAAATAGCAAGAGGTTTAATCTCCTATGTTTCATGGCGAATTGACTACAGCCAATCGTGCATAGGGTGGTCAGGCTAGTCAAGATAATCCAATCATCTGGGGAGGAATCCTTTAGAGATTCGGCCCATATCCTAGCCATTGTTCCCACAGCAAAGGAGTTAATCTGTCCCTTGGTGACATACTCCAGTTCACCGAACCGCTCGGCGTCAGAGTAGTCGTGCGCTCCTTTATTTGGGACAAATACTTTAGACACAATATCACCTCCCCTTATTGTTTAAATTTTAAATGAATAGGTATGTTGAATTGTTCATAATTGAGCATCTAATGTAGAAAGAAAGGGCATAGAGGCCCCATGCCAGACCTCTATGCCCAATAGCCAACCGGAGGGTTGGTTGACCAATTCCTTAGGCCGCTTCGTCTCCACCGAGAAGCGCTCGGAGTTCTTCCGGACTCAGTTTGGCGAACAGAGCCTTGGCTTTCTCGAACGTCGAGACGGAAGCCCTGGTGGCTTTTACGCCAGGTTTGTACTGAGCAATGAACTCAGCGATATCCGCGTCGGAATACTTGAACGTTCCATCTTCGTTGGTTGCTTCGAGTCGACGCCGGGCTGCCGCTTGGAGAGCGATAACTGCGGAGTCTTCAAAGTTCGAATATACAATCTCATCTCCGAATTTCTCGGCTGCCGCAGCGAGAGACCCGCCGAAATCATACTCACCATCTACTTTACGGTCTACCTTTGGTGCGCTAACAGTGAAAGTTGCCATTTTTGAACTCCTTCTCTACATTGTAGACTTGATGGTAGGTCATCACCCTATTAAGTTAAGCTAAGGACTTTTACCACTACAGCTTTCGCTGCCAATTTACGTTTGCGAGACGTGGTTAGAGGTTTATACCCTCAACCTAAATTGTTTGTGGTCTGGACTTTGTCTTGGGCATAGAAGGTGGAGGCCACTTAGCACATCTCTTACCGTCTTATGGACCTTCCTTAGCCCCTCCCCGTCAAGTCTCTACACATTCCAAAGATTTGGTTTTACCCACGGTCATGAACCAAGAGAACTACTTTCTTTGGCTTCGCTCGGCGGTGGCATAGCAGGCAATAACCCAACTTGCGTCGGTACTTACATCCTTGCACTTTAGCGTTCGCCGAATTTGAGGAGATTCACCATACGCCTTTCGGTTGAGAGGTTCGTTCGGTTATCCCAACATTACAGACCGGTCACGTTTTCACCCTCTCATTTTTCGTAGGTGCCCTTTATACTATGTGCCAGGTATTTGGGGATTTATTCCCTGGCCGTCCTTAGTCAGATTATTAAGAATCTGTCCCCCTAGGAAAATAAAAACCGTTTGTTCATAATCTCCACCATGAAAATATGGTATCATGAACATAGCGCAGATGTCAATAAGTTTTTTCATCAGGCCGGAATTTATTTGTTTGACGCTTTTGGCGTTTCTCTAGGCCGAAGAATCTCCTAAGTACTGCATCCGGTGTCTCAAAACCCTTTGCACTGCTCTTTAGGACATCATACACTTCTTCGGACACACGAATGGTAGTAGTTCCACAAACGAACTTTTTCTTTCTCATACCTAATCTCCAAGATAAGCATCGTCATCAGGATAATCGGGCTCAGGATATTGACTATCGAAATCTTTCCAACACAACTCGACAAGGGCATCATAAGCCTCACCGCATATCAGTTCGAGGATACTCTCATTTTTATGGAGTACCTCTACCAATTCGATCTCTGGCGGTTCGTCGGGTTCGAGAGCAGGTCCAGCACCGGCTTTACCACCAAACGAATCATGAGCGCCGTGATAGCCCTTGTAGTATCTGTATTCAACCTCGAGTTCAATTCCCCATAATTTAGTTTTCATCTCTTACCCCTCCCAGCCTACGTTTTTAGATGCCTGTACGTGGTCACATTCGTCTCGTTTCCGAAACATCACATCGGCATAGTACTTACCCATCTCGCCTTGAAACATTGGATCTCCTATTGGAGCAAATCTCCACTTACGGAGAAGAGTCTCGTAAGAGGCTTCATCTATCCACTTTTTGATTCTTGGGTCTATCATCTTGATATCCTCCGTATGAAATCCTCATCTACTTGCTTGCGGGTTTCTTCTAGGGCCTTCTCAAGTTCTTCAGTTGCCATCTTAGCATACTTGTCCAGTACCGGATTCGGAAGGGCATCCATAGACTCATCTGGTACCGGAATAGGAGATTCCTCTGCCTGAATGTCAACATCTATTACTCCTTCATAGATGAATTTCTCAACTATTTCAATACATTTCTCAGGAGGGATATCCATCCCTAGTTGGTCAGCCATAATAGCTATAGACATGCCTACTGCATCGGAGATATCAGTAGGTACGTAGTTCGACTTCTTACATAGAGCGAGGCAGTTTACAATGTCCCACTCTCCTAGCTCTATCTTCATCTTGTTCTCCCTATTCGTTGAAATTTTAAACGATCAGTGACAATGATAAAGTAGGGCTAATACGAATATTAGCCCAATCCATGCCAGATACCTCCATGTTGACAATTCCATTATAGATAGTTCTCCTCCTCCCTCATCATTTCTTTGGCCTCCCATAGTGCCGCCCAGTATTCTTGGATGACACAGGTACGGGATTTTACCAGCTTGTCGATTAGCCACTGCTTATCCCGCTTCTGTAACTCATGTTTACAATTCGGGCAGTTGGCAACTGCTAATACTTGTCTTCGTCTGGGTTCTACCATCAGAGACCGGTTTGGAACCGATACGGAGACAAATCCACCCTTATGTTTGTACATATTATAGAGACGATACACATTAGAGTGGCAGAGGTTACAGTGACTAATTACTTCCAGGGAGTATGAGGGCGTTGCCGCCCTCACCTCCTTCTTCTTTTCTACTGCCGGAGGAGCTTTCTTATCCAGCAGGTTCCTTATTAATTGTTTCATCTCGGGATTGGCGAGAAGGTCTTTCAGTTCCTGGTCAGTCATAGTACGACCTCCTTGAAGATGTCCCAGAGTTGTGACGACGACCAAGTTACCAGATAGGTTATCGAAAGGGCCTTTTCGATGTCCAGCATGGCAGGATGATGTAATATCCGACGACTGCCACATATCTGATGAATTAGTCTAATTATAATAATAATTACAGGGCCCATCTACCACCTCCTTTTAGGTGGAGTGAATGAGATGCATCACGACCAGAGCTGAGAAGATTACCTCGAGAAGCGTTACGGTTACGTCTCGAGACCTCATATTACCACCTCCTTTATACTGACATAGCTGGGGTATCTACCATGACTTTGCTCAGGGCTGTCCTTGCCGTAGTCTTGGCGAATGCACTTAGTTTCTGGTACACGGATTCGTTCCACAGAGGTTTGCCTGGAATATCTGCTACTAATTCTAGGAGTGCTGCCATTGCCAATATATCTCCTTCAGATGGCTCCGACATATCAGAGCATATCTCCAGCATACGACCGATACCTGCGAGTTCATATATTGTCTGAATACTCTGGGGTTTGAGGGCGCTCTTCTGTAACATTGCCCCGCTGAGTCCTCCTATGATTTCATAGAGGTCCTTGGTTTCTTCTTCATTTAAGATAGTCCTAATCATTTGTCATCTCCTTTTTTTGGTTTTAGTACACTTCCCGGCAATCAAGTATGGACAGGTCAAACAGCATCCGGGGCAACCGTCGAACCTTTTCATTTTCTATACCTCCTCTCTTTTCCTGGATATCATTACCCAGGGATAATATCCGCACTTGGGACAAGCTGGGTTTCCAAAACATACCGGATGGAGGTTTTTATGCCTCATATCCCTTAGCCAGTCGGAGTTACATTTGCATCGAACAACTAATCCCTTGTAGCAGGTTATACCAACATCTCTTCTTTTCATTGCTGCCTCCTTTAAAGGATGATTTTTGCCACTATCAGAACCACAGCATACCAGAAACTGGCGACTACTAATATACTAAGTAGTAGACGCCAGTTCCACCTACTCCTACTCGTTTTGTTATTGATTTCTCCCTGGTACATTTTCATTTTCTTCACCTCCTAAATAATTCAAGGTCATCTGATGTGATACCTGTCTGTTCGTATTCTCCTGTGCAATATTTGCATACTCTAGTTTCCTCATCCATGTCTTCATTGAAACATATCTCGCCACATTGTGGACAAGGAAAAAATACATACTCCTGAGCTGCCAGCATTACTGGATGTTCACCAAGGTGTTTATCGGACAAGTAGGCAGTTGCTCCGTGGTCATCAATTAAGATAATTTTCATTTCTAATCCTCCGTGTTGGGTTTAGGTGCTGGCCGGGACGTTGGCCGGATACCATTTTAATATGCAATAATTGTGCCCGGACATTGGAAAATCCACCATTAGATGATATATTTTCTTCCATCTAACCATTTAAATTTTAAACGATTAGTTGTTATCATTATTATCTTTAATGTGCTCCGCTCTGAGTGGTTGCTCAGATGAGGAGGAGAATATTTGTGTTTTGGGTGGTTGCTCCGCTGAAGCGTCGCCGGGCCTCGATAATTGCTTCAATGGAACGGTGATTTTTGCTAATAGATCATCTTCCCTCTGTTGATATTCATTCTGATATATCTCCTGGTCTTGCTGTCTGATGGCCTCGTCTATCTCTTGTTGAGATATGTTTAGTACCGGGGCTGCATCGATAATTTGGGGTCTATATATCTCCTTAGATTGTTTCAATATGGGAATAGTTGGCATTTGATAAGATGGATTATTTTTAGATGGATGAAGTGGACATAATGAAGACGGCTTTACACGAGTTGGGTCTTCTGGACTCTTGTATGAGTGTATACATTTAGGTGTTGGGAGAGGTTGAAAATACCTACAATTAAAACAGTAGAAATACATCCGTCTAGTTTGTTTTCGATTGTAATATGAGTGGTCGGATTGTCTTGACATGATGGGAGCTCCTTCTTTTGAAGATTGAGGACCGGATGGTAGATACATTTGTAAATGGTGATATATAATATCATAATATGGAGTATTGGTAGATGTCAAGAAAATAATTGTTCCTGACGAACAAATATCGTACATTTATCGTACAAAAATCGTAATAAATACAATTTCGTGGGGTCCTGTGCTCCCAATGGGTGTTTAAACGAATAGATGATATTTATATATAACTAAATATATATAATAGATTATAATTGAGTACCCCTATCCCCCCCGTCTTGAGATTATTAAAAAAAATAAATTTATAGATATAATAATATATATATTTAATGATAAAACCATATTTATATATCTATATAGATATATAAAATCATCTATTTGGTTAAAATTTCAACGAATAGAGGATATATTTATCATCTATTCGTTTAAACCATTTGGATGTGTATGCATCCCCACAAAATTGTAATAAATACGATATTTGTACGATTTTTGTATGGTTTTTGTTCGTCGAGTTTTATCCATTAATAGATAAATAAATAATCATCTTTCGATAAAATAAACGAAAAAAGCTCCTCATTTGCATAAGGAGCTATTCTATAGATAGACATAATCATCCAAGACATAAAAAACATCGTTCAAACGTCATAATTGGGATTATATACTCCTTCCTATCCAATATCATGGATACTTCGATATTAGATACTTTTCCATTATACCTCCAATAATGGTTTGCTTGGATAGTCACAGCGTTTGCATAGCTATCATCAACGACTTTCCAAGCAAGGATTTTAACCCTATTAACATATAACATTTTTAACACCTCCTTTCATTGTGGGATTGATGACATCTCAAGAGAGCATGAGCTTTTTGAATTGAATTGATTAGTAAATGTTTATTCCCATATCCTGAGCCAAATCCTTCAATTGAGATTTCTTGTGCTCAAGCCTGTCGATTTGATACGTCAACAAATGGAATGTATCGGTTATCCCTCGTTCAATCGCTTCTCGAGGAATGTCTTCAACAAGCAACTGGATTGACAACCGTCCGATTGTCAATGTAGCACGTTGGGATCTTCTGGCTTTTTCCTTTTTAGCTGACATGATATCCTCCTCGGATGCTCATGCCCCCGTGAGATGTCATCATTTTGTCATGGCATGGTATCGCCCCCGATGGATAGAGAAATTATTCAGTGGTCGACGCTTCAACCGTTTTCTTGATTTGCTTCAACAGAGTGCGGATAATTTTTTCCGCGTCGGCACGGGACGTGTCTACAGCAAGAATGCCAGCCGCTTCCAAATTGGGACGAATGCGGTTGTAATCCTCGTCCGATACCGGTATTGATGCGGAACGGGTTCCGGGCTTGTGGAGCTTTATGGTATCCCCGTTTTTGATTTTATCTTTCCGCCATTGCCCCTGAAGATACACAATAATACCATTGTTACATGCCCACTCCAACATGGAATCGTTATCCATGTCGGACAGGTCCACCGAAAACCCCAACGTTTCGGGAACGTCACCTTCCTTTTTTCTGCATGTGAATTCAACATTGATGGTGGTCGGGAATTCGAATGTCAACATGATGCACCTCCGATTGTAATGTATCGGGGGCGGTATCATGCCATGACGTATTCAATTGTCAAAGAACGCGTACCGGTCGCCATGTGGCACGTCCGGCGTGGGTCTCCGCCCACACCATATATAATGCAATCGCCATGCCACATCATGCCATGTGCCAGCCGGGACCGAATTTCATGGGTATGGGTGCGTACCCCTCCCGGTATGGGGGAATTGCGAGCGGCGACGCGCGGGAGACCATTCCAGACAAAACTGGCGGAAAAATATCTATATGAGTAATTGTAACGTAGATGAGGATACCATCATCTATTCGTTGAAAATTTAAATGGATAGACGTATATAGTTGATGCATCTGGAGATATACATCAGTTACCATATGGAGATACATATCAGTCACCGGTCTCCATCACGATTCCGGTATTTGTACTAGTCCCCAACAGTAATATAGCTCTTGCGCCAAACCCGGCCGGAATTACTCAATATTCCTCATCGACTGGCGTAATATCAGTTTGACATCTCTGGCCGGCATCTGATATAATATATGGAATGGAGGCCCAGTATGAAACGAATATTCTCTGCTAGAACAATCACAGGTATTTGTAGCAGATATCCAAGGAAATATTTTGTCTATGGACTTCTTTTAGCAGATGGGAGTATTTACTATGGAAGAACTGGAACATTAGTTGATAGATTAGGGCAGCACCTAACTGGGTGTGGTGCTATGCAGACAATTGTAAATGAGCCTATAGGACTTATCTATCTGCATGAGTGTAGTTCATTACTAGAATCTAAGGCGCATGAACTAAAGGTTCATCATGCTCAAAGATCTGGTACATTGTACCGATGCGTACCGGCTCGATACAGAGGACTATTCACAGGAATAGTCGCACTTCTAAAATCCTACGGATATTTATAATAGGATTCATTTAAAATTTAAATGGATAGGGCTATATAAATACTCATTGTTTTCAGTTACCTGAATGTCAATACGACATGCTACAATGGGCTTAAGGAAACTAGTATCTTTTATTTATAAGGACACAATTATGAGGCATCCAAGACGAGCAATACCTGCCCAACCCATTAAGCATATGTGGGAGAGGCATAAGGAGATAGCTAGACTAGTGCTGGTGGGGCACAGACCAGTTGATATAGCAGAACAGATTGGGATATCTCAAACTGCTTTGTCTATAATAATGAACTCTCCAATCTTCAAGGATCATTTACAGAAACTATCCATGAAACGCGATAAGAAGGCATTTGAAATTAAGGACCGACTCGAGGATATAGCTCATGAGGCTACTGAGTTATTAAATAGAGTTATGATGGGTGAAGAGGGTGCGAGTATTAATGCCAGGGCTAGAGTAGCCCAAGATATATTAGATAGAGCTGGGTATGGAAAGACTTCTATTCAGCGAAATGAGAATGTTAATATTACCCTCAATGCAAATAAAATTGAGGAATTGAAGAAAAAGAGGGCTGAGATGCTCTCTGCAATCAATCCGGTACAGATACCACAAATGTAGGGTGGCCAAGGCCATCTTACAAATGGTGGTCTTGGAGATAAGAAAATGGATGTATTTCAGTATTTAGAGCAGAAGGATCTTGAAAAACGAATTCGGGAGTTGATGACGTATAACTCTCATAAAAACTTTGTTCAGAGACTTCTAGACCCAAATATGGCTAAGCCTATTACACTAGATGATGGTGTGGTAGGGACCCATCTGATGGCTACTAGTGGTAATTATATCTATCCGCAGATTATCCAGGATAGAAATACCGGTGAACTTCGTAGATTAATGCCTCGTGATGCATATGAGTATGCTATTAAAACTGGAGAGTATATTAAGGCCAAGACTCCTCAAGAAGCTGATATGTTTTCAAAAGGATACAAACGAGTGCTAGGTTGGGAGAAGTAACTTGAATACCGCTGAGCGACTAGAATATGAGAATGTCGAGGAGTTACTGCTGCCGTGTGTAGATTCAACGGCACATGCGGCAGTAACTCTCTTCGAAGAGCACATATCGAGGCCATTTTGTCCACTCCACAATACTATTTTTGGGTATATAGACGACCCGACCAAACGATTAGTGGCATTAGCTGCCCCTCGTGGATTTGGGAAAAGTACTGTAGTCGGTCTTTGTTTTCCGGCCCGGCTAGCGCTATTTCGACATGTCCACTATATTGTATATATCAGCGCCACTGCGACGGAAGCAGCGGCTAAAGTGAAGATTTTAGCACAGGAATTAATTGGAAATCCATTGATACGGGAACTATTTGGGGAGTTGAAAGGTGTAAAGTGGGCTGAGGAGAAAGGTGAAATTGAGCTTAGTGACGAAAACGGTCCGTTTTGTTTTATCCAAGCGAAAGGAGCTGGTTCTCAAGTTCGAGGACTTAAATGGAGGCAATTTCGCCCGGATATTTTCATTGTCGATGACCTTGAAGATAAGGAAGATGCCCAAAACGAAGATAACAGGAAGAAATTAAAGAAGTGGTTTTTTGGTTCTCTGCTTGGTGCGATGGACAATGCAGAGTTTAGCCAATCAAGATTGGTAATGATTGGCACTGTTGTACACGAGGACTCTCTACTCGCCAATCTCATCGATGAAGGAAAAGAAATAGATGCGAATGAACTTGAGCTTGACGATATCTCGAGAGAACTCCTCGAAACCCTGGAGAAGTTTTACACTATTAGACTCGAAGCATGTGACGATCAGTTTAATTCTATCTGGCCTGAGTTCATGTCAACAGAGCGTATCAGAGCTAAGGCAGCGGCTTATGAGGCTCGAGGGCTCTTAGATGTTTTTTACATGGAGTATAGGAATGTTGTTATAGCTGGGGAGAATGCGGCGTTCCTGAAATCCATGTTCAAGTATTATGATGAGGCTGAATTAGGGAAACATCTCTCGAAATGCGAGAATGTTGTTATAGTTGATGCCGCAAAGACTGCTAATACAAGAAGTGACTTGACAGCGATTGTAGGTATTGGTTTTGATAGAATAAATAATAGGGTATATTTTAGAGATTGTGTTAATAAAAAGCTGCTTCCTGATGAGATATTTAAGGAAGCGTTAGATATGGCTGATAGACTTGGCGCTTATGTGATAGGCCTTGAGGTCACTGGTATTAATAACTTCATCACCTATCCGTTCCAGCAGTATATAGCGAATAGTAATCGTAAGAGATATTATGAGATAGTTGAGATAAAGGCTATTAAAGCCAAAGATTTAAGAGTTGCTGCACTTGTACCGTTTTATAAGATGGGAGCGATATATCATAATAAGGATTTAGATATTCGTGGGGCTCTTGAGGCACAGCTATTGAGTTTTCCATACTCAAAATACTGGGATGTTATGGACTGCTTCGCGAATTTCATTGAGTTGTTTGATGTAGGTGATAGGTCGTTTAGTTATGTATATAACAATGAACAAGATGATAAGCCATTAGATATTGAGGCTGAATATGCTATTTTGGATGAGCAAGATCAGGTAGAAGATAAGTTACTTAATTGGCGATGTGTCTGATTGTTTAAAATTTAAACGAATAGGGGAAATAAAATGGCCAAATCAGTTCATAATGATGTACTGGATGCAGCACTCAACTACATCAAAACCAACGGAACTTTAATGACGGTTTGTTCTACAGAACCGACTACATATGCCGAGGCATCTTCAACGTATAAGTTGGCAGATGTAGTTATTGATTCGTCTGATTTTACAGGCCCTGCAGATGATTCCAGTGGCCGGAAGCTGACAACGACTGAGCAGGCATCTGTTTCAGTTGATTCAAGTGGAACTGCCGCTCATATTGCTATCTGTGACTCCGGCAATAGTAAACTGTTGTATGTTACTACGTGTACTAGCCAGGCACTGACCGCTGGGAATACAGTTACTATCCCTGCATGGAAAGTAAATATCCAGGACCCGACATAATGAGATGAAAAACGGTAACTGTTTATTGTACGCTCTATGGAAGTGGATAACAAGGGGAGGTTATCTTGTTATACGCAGGTCTCACGCATCGAAAATTATCCCTCATTTCTTGCATATTGATGCCAGTGCTTGTCTTGACAAGCGTTGTATGTCTCAGTTTACTCCTAACTATCCAAAAAGTACGTGGCAAAAGTTCATTCATAAGCTTTGGTTCAAAGGGCGGGTGAAGCAAGGTGATTGAACGTAATGGCAGACTTATTCTATCGTCTATCGTTGAATTGATAACAAAGTATACAGATAAGGAGATCCAGAATGGAACAAGCACAACACGTAATATTTGCCGCACATATCAGGGCAAACACGAACGCA
>Ga0302252_1000916_pt1 | contig 20078 bp, 16 predicted proteins | sample AAG_RA_Leu_MG_FD_193511 | JGI IMG/M metagenome (GOLD analysis project Ga0302252, IMG submission 193511) | Enriched activated sludge microbial communities from anaerobic digester in WTTP, New Holstein, Wisconsin, United States - AAG_RA_Leu | ecosystem: Engineered > Bioreactor > Anaerobic >...
TCCCAAATAAGATTCTCGGCCTGCACTGCCCATGCCAAGGAATTCTCTGCGTCTATACTGCTTTCATGTTTCGGGTGTGATTCAAGGATTCATAAATGGTTTTTTTATCTCTTTAAGATTCCTCAAATATGCCCTCGTACTCGACACCTAATATGACATCTATTATACTGCTAAAATCTGTGTTTGGATTTACCGCTTTTTCTATCTTTAACTCGAAAAATTGCGGCAAATCCATGCCGATGGAACTGCTTAATTTCGAATTTTTATCAGAAATGGCTAGCCCGTTTTTGAATTCAAAATGGGGGAATTCGTTGTAGTTAATCCTCATTGGATATAATACAGCCTTTCCAGAAATCAGTTCCTTTGCCGGGATGAGAACCATCAGATTCTTAATGATACGTTTTCTTTCTCTACTTGATAACCCAACCGATTTCATATCAAATTTTATTGAAACCGATTCCTGATTGCTCTTCAATTGTTCTAACGCCTTTGGTTGTTGCTTTGATGAAGAAATTAAGATCATACGTCGAATTGATTTGGGACTCTCCGCGATATGCTTCATATAAAGATCAGGAGAATAAAAAGCTCTTAAATCAAGAGTGATAACAATATCAGCTATATCATTTAAGCTATATAGGTTAGAGATTAGTGGGAGTTCTAATGTCCATTGAGTCTCCAATCCACTTCCTTCAAAAGCGAATAAGCATTCATCAGGAAGACCGTATACGGCCATGTCTTCTTTCAGCGAGAAGTCTGAGATGGCAGATGCCTCGGATTCACGGACTAGCCTGCGAATTTTCCCATCTGACCTAGATACATTAGAGACCCCGGAATTTCTAAGTATTCCTTGAACTTGGGAATTCTTGGATAAAGTCTGAATAGCTGTTGTAATTGATCTAACGCGATATGAATAAAATCCGGGATAAGCGTTTTGAAATGGTTTTTCATTAATCTGGAATGTGCAACTCCCAGATTCCTTAAGCTGTGCAAATGCTAGCGGGAAATCAAAGGAAAGTGAATAGGTATGTTTAATAGGAATGGTCTTCTTTAGGCCGTTAAGATATTGTGTATCCAATTCTGCTAAATCGAGGAGAAGACGATCAGAACCTAAAATACCTTGGGATGCGGAATAGAAATAGTCTAATTTAATAATATTTATCGACCGGTCTTGATCAAACGATAGAGCGCGTTCAGCAAGCCAGGCATAGCGAGTACTCATGTCGAGATAACGCTGCATAATTCTTTTCATAACTCTGGATAATTCTGCCCACATTTCTATGTTCAAGAATCTATTTTCTTCAAAATTCCTCAAAGCCGTTAAAAGATTAGTTGCTAATTCAATATCGGCTTGGGCAATATCCTTGTTAAGATTGGAGATATTAAGATCTCGGTTCCTTATATTTACGAGCATTTTGGCGGCTGGCACTGTTTCGTTTTCGAGGTCTTTTAATTCTCTATCTAATCTATTTCTTTCTTCAGCCATCGATGCTATCGCCTTATATCCATGATAATAAAAGCCAATTATTGGCACCATATCTGAGACAGCCGCTTCAGCTCCTGCCCCAATTGATGAAAGTGAGGTTATGCTCTCTTTCATTTCGCCAAAATAGTCCTTTACTTGTCCCCAAAAAGTATCTTTCTCTTCGATGACTTGCCTTTTAGCCTCTATTGCAGCTTCAATTATTGCCACTTGTTTTTCAGCTTGTTCTACATTGCATTCCGCGATTTTAACCTGTTCGGCTGCAATTTTCGAATGCAGGTTAGCTTTCTCCAAGACGTTTGAATATGTTATTCCATCCCGTAAGGCCTTTTCAGCAGCAATTTCTAGATTGCCCATGTAAGACATAAAGTCTGTCTGGGCCAATTTGGCTCTATATGCAAAACTATCCGCTGCCTGTTTCAAAGTTTTGTAGCGCAAGGTCGGAACTATTTCATCATTTTCTCCATAATAATTCAAATTCAACTTAATTTGATAGAGGGCCTTATTTGCTCGAGTCTTTTGGGCTTCTATAACTGGATTCACACGGTAGTTTGTGACCATTGAATTATCCCAATTCGGGTTCGTTGGGAGTTCTTCTCCATGGAGATACAAGATTGATTTGTAAAGCTCACGTGCACGTGCAATGTTCGATGGTTCATCAGTGCGATATAATGTATCAGCCCATTCTAAAATTGTGTCTCCATGTCGTATTCTAAAAAACTGCTTTTCGATAGGCGGCATATAATTCTGAAATTGTAACTCAAAAAGGTCATCCCATTTAACACCACTATCGGCTATCGCAAAAGAGTAAGGAAGGCTGCCGTTATTATATATGTACGGATCTTTATTCGGGGATTCAAAGAGTTCAAAAATATTTAATTCATAAGAAGGGGTGCCATAGCTTCCATAATATCCAATATATCCCACATAATCGTCAGAATTTGCTCTTGCTACTGCAAGACGTGTAAGCTTGGAATAATGGAGCATAGCTCCTGGGAAGTCACCCATGGCTGTGGCACAATCCCCTAAACAGAGCGGAAGGACACAATAAACCAGATGGAAAATACTAAAAAAAATATGGATTGTATATGGGCTATTTTTTTGCTCTAGTAATTCAATCATAGATCTATCACGAATAAATGTTACCTCGGAATGATTGATATCGAAATGGTTCTGGAGTTTTATCAAGTCATTGAGACTTGAAATATCGGTTTGTTCAATAACATAATTCATTAAATATCCTGGAGAAAGATTTGATACCATCCTTAAAGCAATAATCGCAGATGTATAGGATGTACTATAATTTTCAATAGCATTTTTATATGAACCTCTATTGAAATTTTTATTGCCTTCAAGTAGATTCTGTTCGGCATCAATTAATTGTGAAAGAAAATGGTCTCCTGGATTCTTATGATCCTTTATCTCTTTTATATCTATTTGTGATTTATCTATATTGAACGTTTTTTTGATTAGATAATAGTTTTCCCCGAAAAAGGGTTTTATTTTTTGCAGCCACTCATCGTAATGAAGGAAGAAAGGAGCTTTTCCTCTGAGCTTTGCAGGAACAACAAAATGAGATCCCTGCTGATTGGCAAATTCTTTGAAGTCTTGAAATCCATCTCTATAGAAGTCTTGGAGAGTTGCGATATTTTCATCTATCGGACTGGATATAGCGGCGTCAGGTCGTTCCAAATTTAGACGGTATCTTAATCCAAGTTCATTTGCTGAGAGCCCTGAAAAGCTGATTAGATAATCCAAATACGCTCTATTTGACTGTGCGACTCTAGGCTTTATCAAATTAGGATCGATACCGAAACCAGAGAGAAAACCATCGGAACCCCAGATTTGTGCATTTGGAGTTATTAAAATATCTTTTAAAATAGGGATCAATACTTCATTAGCAGCCTCGAGGTCAGCTTTAGATGTCTCGAAATCTTGATGGAAACGGTTCTTCAGCCTATTCAAATTTTTTAGATATATGCTAGACGTTATCGGACCTGTATAAATATTCCTTAAATAATCTCTGTACATAAGAAGGTCATTAGGATTTCTTTCCAGGGAGGGCGATTCAGGCAACAGTTCGTTTTCTTTGCCATAAACTAAAACTAATTCGTAGTTATCACCTTTTAACTTATCGGTATCTAAAGAATCACTAACTGCAAAGATATTCCCTACCTTCCTCGAGTTATTAATTATTCTGGCCTTTTCAATTTCAACCTCATGGTCGCTTAGACGCTTTTTAAGGAGATCATGAATTAGCTTGAGATTATCTGGTGATCGAAGAGAATAAAACGTCAAGGAAATCTTTTGATTTTTTAAGAGCCCCTTGGAGTCCAGATATGATCTCTCAATATCGTTGATTATGGTATGCCGAGTTTCTAGATCCCAATCGCTAAATATGGATTGAGAATCTGAAACGAGTACGAGCTGTCTCGCTATTTCGTGCAACCTAATTATTTTAGTTCTTTCCAGACGTCTTGCGAATTCCGCCCAAGTGGATTTGGAAATCGAAACTTCTGGTAGATCGATATAAATTGTAGTTGGAATGGAATTAGAACCAGAATGAGACTTGACCGAGAGATACAATTTTCCTTTTTTATCTTTTATATTTAATGTTATGAACGTATCAACGAACCCATCTAAGAGCCACAAATACTGTCTTACTAAACGAGTCTCTTCTAATAGTATTTTGAAATTACCATTTTCGTCGGAGATGCCTTTGCCAATAAATCCCTCTTTAGAATTGGACAGCAGTTTATCCTCTTGTCCGGACGGTTCGTTATAGTACACTTCCACTACAAGACCTGCAAGAGGATGACCATTGGCTGAATTTATAAATTTTCCTTTGAAATTTTTGAGATAATCAAATTGGGAAGTTAATTTTAAAATATTTTTATTGCTGCCTTTATCATATATATTTTGACATGAAGTTGGATCTTTTTCCTCGATCATAGTATACCATAATTTTTTCTGATATAAATAATTTTTGTTAGTATTTTTATTAGCAGTTATATATAATTAACTCGTGTTTTATGATGCACGTTAATTTATCCGTAATACCCCGCAGCAGAGCTGCGGGGATAAAAGACATACGTGTCCAACTATAGTTGTTGATCAGCTACCTTTTTCCGTCTTCATGCGGCAGCGCCTCGCATGCCCCGCCGGCTCTGCTGCGGGGTGCGCCGCCGCAGTTTAACTATATAATTTTTTTTAATAAAATCAATTTTAAAAGCGGACTACTCGAAAATTCTAGAATTCGCGATGAAATTTCTAGGAAATCCTCTCGCAATATACCAACACCTTGGGCAGCAGATCGATGCCAGATCGCTTTGAGGGGAATGCATATACAATAAGCTGCAAGACCCACAGGGTGCATTTCATTGCACCAACCGGCTGAATTCCATGGCGGATGTCCTCTTCATGTCTCTGAACCACTCTCCACCTGCCCTTTCGCCAGCCGTATGGCCTCGTGCAGCTTGGCCTCCAGCATCTCCCTGGGGGGCAGCTCCACCAGATACTCCGCCACCCTGATCTCACCCGGTCCAGCCTGCAGCAGCTCGATCTGCTCTTGGTCTTCTCTCCGCGCAGGATAAGCCCGATGGGCGCACCTTTCGCGCCTCCGACCAAATACCCTTTCATCCGTCTCAGGCCTTTTATAGCTCACCCACCCATCCTCCTATCATGCCCAAGGAGTTCCACAGCCTCATCCACCTCGATGCAGCCCGATCCATAGTCCTGCAGCACCTTCCCGCCGCCACCATAGCCAGCGTCCCCCTCCCCCAGGCTGCCGGCTGCATCCTGGCGGAGAAGATCGTCTCCACCATAGACGTTCCCGGATTCTCCCGCGCCTCCATGGATGGCTTTGCCGTACTGGCTGAAGACACCATAGAGGCCAGGGAGGACCGGCCGGTGGCCCTGCGCCTGGAAGGTCGGGTTCATATGGGCCGCTTGCCCGAGATCGGCATCTCCTCCGGAGAGGCGGCAGAGGTCTCCACCGGCTCCATGCTTCCTCCCGGAGCCGATGCTGTGGTCATGATAGAGCACTCCCAGGCGACGGGAGAAAATGTGCTGGTGCGCCGACCGGTCTATGCCAGCGAGAACATCCAGGCGGCGGGAAGCGATATCTCCTTCGGCGAGACGCTTCTCTATCCCGGCACACTGCTCCAGCCCCGGGAGATAGGGGTGCTGGCCGCGCTGGGATGCGAAAAGGTGCCGGTCCGGATTCTGAAAGTGGGCGTGGCCTCCACCGGAGATGAGCTGGCCCCGCCGGGGGAGACCCTGGCGGCAGGCCAGATATACGACATCAACACCTACACCATCGCCGCCGCCGCATCCGACTGCGGGGCCAGGGCCTTGCCCTACGGCATCCTGCCCGATGAAAGGCAGGCTATGGCCGGGGCTCTGCAGAAGATGGCCGGGGAGTGCGACTTTATTTTGGTCAGCGGCAGCACCTCCGCCGGAGCGGGGGATATGATCTATCAGGTTTTGGAGGAGATGGGAGACCTCATCTTCCACGGGGTCAACCTCAAGCCGGGCAAGCCTACCATCTTCGGCCTGATCGAGGGCAAGCCCTGCCTGGGCCTCCCCGGCTACCCCACCAGTGCTTTGACCGTCTTCTCCTGCCTGGCTGCCCCCGCCATCCGGGCCGCCCTGGGCAGAAGGGACCGGGGCAAGAGCGCCGCAGGCCGGCTGTCCGGACCGGTGCGAACGGAGGGCCGCCGCCAGATGCTGGCCGTGGGCCTGTCTGGTGATTTAGTCTACCCAGTGGACAAGGGCAGCGGCTCCATCACCACCCTGGCCGGGGCGGACGGGATCATAGACATCCCCGCCGGCGTGGAGTACCTGGAAGAGGGGACGCCGGTCTCCGTGGAGCTATTTGCAGAAAAGGAGCCGGATTCCGAGACACTGCTTGTCGCCGGCGAGAACTCCATCATCCTGGAGAAGCTGGCTGAGAGCCGGCCCGGATGCCTGAGGCTCCTCAATGCCGGCCCCATCCAGGCCCGGATCTACCTGGAGGAAGGGGTGGCAGACCTGGCCTGTGTCTGGGGCCTGGACCGGCCCTGGCAGGGGACAGAGATCATCTGGAGCGTCGAGAGGGAGATGGGCCTGCTCTTCCGGGACCCGACGGCTGCAAACCAGCTATCCGGCCTGCCGCTGGCGGGCTGGCAGCGGGACAGCTCTCATAAATCTGCCTTTGAAGCCTTCCTGCAGGGAGAGGGAATAGCCAATCCCCACTTTGTGAGGTCGGCAAGGACGCACCGCGCCGTGGCCGCTGCGGTGGCCTCCGGGCGGGCGGATGTGGGATACGCCGAAAAGGAGGCAGCAGAGGAAGCTGACCTGGGATTTGAGTTTCTTGCCAGGGTGAAGATGCTGCTCTTGGCCAGAAGCGACTGCATAAAAGATCCCCGCATCAATTCCCTGGCTTCTGCCCTCTTGGAGAGAGAGGCTTGAAGGACCCCAGCCTTCGCCGGTAGTAGCTGAGGGGATGGCGGACCCGCCGGCACAGCTCGTCCTCTCCGGGACAGTTGCCGTAGGTGGCCATGGTGGCGCAGGCGGGGGGCTTGTATCGAGTGCCCGAGGCCCCGGCGATATGCTCCACCTGGTAGCGGGTCCTCTCCGGGTCGAAGTCCGGGCTGGTGTTGAAAAGGGATATCACCTCGTCCACAGTCATATTGATCTGCAATAGAAAGCTGACCAGGGCAAATCGAGCGCTGTGGGCCAGATTGACCCCTCTGACAACATCGGAGAGCATTCTCTTGATGCAAGGCGGAAAAGCTCCCTCCTCCACCGCACCCAGGTCCACCCTCTCCCTGGCCTTCAGGGCCTCGAGCTGCTCTCGCAAAGGCAGCAAGCACTCCTTCATGGACTGGCAGATCCTCTCCTCCACTGGCAATGGCAATCCTTTCAAGACCTTCACCCGGACCGCCTCCTCCATCAGCCTCTTCAGCTCCTCTCCGGTCACAGTGAGATATCCCTGCCAGAGATCGCGGTTGGTCAGCTTCCACTTGGGGCTCTTCATGCCGTGAGCCGCCCGAATGTACTCCGAGAAATGAATCCTGTAGGGGCCTGGCCCCTGGGGATGCAGCCCCAGATCCTCGGCCAAAGCCGTCAGGCCCTCCTTGGCTCCCTGCATGCGCCGGAAGGCCAGCTTGGCCTCGGCCAGAGCATACCGGCGAAGCAGGATATTGTCGTCCAGGCAGGAGACCATGACCCGGGCCAGTGGATAGGATAACAGCTCGGAGAGATGCTCGGCCTGGCTCTGGGGCGAGCTCTCGGCGATGCTTCCGGAGAGAGCTCCCGCCACCCTCTCCATAGCCCGGCTCCTGACCGCTTTAAATGAGGTTCTGGCGAGAAGGCTCTCCAAAGAGTATCCCGCCTCCCTCACTGCTTCTGCAGCTGCTTCAGTAAAAGGGTATTCGGAGATGCTCATTCCTGCTCGATTCTGGGAGCGAGGAGGTAATTGATCTCCACCGACTGGCCGAGCTTGAAATGGACCCGCAGGGGATAGTCTATGCCCATCTCTAAAGTAACCTCTCCGGCCTTGCTTATGGACTTGGACATGTCCTCCAGGTAGTCCAATGAGAACAGGCTCCTGGCCTCGCCCGGCTTCATGCCCAAGAGCTCGGTGCTGGGAATCTTGAGCTTGAGGGAGTCGATATCGCCCTTGGCCTCCATATAGAATCCCTCATCGGATACGCCGAGGATGACATGATCGCTGACCTTATCCGCCGCTTTAACCGCCCGGCGCAGATCTGAGCCAGGCAGTGTGACATGGGCCGGCAGGTCCAGCTCCGGTATGCGCGGCTCCTTGCGGATAGCAGAGGGATCGATCAAACTCAGGGTGTAGGAGAGGGAGCCTACTCCTATCTTCAGCTTGTGGCTCTCCTCATCCAGCTCCAGCTGCACATTCTCACCCTTGTCAGCCATGCTTAAGACATCTCCCAGCCGCACCAGGTCTATGCCTATCTCAGAGGCACTGGCCTTGAAGTACTCAAAGGCTTCATTGCCTAACTTTAAGGATACCATGGCCACATTGGCAGGATCCACGGCTTTTAGCTCCAGGCCGCCCTCGGATATGGAGAACTTGACCTCATCCACCAGAGAAGAGACAGAATCTATTGCATCGCGCAGAGTTTCCGCATTGATAACCGCCTTGAACATCACTAAATCCTCCCCCAACATTGCCATTTAATATTTAATATAGCTGATGCCAAGTAGATGGGGCCAATGCCGGATGGCCTAATCGTACTCCCGCCAGGTCTTGCTGCATTTGGTGCAGCGGAAGAACCGGACCTCGCTCTCATCGGCGCTGCGCAGCTGGCGCAGCCACCAATATGCGACATTATGGCCGCAGTCAGGGCAGCGGGCATTGGTGGTAGGAAGCCCGGCCGACTCCTGCTCCAGTACGGGAACGACCCGGTCCAACTGCTCGGTCTTGCTGACCATCGATCCCCCTGAAGCGGCTTTGGGAATCTTATGGCCGCACTTTCTGCAGACCATCATGCCGCCCTTAGGCATCATCATGCTCTTGCACTCGGGACAAAATTCCATCGGATGAGGGTTATTCACTCGCCATATTAAAGTTTCCTAGGCGCATTGCACCGCAGCGAGGCAGGATATGAGCATAGCCATCAATGTCATATGCCAAGACCAGCCGGGGATGCTGCGTGACATCGCCGGCACGGTGGCCAGATGGGGAGGAAATATCATCTACACCCAGCAGTTTCTCCTGGAACGGGGCCTGAACCAGGGAAAGGCCTCGGTTTATATGGAGATCGACTGTCCGGCAGGAGATGTCCCCAGCATGGTAGAGGAGCTGAAGGCTCTCCCGGCCATAAGCGAGGTCTCCATCCATGAGACCTTCGGAAAGATATACGGCGCCAGAGTGATTATAATCGGTGGAGGGGCCCAGGTGGCTCAGGTGGCAGTGGGAGCGGTAAGCGAGGCAGATAGGCATAATCTGAGGGGTGAGAGGATAAGCGTCGATACCATACCCCTGGTGGGAGAGGAAGCCATCGCCGATGCAGTGAGCGCCGTGGCCCGGCTTCCCCGCGCCTCCATACTTGTTTTGGCGGGGGCCCTTATGGGAGGCCGGATCACCGAGGAGGTAAAGATGCTTCAGGAGGAGGGAATACCGGTCATAGCCCTGAAGATGGCTGGCTCGCTTCCCGCCCAGGCGGACATGGTGGTCACCGATCCCATCCAGGCCGGGACCTTCGCGGTGATGCACATAGCCCGCACTGCAGTCTTCGATATAGGCCGGGTGCGGGGCAGGGAGTTCTAGATCTTTAAGATACTTGAGATATCCCGCAGACAATCCCCCTCAAAGAGATCCTCCACGGTGTAGAAGCTTTCATCGGCCTGGAGAACCGGGGCCATGAGGGTGAACACCCCGCTCACCCTCAACTCCGTCAGTGCTGCGGGTGTGCTCATATCCTGACTATTATAATCAAGGCCTGCCTTCTTGAGAGCCGCTTTAAGCTGCTCGCATCTGGGACAGGTGGCAGTGGTATAGACGGTAAGATTCACAGAGAATTCCTCCAAATTTCAGCGCAGAGATCGGGGATAGGACCTCTCGGACCAGACGGCATAGCCTAAGGCCACAGCCTTTTCCGCACATTCGGAGCAGCAGGAGAAATTGGCCAGGTACTCCACGCCATCCATCTCATGCTCGAAGACCTGATTGCAGGTGAACCCGGAGGTGCGCCTGAAATCAAAGCCCTTGCCGAACTCATCCTGCTCCGCCTGGGCTGGCCTCTCCAGAGTAACCCAGTCTCTGGGAAGGAGTATGGGCAGAGTGGCCAGGTTCATGCCGCATCCGCATGGACCGTAGACATCTTCCAGATCCTTGAATATGATTGCTTTACAGAGATGCTCGATCATGGTCCTCTCCTTATGCTCTGCTTTTCTTCTCCCGAGACCTAATTAACATTTCCCGTCATCGCCACACATCCAGAGGAGGATGATTTTTTGATTCTAACTTTTATTTTGGACTTAATCGGGCATTAGGTCATGGGACATGGATATTGACAGGATAGAATTCTCATATCAATCTAAAAAGAGATTATCATTTGGAATATGTCAAAATTTCCCAGAGAAAAAATTATATAAGACATAAATGAAATAATAATACATATTCCCGGATTTTGACTTCAAAAGGCTGGAAAAATAACCTATTCCGGCTGCATAATCCGGATTATGAGGTGGATATAGAGATGCCCATACTTCCCGTTGCCCCGGTGAGCAGGCTCATCCGGGAGGCAGGTGCTGAAAGAGTGAGCGAAGGCGCGAGGGATGCGCTGGCTGAGGTCTTGGAGAGCTATGGCCTGGAGATTGCCCGTGAGGCGGCGGGCTGGGCCCATCATGCCAAGAGGAAGACGGTCAAATCAGAAGACATCAGGGAGGCAGTCAAAAGAGTTAAACCACCGGCGTTCACTGAAAGGTAACTCGATGACAAAAGATGCCCCACCTTGCCTCGACTACCATGCATTGGGCCTGATCTGCGGCATAGAGATTCACCAGCAGCTTGACACCGCCCATAAGCTCTTCTGCGGCTGCCCCACCCAACACCGCGAGGTGGAGGACTCCAATTTTGAGTTCTTCAGGTATCTGCGTCCCTCGCGAAGCGAGCTGGGCGAGATAGACCGGGCTGCCCTAGAGGAGGTTTTAGTATCGCGCAAATTCCTCTACAAGTCCTATGACAGCACCTGTCTGGTGGAGGCGGATGAGGAGCCTCCCGCCGAGGTCAATCCCGATGCCCTGCAGATCTCGCTGATCATCGCCAGGCTGCTGAATATCAGGATCGTGGACCAACTGGAGGTCATGCGCAAGATGGTCATAGACGGCTCCAACACCTCCGGCTTCCAGCGCACCGCCTATGTCGGCGCGGACGGCTGGATTGAGACCTCGGCAGGAAGGGTGGGGATAGGGATCCTCTGTCTAGAGGAGGAGGCAGCCCGGATCATCGAGGACAGGGGCGACAGCCTGGTCTTTTCCCTGGACCGGCTGGGAATTCCCCTGGTTGAGATAGGCACCGCTCCGGACATAGTCTCGCCGGACCACGCCCGGGAGGTGGCCTCCTACCTGGGCATGATCCTCCGCTCTACCGGCCGGGTGAAGAGGGGCCTGGGAACCATCCGCCAGGATGTAAATGTCTCGGTCAAAGGCGGAGCGCGGGTGGAGATCAAGGGGGTCCAGGCTCTGAACCTGGTGGACAAGGTGGTGGAGTTGGAGGCTCTGCGCCAGGTGCGGCTGCTGGAGATAAAAGAGGAGTTGATCAGGCGCGAGGCCTATGTAGACTCTGCTACAAAGGATGTCACAGATCTCTTTGTTAGAACCGGCTCCAAGGTTCTATCTCGATCCCTGAAAAATGAAGGAGTGATTTTAGCCTGCCGGCTGGCCGGATTCGCCGGCCTGGTGGGCCGGGAGATCCAGCCCGACCGCAGACTGGGCTCGGAGATGTCCGACCGGGCCAAGAGGGCGGGAGTGGGGGGCATCTTCCACAGCGATGAGCTGCCCGCCTATGGTGTGACGGCGGAAGAGGTGGAGGCGGTGAGAAAGGTGCTGGATGCAGATGATGGCGATGCCGTGGTTATGGTCACCGGACCCCGGGATAGGACGGAAAAGGCCATAGCCGCAGTTCTGGTCAGAGCCGATGAGGCCTTATGCTGCGTCCCGGAGGAGACCCGCCGGGCTCTTCCTGACGGCTGCTCTGAGTACATGAGGCCCCTGCCCGGATCGGCGCGGATGTATCCGGAGACCGATGTGCCCTCTGTGGCCATCACCGAGGAGATGCTGGCCGCTCTTGAGATGCCAGAGCTTTTTGCAGATCGATCCAAGCGCTTTGAGCAGCAATACGGCCTGTCCGGAGAGCAGGCCAGGGTCATGGCCGCATCGGCCAGCTATTCTCTGTTCGAGGAGATATTGAAGGCCTATCCCTCGCTCTCGCCATCCATTGTGGTTCGAGGCCTGGAGACGGTGCCGATAGAGCTGGAGAGAGAGGGCGCCCCTGTGTCCAGCCTTACCGATCAGCATTTCCGGGACTGCTTTGCCCTGCTGGCCCAGAACAAGGTGGCCAAGGAGGGGCTGGCCGAGCTACTTTGCGCCTTAGCCGAGCATCCGGATATGACCGCAGACAAGGCCGCTACAGAGGCCGGCCTTGCAGGAGTCGACCACTCCGAGGTGGAGAGGGCGGTGCGGGCGGTGGTGGCGGCAAAGGCAGATCTGGTCCGGTCCAAGGGCGACAGGTCCATGGGGCCCCTGATGGGCCTGGTGATGAAGGAGCTGAGGGGCAAAGCAGACGGCGGCGTGGTGAGCGCCATATTGAAGAAGGAAATACAAGATATACTAGGCCAGTGAGCCCCGATAAGACCAGGAAGCCCGACCTCCTCCTATGGGAGGAGACCATCTTTAAGGAGAGGGACCTCTTCGAGCTAGATCACCTGCCGGAGCACTTTTTGCACCGCGAATCCCAGATGAACAGCCTCAAGTTCTGCATCCACCCCGCCCTGCAGGGAGGCCGGCCGGTCAATGCCCTCTGCCTGGGTCCGCCGGGCACGGGCAAGACCACCGCTATATTCAAGCTCTTCGGAGAGATAGAGAGCCATTCCTCCCGGATAGTCCCGGTTCACATCAACTGTCAGATGGACTCCACCAGATACTCTGTTTTCTATCAGATCTACAAGAAGATATTCGAGCATGCCCCGCCTTCCAGCGGCATATCATTCAAGAGGCTCTTCGAGAAGGTAGCCCAGGAGTCGGCGGACCGGGAGATGGTTATCGTTGTTGCTCTGGATGACATCAACTACCTCTTCCACGAGAAGGAGGTGGATCATGTGCTCTACTCTCTGCTGCGGGCCCACGAGACCTGTCCCGGAGCCAGGATGGCGGTGATAGGGATCATGAGCGAGCTGTCTCTGGACTATGTCCTCGATCCCAGGGTGGTCTCCGTCTTCCAACCGGAGGAGATCTCCTTTCCCCCTTACAGCCGGGCGGAGATAAAAGACATTCTGGGCCGGCGGGTCCAGATGGGATTTTATCCCGGCGTCATGGACCAGGAGGTATTGGAGGAGGTGGTGGACTGCACCGAGAGGTATGGCGATCTGCGGGTGGGAATAGATCTGCTCAAGAGGTCCGGCTTATCGGCAGAGAAGAGAGCCTCGAGGAGCATATCATCGGCGGATGTGGCCGGATCATGCGACCGGTCCCGTCTGATCCATCTCACCTATGCCCTCAAGTCCCTCAAGGAGGACGAGATCAGCGTTCTGAGGATGGCGGCGGAGAAGAAGAGCTGGCGGGCCGGGGAGCTCTATGCCCGCTTTCATGAACAGTGCGGAGCGGGATACACCCGCTTTCATGAGATCCTCAATAAGCTGGACTCGATCAGGCTCATAAATGCTGATTTTACCGGAGAAGGCGAGAGGGGAAGAAGCAGGACCATCAGCGTGCGCTATGATCCGGAAGAGTTGATCAGCCGACTGGGAGAGGAGGCCTGATCCCCTTCAGAAGAGCTGCACTTCCTATATAGATATGCAGATTGATAACATGTCTATATAGAGAATATAGGCAAGGGCTTTAACCAGTCATGATTTTGTCTCTTTCATATGGAGCGGCAGAGGATAAAGATGCCCCGCAAATATGGGGAGAAGCTGGTCGAATCCCTCCTATTCATCTCCGCCATAACCTCTATTTTGATCATGCTTCTCATATTCTATTTTCTGATACATGAGAGCCTGCCCGCATTCTCCTCACTGGGTCTCTTCTCTCTGATCACCGGATCAAAATGGCATCCCTCAGGGGATATCTATGGATTTTTGCCCCTTATATCCGCCTCAATGATCATCACCCTTCTGGCCCTGCTGATCAATATCCTGATCGGCTTTCCCCTGGCCATCTATCTGGCAGAGTTGGCTGGGCCAAGGGCTAAAGCAGTTCTCAAGCCGGCCATCGAGCTTCTGGCCGGGGTTCCCTCCATAGTCTACGGCTTTTTGGGTGTTATCATTCTGGTCTCATACCTGCAGGACAGCTTCGATATGCTCACCGGCAGGTCCATTCTAGCCGGATCCATACTTCTCGGGATCATGTTCATCCCCTATCTCACCACCATCTGCGAGGATGCTCTTCGAGCAGTGCCCAGCGAGTTCAAGGAGGGCTCACTGGCACTGGGGGCCAACCGCTGGCAGACCTTGCGCAATGTGACCATACCCGCCGCCTCCTCCGGGATCACCGCAGCCATCCTCCTCAACATCGGCAGCATCATCGGCGAGACCATGGCCGTGCTGCTGGTGGTGGGCAATGTGGCCAGAATAGCCTCTCCCCTTTACGATATCTTCGACCAGGGAGCCACATTCACCTCGGTCATAGCCGGGGAGATGGGTGAGGTGGCAAGGGGATCGATGCATTATCATGCCCTCTTCGCCGTGGGCTTTGCCCTGCTCATTGTGGTCTCCATCCTCAGTTTGATCGCCGACTATGCCCGGGCCCGCATCCGCCGCAAGTTCGGAGGATACTGAGGATGAAGATCAAGCCCGCTTTGGCCCTGTCGCTGATCCTTTCCGCAATGCTCTTCATAACCGCGCTGCTCTCGCTTCTTCTCCAGCCGGATCCAGAGAGGATTAGAGTATTCTGGCAGGCAGGGCTTGCGGCCGATATTCTCCTGATCATAGGCAGCTATCTCACCAGCCGGGCAGCCTCGATGAAGACGGCGCCCTTCCTGGCCCTGGATGCAGTGATCTGCTTTGCCGTGTTATACCTGGTCTATTCCGGAGCCATCCATGCCGGCCTCGCCTTCAACAGGCCTTTGGGCCTGGGAGCCTCTTTCGACTTCACCTTCTTTCTGCCCCTTCTCATTCTAATCTCCAGCCTGCTCTGCATCAAGGATGCCCTGAACATCATCTACGGCTACAGCGCCAGGGGCAGAGAGGCGCTGGTATTTTTGGCTGTCCGGATGTCGGCCATACTCTCTATGTTCCTCCTGGGCGGAATCCTCTTCATAATCGTCTATAAAGGAATGGGGGCCATCAGCTGGGAGTTTCTGACTGAGCCCCACCGGCGGCTGGGCCAGGCGGGCGGGATCAGCACAGCCATAATGGGCTCCTTCTGGATGGTTTTGGGGGCTATGATCATCTCCTCGCCCCTGGGGATCGGGGCGGCCATTTATCTCCACGAGTACTCCCGGAGCCAGAAACTCAACCGGCTGATCACCATAGCCGTGAGCTGCCTCAACGGCGTGCCCTCCGTGGTCTTCGGCCTCTTCGGCCTGGCCTTTCTGGTCCGGTTCTTCGGTGTCTCCCTCTTATCCGGCTCCATCATCCTGGGGCTGATCAATATACCAACCATCATTCTCACCTGCCAGGAGGCTTTAAAGAGCGTCCCAAACTCTCTGCGGGAGGGGAGCATGGCATTAGGAGCCACCAAGTGGCAGACCATCAAGAAGGTGGTTCTGCCCTCAGCCATGCCCGGCATACTAACCGGGGTGATCATGGGTGTGGCCAAGGCCAGCGGGGAAACGGCGCCCATAATGTGGACGGCGGTGACATTCACCGCCACACCGGTGCATATGATCTATGGCATCATTCCTGACCTCTTCCAGCCGGTCAACAACCTGGACTACCATCTCCTGAATCTGATCTACTTCCTGGGGGCCTGGGATGTGGAGGCCAAGGCCTGGGGAACGGCGCTGGTGCTTATAGCCGTGGTGCTGGGGACAAATATGCTGGCCATCCTGGTACGAAACCACTACCGGAAGAAGATATCCTGGTGAAGAAGAGCAATCAGGATCTATGGTGCTTCTGAGCCGAGGCGCGCCGGGATCTGGTGGAGTACGTCCGCCGCCGCCAATTCCGGCAGGAGGTAGAGAGAGGAGCAGGAGAGGAGGAGCTGAAGGCGGCAAAGCATGTCCTCAATGCTAATATCCTGACCATTGGCTTTGCCCGGCGGGCCACGGCCTACAAGCGCACCGACCTTCTTTTGTCCGATCCGGAACGCCTGGCGGCCATTCTTAAGAACGATAAGCGCCCGGTGCAGCTGGCCATGGCCGCCAAGGCCCATCCAGCCGACGAGGAGGGCAAAGAAATGGTCCGGAAGATAGCCGGCTTTGCCGCCCGTCACGATGTAAGGGATCGGGCGGTCTTTTTATCCGACTATGACATCGACCTGGCCCAGCACCTCCAGCCAGGCGTGGATGTCTGGATCAACACCCCTCGCCGGCCTAATGAGGCCTGCGGCACCAGCGGGATTAAGATCCTGGCCAATGGGGGGCTGAATCTCTCCAATCTGGACGGCTGGTGGGATGAGGCCTATGATCCGGAGGTGGGATGGTGTTTGGGAGACAGGAGGGAGCATGCCGAGCCCACACGGGACGGAGAGGAGGCGGAGATGCTCTACCGGCTGCTGGAGGAGGAGGCGGTGCCGCTCTTTTATCAGAGGAATGAGGCCGGGATTCCCTTAGGCTGGACGGCCATGGTCCGGGCCAGCATGACCCGGCTTACGCCGCGCTACGGCAGCGAGAGAATGATGCGGGAGTATTTGGAGAAGCTCTACCGACCGGCGGCCCAAGCCTATCGCAGGCGCTCGGCGGAGGGGGGCAGGCTGGCCGGAGAGCTGGCTGCCTGGCAAGTGCGGCTGGAGGATGGCTGGAAGGATCTGCGGCTGGGCCGGATGACGGTAGTTCAGGAGGGAGATATGTGGAACTTCTCCGTGGAAGCCTACCTGGGAGAGCTGCCGCCGGATGATATCCGGGTGGAGCTATATGCCGATCCTCTGCCGGAGAAAGAGTCGGAAGCGGGAGAAGGGGGCAGGCCGGAGAGGATTGAGATGCAGCGGCTGGGGCCTCTGGCCGGGGCGGTGAACGGATTCGTCTTCGGGGCAAGGGTGACAGCGGCCAGGGCGGCGGAGGACTACACCCCCAGGATAGTGCCCTACCATCCAGAGGCGTTTGTGCCTATGGAGGAGGGGCATATACTGTGGATGAGGTGAAGAGTGGTTATCTCTCATCCATTTTTGCCAGAACCTCTTTGGCATCAACAATGCCCCAATGGTAGCCCATATCCTGGCTCATTTGTAGGGCATAGCCTGCCTCGCTTCGGGCAAGATCAACATTGTTGGCGACGAGATGCGCCCAGGCAAGGCCAATTCTGATATCCGCCACATAAAGTCGATAGCTTCCCGTTTGGGCGTACTCAAGGGCCTCGGTTAGGTCGCTAAGAGCAGCGTAGGGATCTTTTATAATGCTTGCGTACCATCTCCCACGAGACAACAGGGCTTCAATTAGCACTAGCCGGTTAGAGATGCTGCGGGCGATATCAAGAGCCTGCCGGTAATTCTCACTTGCCTTTTCTTCCTGCTCTGCTTCTATAAAGAGATCCCCAAGGACTCGATGGCACATGCTAATGCCATTGGGCAAATGATTTCGTTCACAAATCTCGAGGTTAGCTTCAGTGACTCGCCGAGCATAATCAACTTCACCTCTGCGCCTCAAATGATCTGCGTGATGAATGCTCACTAGACTGTACAGGTATAACTTCGAAGCGTCTTTTCTCTTTTGCAGAGCCTCTGCTTCCTTAAACTTCTGGCCAGCTGTTTCAAGATCACCCTGCAAATGATACGCCCATGCCTGATAAGCCAAAGAAGAGCACTCATAATCGGTCTCTTTTGCCAGCCGAGCCAACTTCAGGGATTCACTCGCCGCTTCCAAGCTATTGATCAGATCGCCCCTTATCGAATATAACTCAGAACGGTTCATATAGCCCCTGCTGGCATTAGCCCAATCTCCGGAACCAAGAGCAATGTTCAGGGCGCGTTCGAAGAATCCTTCAGCGAGGTGCCCTATGCCTATATTAATCAGGCAATAACCCATGTCGTTGAGAATCCAGGACTTATATCGTGCGCTAACCAATGGATCCTGGGATGTATCACCTCCAGGGAAGAACTCCTTCATGATCTCCAACCAAGCCTCCCAGGCGCCCAATTTATTAATAATATAGTATTCTCTGCGTCGATTAATGCGCACCCAGCATATGCCACAGGCCTCGTCATAAGCTCCACACTGGCAAGCATGGTGGACAGCCTCGATAAGAGGGATCAAGTCCTCCAGTGTAGGTCTCTCTCCCAAATTTCGAGCCTTCCCAAGATAGTAGTCTTTGATCTGTTTATGAGCCGTCTCGACCATAACTCGTTTGTCTTTGGCCAGGAGGGCAGAGTAATGGAATGTGATGATGGGATGAGAAGTATATTGGTCTGTCTTGGCCTCATACCGCAGGATGCGGTAGGCCACCAGATTTTCAATCATTGTCTGGAACTCTAGATCGTCCAAGGCAGCGATGGGAGCGTTGAGAGCCAAGTCCTCTCTCTTGACTCGGAAGACTTTATCGAAGGCGTCTCTATCCACAGGCCTGCGGAATATGCTGAACAGTTTCAAGAAAACCTTCGCTGCCTCGCTGAGATGTTCGTCATATCGCCTCAGAACTCTTATCACTCGTTCATAACGCGGCTCGGTTGCAATGGGCGGATGGATGTTCTGCAATTGGGTAATGTTGCCTTCGTGATGATCGTTGAGATAAGATGCTAGTAAGCTCAATGTGAGAGCATGACCGTCCCATTCTCTGACTACCCGGTCTAGTTCCTCATCGCTTCCTCTAATCCCAAATTTTCGCAAAAGATCTAAGCCTTCTCTGGGATTGAGCCTGTCCACATCCCGATTTTTATATGTGGAAAAGTGTATCATGTCCAAAAGGGGAGCACGGCTTGTAACCAGACAGAATGAGCTATGGTCCGGCGAGGCAAAGAACTCCAGGAAAGCCTTCAGATCGGGACTGCGAATAGATCCATACATATCGCCGTCTTGATATTGTAGAACTTCCAGGCCATCTAGGACGAAAAGATACCGCCCGGCACCGAGCATGGCTCCTATAATTGCAGCTTTGCTGTTGGCAGAGGTAACCTTTCTCACATCGATTCTGCCCCCGCTAAGATAATTCAGTACCGCATCAAAGAACTCCTCTACATTGCGCATCTCGTAGAAGCTCCACCAGAATGTGCCATCAGGCAGAGGTCGTAAGTTGTCGGCTAAGAGTTCGTCAACCCACTCTCTGACCAGACTGGTCTTTCCTTCTCCGCCGAATCCTATAAGCCCAGTGATCCGAACGTGGGGATCAATCCAGTCCAATGTTATCTCTTTCAGCAGCTGATCACGTCCTGTCCATTCAATCAGACGTGGCGGAGCATTGTTCCAGATCACTTCCTGCCGGATTGAGACCGCTTCACGGGCGTTTTGGATATCTATTTTCGGTAAAGGAGCGGAAGATCTTGGCAGATCTTTCCCTTGAAGCTCCAGACCAATCGGTTTGAGAGAAAGAACCTCAGCATCTACCGCGAATCCAGTATCGCGATCTAAGATTCCATGATTTGAGTCCCATGTGGAACATATTACTCCAACGACTAGGTTACGTTCTACATCCAACACAGGGGCGCCACTCATGCCTTCATCAATGTTTCCGATGAAAAACAAAGAAACCAAAAGTTAGCGGCATTGTCCATCTGCCCCAAAATTTACCTTTTTAATCTCGTATCCTGCCTGTGCTATGCATTGAATCATGTCTTC